>Ga0247611_10007207_pt1 | contig 14032 bp, 12 predicted proteins | sample 177DNAGHGhighgp2_FD_192422 | JGI IMG/M metagenome (GOLD analysis project Ga0247611, IMG submission 192422) | Sheep rumen microbial communities from Palmerston North, Manawatu-Wanganui, New Zealand - 1770 DNA GHGhigh gp2 | ecosystem: Host-associated > Mammals > Digestive system > Stomach > Rumen...
CCCCGCCATGGGCGTCGATGTGACTGAGGCTGTCACCGCTGTTCTGAATGTCCTGAGATAATGTTCTGAGATGAGCGCGTTACCCACATCGCCCGGACCGATAGGCATCTTCGACAGCGGCTATGGTGGACTGACCATCCTGCATGGCATCCGGCAGTTGCTGCCCGAGTACGACTACCTCTACTTGGGCGATAATGCCCGTGCACCCTATGGTGCACGGTCGTTCGATGTGGTCTACGAGTTTACGCGCCAGGCCGTCACCCGCCTCTTCGAGATGGGCTGCCACCTCGTCGTGCTGGGGTGCAACACCGCCTCGGCCAAGGCACTGCGTACTATCCAGCAGCACGACCTGCCGCAACTCGACCCGCAGCGCCGTGTGCTGGGCGTCATCCGTCCTACGGCAGAGGTAATCGGTTCGCTCACCCATTCCCGCCATGTAGGTATCTTTGCCACCGAGGGCACCATCAGGAGCGAGTCCTACAATCTTGAAATCCACAAACTCTTCCCAGACATTCAGGTCACCGGTGTCGCCTGTCCGTTTTGGGTGCCCCTAGTGGAATACAACGAAGCCGACTCGCCCGGAGCCGACTACTTCGTCAAGAAGCGTATCGACCAGTTGCTGCGCCTCGACCCTTGCATCGACACCGTCATCTTAGGTTGCACCCACTATCCGCTGTTGCTGCCTAAGATTCATAAATACATCCCCCGTGGCATCCGCATCGTCTCGCAAGGCGAGTATGTAGCAGAAAGCCTGCAGCACTATTTCGAGCGACACCCGCAGATAGAGCGGCAGTGCACGAAGGGTGGTGGGGTGCACTATCTCACCACCGAGAACCCAGAAAAATTCAAGGAACAGGCTCAGGTGTTTCTCAACGAGCCTGTAGAAGTGGAAAACATCACCTTGTCGTAAGGCTTTTATTGCGGCAGAATTATTCCTGTAGGCTTTTTTGCAGCTGCCGTCATTGCAGCAACCGTCGTGAGAAGTAGCGTACGGGATACCATACTGCCATAAAGCCGACGGCCAGCACCGTGACCAGAATGAGCACGATGTCCCAAGGGTGAACGCTGACGGGATAGGCATTGATGATGAATGCCCCCTCGCTGCTGCCCAGCGAGATGATACCAAAGGTCTGCTGCAGCCAGCAGAGCAGCAGGCCGAGCGCGATACCGATGGCGGCACCGATGACAGCAATCAGCCGCCCTTCGAACAGGAATATCCGTGTGATCTGTGTGTCGGTAGCCCCGAGGTTACGCAGCGTCACCACATCGTCTTTCTTGTCGATGATGAGCATCGACAGCGACCCGATGATGTTGAAACAGGCAACCATCAGTATAAACGTCAGGAAGATGTAGGCTATCAGTTTCTCTATCTTCATGATGCGGAAGGTGTCTTCCTGCTGTTCGTAGCGGTCGAGCACCCGGTAGCGGTCGCCACAGACGGCTTTGATATGGGCCTTTGCCGCCTCAAAGTCGACGCCCGGTTGCAGTCGCAGTTCGAGGGCCGAAATCTCGCCCTGTCGGAAGAAGATACGCCGGGCAAAGCCGATGCCGGTGAGGATGTAGTTGCGGTCGTACTTGGCCTGCATCACCTCGAAGACGACATTAGGCGAATAGAGTTCATCCTGGATGAAGCCATCGTCAGGGTCGCTCATGTCCAACTGTCCTTCGCGCCGTGGCGCATAGATTTGTATGGGCGAGTCGAAGTGCGCGCCGGTGCCCAGTTGTTCGGCGAGCCGGATGCCCAGTATGCCGTAGTTCAGGTCGGCGGCATGCAGTTCGAAGGAACCCGTTCCCCAGAGGATGTCCCGGATGTGAGTCAGTTGGTCGAAGTTGTCCTCCACACCCTTGATGGTTACCATCGCCTGACGACCGTCATAGACGGCCAGCGCCTGGTCTTCCACACACTCCGTGGCTACGGCCACCTCGGGCAGCGCCTTGATTTCCGTCAGAATCGGGTCGTCGGCAGGTGCTGTCTTCCCTTGGACAGGCGTTATCTCGATCTGTGGGTCGAAGGCCGTAAACAGCGTGGCCACCAGGTCGCTGAACCCGTTGAACACGCTCAGCGTCACCACCAGGGCCATGGCAGCCACGGCCACACCGACTACCGAGATGGCACTGATGATGTTGATGACGTTGGTCGACTTTTTCGAAAAGAGGTAACGCCTGGCTATGTAGAACGGGAAGTTCACTTTTTCAGCAGTTCGTCAATGCGGTCGATATAGTCGAGCGAGTCGTCGATGAAGAAGCGCAGTTCGGGGATGATGCGCAGTTGGTAGCGCACTCGCTGTCCCAGGGTGTAGCGAATCTGCTGGTTGTTCTTCTCGATGTTCTGCAGCAGTTCCTCGCCCCGTTCTGACGGGAAGATGCTCAGGTAGGCGGTGCAGATGCTCATGTCTGGCGATATTTTGGTACGTGTGACGCTGACCATAACGCCATGCATGGAGCGTGTCTGCTCCTGGAAGATCACGCTCAACTCCTTCTGCAGCAGGCGTGCAATCTTATTCTGTCTTGTCTCTTGCATAATATCGTAAGTTTGTGGGGGCAAAGTTACGAAATTATTTTCAATTATTCATCATTTACAACGAATAAAAGGCCGCCATCAATTGCGGACGGTAGTTCTTACTGATTTTCAGTTCTTTTATTTTCTCCAGCGGTTCAGCCAGGATGCAGGTGTTGTCCTGTATCATTTTGATGCAGTTGATATTGACGATGAAACTTTTGTGTATCTGTATGAAGTCCGGAGAGTAGTTGAGTATGACATCGGCAGTGGTGCGATGTCGCAGTATGTAGCAGTTCTGGTCGGTGCACATCACCTCCCACAACTTTCTGTCCTTGTTATATCGGAAGTAGGCGATGTCGTCGAGGTGCATGGTGAGATGTTCGCTTTTCGCATTCACCACCAGGATGATCGGCAGATGCTGGTTGACACGTGGTGTCGTCTGCGGAATGCCGGACAACTTGTTTTCGTAGTAGCGTGTCATGATCTGACTCAGTTCCTGTTCGGTGGCCGGTTTCATCAGAAAGTCGAAGGCCTCTCTGCGAATAGCGTCCAGCAGGTATTTCTGGTGGCCTGTGTAGAACACGACTTTGGTTTCCGGCTTCACCTCGCTCCTGATCAGTGTACAGAAGTCAAGGCCCGACATCGATGGCAGTTCTATGTCTACGAATATTATGTCAGGTTCTTTGTCAATGACCTCAGTGACTGCCGTTTCAGCATCCGTGGCTTTGCCCACCACCTCAACGGAGAAATTCTTTTCCAGCATGCGTGCCAATACTTCGATGGCCTCCTGACTATCGTCAATGATATAGGCGCTGACTAGTTTCTGCTTATACATGAATCACGTTGTTTTGTGCAAATGTACGAATAAAAAAGCGAAAAACCTCTATTTCCCCTATAAAAGATGTCAGCGCACACAGGGACTTCCGGGCCTTTTGTCAGCAGGAAAAGTTCTTTTGATATATATTTTCTGCGTCTTATCACAAAAAAATGGTCATTTCCCTACGTGATAGTCGAAATGGTCGGGCAGCAGTATCCATGAACGGCATCCCCTCCTGCCTTCCTGGGCAAGGTCAGTAACTCCAAAGTCTATCTTCTCATGATTCCCCTCGTTCAGCATCTGGATGGTTTGGCGCACCACCTTCATGCCGGTCTGTGCCTGACTCATAGGTCCGTTTTTCAGTCCCTGTCCATTGTCCGTCACCTCTACCAGCGTGGCCTGTCCTTGTCTGCTGACGTGAATCGCCAGTTGGCGCATCTCCCCTTTTTCCGGTTTCATCGGCCGTAGCCCGTGCTTGATGGCGTTCTCCACAAAGATCTGGATGGTCATGGCAGGCAGAGACACCTGGCCAGTGTCTATGCCCTCGTCAATGTGTTTGCTGTATCTGAAGTCGGGACCCAACTGTTGACCCTCGATGGCGGCATAATAATCGACAAAGGCCAGTTCATCGCGTAGTGACGTTATCAATGTATCGGCCATCGCCAGCCCTCTGCGCAGCAGTTGCGTCAAAGCGTTGAAGTCGACGGGCCGGCCCTCCATCTGCGACAGCATCTCGTGGTTCAGGGCGTTGTAGATGAAGTGGGGCGACAGTCGGTTGCGGGCATTGCCGAGCCGGGTTTCTATCAACTGTTGACGGAGTTCGAGTTCCTTCATGCGTCCACGGTGACGGTGCCACTGATAGAGAACCAGCAGCAGCCCGGCGGTCAGCAGCGCCACAACAAAGAGTGCCCATGCCATGCGTCCGTTCATCTCGCTGCGCTCTATCTGTTGCTGTTGCTCCAGCAACCGCTTGTCGTGCTCGTATTCCATCATTCGTGCGTTCATCTGCATCTTCAGATTCTGCGACTGGATGGAGTCGTTCAGCCGATGGAAAGTCTGATGCGCTTTGTAGGCCTCACTGATGTTGCCGGCCTCACGCCAAGCCTGCTCTTCTGCCTTCAGCCTCATCACCACGGCGGCAGGAATCATGCCTTCAGGCGTCTTGCTCTCTCTGACCATCTGTGTGGCATCCGCATGGCGTCCCTCCAGCGTGGCCAGTTCTATCTCCGAGGTGCGGGTGTAGTAGAGCAGAATGCCGGAGTCTATCTTGCGGAAGAAACTGTCTGCTTCATGCAGGATGGGCTGTGCCTGCTCTGCCTCCTTCAGGTTGATCAGTATCTCTGCGATATTGGCACGGGCCGTATAGTAGTCCCATGACTTGTCCGGATCATCCTTCACCAGCGATGCCGCCTTTTCAAAACAGGGCAGCGCCTCACGATACCTGCCCTGCAGGTAATAGTCGTTGCCCACATTATTATAATATATAAACTGGTCGGGCTTCGTCATCTCCGGTAACAGTTCCCGGCTCTTGGACCACCATTTCCCGCTACTGGTGAAGTCGCCCATGAAGGTATATACCGTAGCAATGCCCAGATTGATGGCGATACGGCTGTCCTCGCTGGTATGGAACGAGTCAGCCACCGCCATCGCTCTCAAGTAGGCATCGGCACTGAGGTCGAACTGGCCTGTCTGCGAGTAGAAGTTGCCTTTGTTCTGCATCGTGATGACGCGCAGTTCAGGGTCCATCTGCAGCCGTTCCATCAGCCGGATGGCACTGTCGGTATAGACGATGCCAGAGTCGGGCCTGCCCAGCAGGGCCGAATGAAAGACGCCCTCGGCCGTCAGCCAGTGGGCCTTCAGTTGCAGATATTTCTCGTCCTGCCGTCGTTCGTTGCGCATCAGATACTGGTGGACGCGTCTGTTGCAGTCGGCAAACGAGTCGACCTGATAGGCACGAAAGTACTCCGTTCCCTTGTCGGCCACCGTCAGGTAATAGTCGGCGCTGTCCCTGAGTGTCCCACTTTGTGAACCCCCTACTCCCCCTTGCTGACAACTGATCATGCCTGCCGCACTCAGCAGTCCGATCGTCCAGTATGCTAGTCTCCTCATGTTGCTTAGTTTTTAGTTCGTATGCAAAGGTACGATTAAGCAAGAAGAAAACCAAAAGATTTTTAAGAAAATATTGTCTCCTTATATTTTACCCGTTCCTTTGCATACGGAGCATTTCCCTTTATAGGGGTTGTTGCAATACGTGCAAGAGCCATAATTGCCGGTGTAATGATTAATCACCATTCCTCTGCCATTACAAGATTGGCATAGGCCTGTACCGTGACAGGCCTTGCATGACTGCTGGCCTTGACGACCAGAACTGCCGTAACTTGAACCGCCTCCTGTGCTGGGTGCAACGTAATTACCAGAATATGCTGCTCTCACGTCGCCTGGCTTGATATAATAAATGGTGAGTGTAGTGATTCCCAAAATGGTCTGAAACTCTAATTTGCGAAGAGTCTGGTCGTCGCCCCAAACATAGTACAGATTGTTACTGCTCTTGTATGCGCGACCATTGACACCATCAACCTTCTCCATGCCGTTGAAAGGATATGCTTTACCAAATTCATCAACTAAATAATTGGTATATATTTGTAATTTCGTCAGATATGGCCCCGAGGATGCATAGTTACCCATCACATTTATGATGCCGGTATTCGTGAAAGTGCCACCCCTCAGCAACGCGCCATATCCGGAAGATTGTGCAGTAAGCACTAATGGGAACAACAGAAATATCAACAGAGCAGCGGTATTCAATAATGCGCTCTTAGAACTTGTTAATAATGTTAGCTGTTTCATAGACATAAATTTTTAAATGTTTTATAGCGATGTGGAAATTCGCTTATAATGCAGCAAATCATTTCTTCTTAACAGCACGAACCTGCTTGCCGTAGTAGCGGAACTCATTAAAAGTATTAGTAGACGCGGATTGACCATTGCTGCTTATGGAAACAGCTCCGCCACTATACACCTGATAATTAAAGTCTGCAGGCCAGAATCTAGTTGCATAGAATTCATATGTGCCAGAACTTTTTAATTCTTTTTCTTCCTTGTATCCACCCCCGGTCGCAATAATGAGCGAGTTGCCATTGGGACCAGTGTACTCTATGCACCAAACATCGTTTATCTGCACCAATTTACGTGTGCAGTTGTCAAACAACTCCTGGAATTGCTGAGCAGTAGGCATCACCCATGAATCGCCCCACTTCTGCGTGGCCACGTCATATTTGCTTCCCGCTATATTGCATTTGACACCATAATAATAGATGCTTATTTTATCGGTATATGTGAGCAACCTGTCTGCGTAAAGGGGGTCGGAGGAAGTGGCACAATCATTCTGGGAAGTACACATATAAGTACTCCACGAATAGGTGAGTTTCTCTTCCGTCTCTCCGAAGGCATAATAGCCGCCGTGCTCTTCCGGTGCGGTGGCACCGATGTTGTGACTTGCCCACAGAGTGCCGCTGGGCAGTCCCAGGTCTACGGCCTTCGCCTCCACTTGTACGGGCTCCTTGTCGGCAAAATAGGGGATAATGCTGTCAACGGCTAAGTATGGCAGTTTCTCATGAGTGCCGTTGCTCTTATAGATGATGATTCCTTGTGCCATACTGCTGTAGGTCATGACGGCCAATAGCAAAGAGAGCATAATTCTGATTGTTTTCATTTCTTGATAATTTTATAGGTGATACTTTCTGTTTTTACTAAGTAGATGCCATTCGACAGACCGTCAAGTGGTATGGTGATTGTGCCGTCTTGTCCGATGCGGTAACCGCCTTTTAGTTGACCGCCGATGTTGAAGACTTGTACGGGATTGCCAGGAGTGAAGCCGGAGAGCCGAATAGTGTTGCCATCGTAGCCAATAGTACCTGCGGTCTTGCCTATCGTGATTCCTTGAATGGCAGAAGGCTCAGAGTCGTCAGACTCTAACGTGAATTTCATCACGTCTATGGCATCATACTCTATGTCTATAGACTTACTCTTGACGATGAACTTGTCTTCCTCTACAATTATTTTGATGTTATCCTCCAACTTGATGTTGGTGAACTGACCGTTGGCAAACCAGATGGTCATCATATTAGGAATGCCCTTCACGGTGACATCGCAATAGTCAGTCAGATGTTCATGGCCGACAACCCGAGCAGTGATCCTTGCCGTGCCTTGCCGTAAGGCTTTCACTTGGCCGAAGTAATTGACGGTGGCAACACTTTCGTCCGACGATGTCCAATTCAGAGAATAGTTTGCGTATGACGGCATGACCGTATAGGCCACTTTCCACGTGTCACCAACATACACCGTCTTCATTGAGAATTCGTCAGCGATGTCAAACAGGTATGGTGTCCGATCGACATCCTTGACCGTGACGGTGCAGGAGGCCGACAGGTCGTTGTCGGTCGTACAAGTGATGGTTGCCGTGCCAGGCTCATTGCCCGTCACTTTCCCGTTTTTGTCGATACTTGCAATTGAGACGTTGCTGGACTTCCATGTCAGTGTAGGGTTAGCCTCCGATGGTTGTATCGTTGGACTGAGGGTGATAGACGAATAGACACTCACCGTTGCCTCTGCCGGTAGAGAGATGGATGTGGGGGCAATGGGCTCTGTGACGGTCACATTGCAGTAGGCTGCATCGCCCATATTCTGGTCGATGGTTATCTTGGCATAGCCTGTGCCTACTGCGGTCACCTCACCCAAATCGTCCACAGTAGCCACATTCGTGTTGTCTGACCTGAATGTCAGTTTGGCGTTCTTTGAAGGTGACAGGTAATAGTCGATGTACTGCTTCTGTCCCACTTTGAGAGTCATGTTGGCGTTATTCACTTCGATGTTGACAGGATTGCATCTTATGGTATAAGTCTCGGTTTTATCGCTGGTATATGTCCCTTGACCGTTGCTCCACTCGTATTTCACTCTACAAGTGATATTTATCGGGTATTCGAAGTAAGAGGTGATTCTGACTTTCAGCCCTGTTGACAACTCATAGCAGGTGATGCCGTCGTGATACTGTCCGGACCAGGTCACGTCTTTGATCTTAGTGGCCAAGATGGATACACTTGGCTTGGCTAATGTGAACTCGTCGCCAACATATCCACTGTATGTGGCTGCGAAGGTGCTGAAGGGGAATAAGACCGTTCCTATACAGCAGATGAGCATGAGTAAAAGTTTTCGTTTCTTCATAAGACTTATCTTGTTGTAGATGGTAGTAATATTAGTAATAAGATGTATTCATTTTGCAAAGAAAGATCAGGGGACGGTACCTTGATCACCTGTTTGTTTTCGACAGATCCAAGGTTTCTGTCGGCCAATTTTACACTCAAGCCTAAATCTACAGCTTGCACCTGTCCCTGCAGAACTAATGGGTTACCTGCTATACAACAAGCAAATAACAGTTTCAAAATTATATTCTTTTTTCATAATTTTTACTTTCAAGTTAGTATGTGGTGTTTGGATTATATTTCGTGTAACTGCCACCACCACTCAGTATGAGACCACCTTCGGTAATGAGGAATGTGTTGGTGTTTTTGCCGTCGCCCACATCCACAATGAGTTTGTTGCCATCGCGTGTATAAGCGTAAATGTCATCGTTGTATCCATAAAATCCTAATATGCCATACTCTCCAGCGTCAAACTTATAGAGCAGTTCCATACCTATTGTCCCAGATGCTCCTAACTTGTAGATATTTACACCAGAATAGGAATAAAAGAAGTTGGCATCAACACGGATAACCTCAATTTTATTGCGTAACCAAAATAACTCTCCTTTGGAAGAAACAGGGGAAAACATACCATTCGAATCAAAGAGAGTATACGTTGGGGCAGAGTTGCCCCAAAATTCAGACTGTTCTTTATCATAACGCATATATTCCCATACAACATCATTCCTAAAATCAGCGTTTGTATATAGGTTTCCACTGATATAATATCCGTTTACGCCACTACCGTTACCACCACTTTCACTGTCGTCATCACTGCCACATGCAGTGAAGGTAATTGCAGTCAGTATGATGACCAACAGCATCATCCATTTTGTTTTTATAGTTTTCATATGAGTAATATTTATTAGTTAAACCTCATTTCTCTGTCTTTGTCAGTAAGATTTCTTTAATGTGTAACTAAATGTTTTTCCATCATCCGATTTTCCTTGCATCTGCATATTCTTTTTCATTCCGTCGAAGGCAATCTTGGCCGTATATTTGCCTCCCCGACTAGACCGTAGCGTCAGTTGGTTGCCAGACAGGGTAAAGGGACCGCCATAAAAGAATGTTCGAGGAGAATTATACGTGTAATTGTTTGAGAACTCAATGTTTTCTCCTTCCAGATTGCCGCTCGTGAATTTCCAAAAGCCGACAATGTCTGATAAGTTGACTGATGTGTTGTAGAATTCTTCCTTTTTACACGACGAGATGCCCACACAAAGCATAGCGACCATCATCATGGCCAGCAGATTCCTAAATGATACTTTTTTCTTCATATTGATAGTATTTAAAAGGGGGTTATTTCTTGATACGCTTGTTAGACAAATGTCCTTTGTCTATCTTCATTATTTTAGTCGTTACACTTCTCTTTGCCGATGTTCTGCGGGAAGAAGCTGAGTTGGTAGGAGTTAGTGTGGCAATGGTTGCTGCCTCCCACCAACCCACCTGGCTTGTAAAGTCTGCGTCATATGCATACACTCCGAAACAATCCGATGTCAGGCTTCCGTCATTGTTGATGGTAAACGGAATCCAGTCTGCTTTGGTATCTTTCCAGTTGACAGTGATGAGTCCATATTCATCCTCAACACCTAAAATCGCCCAAGCACCAACATACAGAACACCCTTGTCAAGATCGTAATAGCCCAAAACGGAAGAACCCTCCAAAAAGAGATCCATGATCGTTACGGCATTCTCTGGTTCTGTCGTCAATGAGTCTTTGACGATGGTAACAAAGCCTCCATAATAGTCATAAGGAGTTTCATCATAATATGACTGATATACAAAATTAAACGTGCCTAATACTGGGTTGGTTGCAGGAGTTTCACCGCCCTCTACACGTTTCAGGAGATACTCTGTATATTCGTCGTCTCTCGTAAAGTGAGTTGTAATAACTATCTCGTCGGAACGGGTCTTATTGGCAGTAACCATACAATATTCAGGCGCTGGTGTGCCGAGTTCGGGCAAATAGATACGACCACCAGTCTCTCGATAGGAATTATTTCGTGGGGCTATCCAATCGCCGTTATAATATTCAGTTCTCTTATACGTATAGTCGGCATAAAACTCGTAGCGATAACAAGTAGTCATTCCTTTTGATTGGTCGTTAGCATATATTTCATATGATTGGCTATATACCTGTCCGTTTACAACAGCGTAGTATTCTACGTGATAGACTTGCCACGTTCCCAGCAGTTGCGCAACGGTCAGGCTGCCCCCACCTTTGCTCACGAAATTGCTGGAAGAGGTACCGCCACCCGTGCCGTCTCTGACCACATTATAATTTCTCTTGCCGTCACTAATAATCACCGTGTTGTCATCGATGACTTGCAGAATGGTCCATGTTATGACATAGTCACCATCCAACTTAACCGTGATGACATTGCCCGTCATCGTCCAGGTAATGGGGTTTTTGTTGTCGGTGCCATTGCCCACCTCCTCAATGACGTATCCCGTATGATCGGCATTGAATGATACCAAATCGTACAACTGAACACCGTTACGTTGGTAATAAGCGCGCCATGTACCTATGATGTTAATATTGGCAGTAGGCGTACTACCGCTGCCACCACTACCGCTGCCTCCAGCGGAAGTTGAATCATCGCCACCACCACAGGCAGCGAAGGTAATCGTCATGATGCTTGCCACAAGTATCAGAACTAAATAAAAGAATCTTTTCATCGTAGTAATATTTGTTTGTTAGTAATCGATTTATTTCCCACAAAGATAGGCATTATTATTAAGGTTTGCAACACGACAAAACCCTCAGGGTCCGACAACGGGGTTGTAACCAACTCTGAGGCGACAAAAATCGTGGATAAGAGGGTAGAAAAAAATAAGAAATATGCGTCCATCATACGAAAACGCAAAAATAATCCTGCTACCCTGCTTCTCAAAGGGTTAAATTGTTGATATGAAAGTAGTTAAGGGTAGCAAGATCGCCCTCTGATCCTGCTTCTAACCTGCTTCCATCCTGCTACCCTTTGAAGCCTATTGTAACACACTGGTTTTTAAATACTTTTCATTTTGACTGGAGCCGAAAGATGTTTTGCCTAGAGGCAAAACATGTTTTGGCTTGAGTCAAAAGGAAGTTTGGAGGCTTCTTTCTCCCTGATTAAAAGGCATTTTCTCCCACTATCCATGGCACTTTATCCCAATAACAAGCATCGGAACGACCGTAAGATATAGGATGAAGCAAGTGAAAAAGCGGGCGAAAGCAGGATCAGAAGCAGGAAGAAGCAGTAAAATACAGGACCAGAAGCAGGAAGAAGCAGGATAGAAGCAGGATAGAAGCAGGATTTTAGCGCATCCTGCTACCCGTTAACCCGCTGACTATAAGCAATTTATCTTCTTGAGAAGCAGGATAGCAAGATTTTCTTTCTTTTTTCACTTATATCACGATCGCGGACTCTTGCGACGCACCTTGAAACGATCGAAGCCTTCGCCGTAGACACCGATGACGGCACTCTGCGAGACAAAGGCGGTGGGGTCTACCTCGTTGATGAGACGGAAGATGACGTCGCTCTGCCGCTTGTTGGCCAGCACGAAGAGCATCTTCACCTCCTTGCCCGAATAGAAGCCGTGGGCATCGATGACGGTGCAGCCTCGGTGCGGCTCGTGGTTGATGCGCCGTCCTATCTCCTCGTACTTGTCGCTGATAATAAAAAACTGTACCGAGGAGCGCATCGAGTTGATAACCCAGTCGATACAGAAGGCAGTGACGTAGAGAACGACATAGCCGTAGAGCACGCGTTCGAAGTCGCGAAGCACAAGATAACTGCTGCTGATGATGAAGACATCGCAGATCATGATGACGCGGCCCAGCGAGATGTCACGATATTTGTTGACGATGGCGGCGATGATGTCGGTGCCGCCGGTGGAGCCGTTGTTGGCCAGCACCAGTCCCACTCCCGAGCCGCAGAACACGGCACCGATGATGGCCGCCATGAAGGGCTGGTCGGAGAGCCAGTGCTCATGGTAGAGTTGTGCCGTGATGGTCGAGGCCATGGTCAGTGCGACGACGGCGTAGATGGTCTTCACGCAGAAACGCCAGCCCAGTATGCGAAGGGCGATGATGAGCAGCACGGCGTTGATGACGAAATAGGACAACTGTGCCGGGATGCCCGTACCCCAAAAGAGGATTGACGACACACCGGCCACGCCGCCTGTAGAGATATTGTTGGGCAGGAGGAAGATGGTCCATCCGATGGCGTAGGAAATCATGGCCATGGTGATCATCACGTAGTCTTTCAGTTCGTTGAGCACGAAGGCTCTTGACGGCTTTTTCATTGCAATTAGATGTTTTCGGGTGCAAAGGTACGAAATAATTGAGAATTGAGAAATGAGAATTGAGAATTATTTCGTAATTTTGCAGGCAAAATATAAATAAGGATGAGGAAACTGTTGATAGAGACCTACGGCTGCCAGATGAACGTGGCCGACTCGGAGGTGGTGGCCAGCGTGATGCAGATGGCGGGCTACGAGACCTGTGGGTCGGTGGACGAGGCCGATGCCGTATTTCTGAACACCTGTTCGGTGCGCGACAATGCGGAGCAGAAGATCTACCACCGGCTGGAGGCACTGAAAGGTGAAAAGGCGAAAAGATTAAAAGGAGAAAAGGGAAAAGGCGAAAAGGGAAAGAGCGAAAACGAAGAAAAGGTAAAAAATCCGCTGATCGTCGGTGTGCTGGGCTGTATGGCCGAGCGGGTGAAAGACGACCTGCTGAACCGCTATGGCGCCGATCTGGTGGCCGGTCCTGATGCCTATCTGACGCTGCCCGACCTGGTGGCGCAGGCCGAGACGGGCCATAAGGCCATGAACATCGACCTGTCGACCACTGAGACCTATCGCGATGTGGTGCCGCAGCGCATCGGCGTGGGCCACAAGATTGGCGGCTATGTGAGCATCATGCGAGGCTGCAACAACTTCTGCCACTACTGCATCGTGCCCTATACCCGTGGCAGGGAGCGCAGCCGCGACCTGGAGAGCATCCTGAGAGAGGTGCGCGACCTGAGAGACCGCGGTTTCAAAGAGGTGACGCTGCTGGGACAGAATGTGAACTCGTATCATTTTCAGGGAAAGCCGGAAAGACTGGAAAATCTGAATATTCCGGAAAGTCCGGACAATCTGGATTTTCCCCGGTTGCTGCGGGCGGTGGCCGAAGAGGCCCCTACGATGCGCATCCGCTTCACCACCAGCCACCCTAAAGACATGAGCGACGAGACGCTGCGGGTGATTGCCGAGATGCCCAACGTGTGCCGCCATATCCATCTGCCGGTGCAGAGCGGCTCAGACCGTATCCTGAAACTGATGAACCGCAAATATACCCGAGAGTGGTACCTGGAGCGGGTGGCTGCCATCCGCCGCATCGTGCCCGACTGCGGCCTGTCGACCGACATCTTCGTGGGTTATCACGACGAGACGGAGGAGGACCACCAACTGTCGCTGAGCCTGATGAGAGAGGTGCAGTACGACTCGGCC
>Ga0247611_10007208_pt1 | contig 14030 bp, 20 predicted proteins | sample 177DNAGHGhighgp2_FD_192422 | JGI IMG/M metagenome (GOLD analysis project Ga0247611, IMG submission 192422) | Sheep rumen microbial communities from Palmerston North, Manawatu-Wanganui, New Zealand - 1770 DNA GHGhigh gp2 | ecosystem: Host-associated > Mammals > Digestive system > Stomach > Rumen...
CCCAGTATACAGGGGTGGCCCCACCCTCCGGAGCTGGCGTTTTATATGAATATGTGTTCATATATTCATACAAGCACGAAAATAGTTAGTAGCAAATCGATACTAACTACGACCGGCCGGAGCTGTGGCCACCCTCTGCACTTAGTATCAAATTACTACTAACTAACACGGCCGGAGCTGTGGCCACATTCTGCACTTAGTATCAAATTACTACTAACATAAAGTCACTTAGTAGCAAATCACTACTAACTATCAACGACTGTGAGGCATTAAAGGAACACACTATCAGGTGTCCGATAAATTACCCACCAAACGCCGCGCAGCAGATCCAGGGACTGACCGGCCAGTTGTGGAAGTCCAGGAGCAGCCGTCGCACTCCGTCACATTCCGTCGCGTTTCGTCGCAAATAGCACTTGACATTATAACATTATTATAGTATTATAAAAGTCTAAAATACATATTGAAAGGAGTTCAAAAAACTATGAAAGGAATTATCACCAGAAACCCGAAGGAGCGCGCATTATATTTCAATCTATACATTGAGATATACAAAAGCGCACATTATACTATATTTGTGAGCGCGTCCGATTATAGCGACCCGCACTTCCATATCCAAGAGACCGAGACTTGCGAAACGCCACTTATAACCGGCGTGCATTGGGATGATCTGAAGGACGTCATGGAGACTCTGGAGCTTCTGGAGGAAGAAGCCCAGCGCGAATTAATAGGAGAATAGAAAGGAGAATAAGCTATGAGAAAAGAGACTAAAGTAATAAAGGAAGAGCTAACGAGATACCGCAGAAAATACGACGGCCGACTGTGGCGCGGTAACGATAGATCAACGTGTGATGTGATTAGATATCTAATACATTTTACAATGTACGCATACGTCCCAAACCAAACTCTAACATATAGACGATATTTTAAAGAATTCTATATGTGGTTAATCAAAGAATGTAATGATATAGGGTTCAACAGTTACATAAGATATGAAATGTTTCATTTTCGAAATATGCAAGGGGATTTGTTATATCTATTACTTCATGATGAAAGAATCAAATCAATTTTATTTATATAGGAGGTATAATAATGAGAGAAGAATATAAAGGATTATCATTTGAAGAATTCGACGATGACTTAAAAGAGATCATGCAGGCCCAGGCGAATATAGTACTATATTACGGCAAAGAGGACCTCGACCAGCTGACCGAGTATCTTTTGAAAGAAGCAATTAAGACAATGTGTAAATATATAAAAGAGGGCTACTGTCTCATTGATCCCACGGCCCTATTTGACATTATAGTAGCTGCAGGAGGTGACGAAGAATGAACGCAAGACAGAAAGCGAAGAAATATAAGAAGATAGCTGAAAGATTTAAAGATAAAGCTGAAGCGTGGGATAGATATATGAAGGTGGAAGCGTTTAAAAAAGCAGTGAAAAGATACGGAACGATCGACACATTAAAAATCGTTAAGTATTGGGACGATCGAGAACCAGAAGAGTTTGTGAAAAGTGAAATCTCGCGAGAGATTGCAAAATGTTTGTTGAGTGAAGGCTATATAGATTTTAAAGTCGATGATAACTATAATGAATATAACATGATGCGAAGAGTTATAGGAAGTGTAAAAGTTACGAAAACGAGAGGTGGAGAAGAATGATGACAATCGAGAGAGCGAAGGAAGAGTTGCAGGAGTTAATAGCAGTGTACTGGATAGGACTCGAAGCAGAACACATCGAAGCCCTGGAAAAGGCAATCAAGGTAATGGATCACTATGAAGAGGATATGAAGGACGCATTCGACCGCGGTTATGACAGCGCGAAGAAATGGGCGATCAAATAGAAAGGAGCTAGGAGAATGATGAAATGTAAAATCTGCGGCGCAGATCTGAAGTGTACGCTCACAATGGAGGATCCCATCGACCCGGACGGCGTAATCATCCGCCGCAAGTGGTGCCCAGAGTGTCGCATAACATATCTAACCAAGGAAGAGATTCTAGTTATTAAAAAAGGAAGTGAGGTGCTGACAAATGAGAAACTACAAGAGATCCTCGAAGCGCGTTAGCGCCGAACAGCTGGCAGGCGAATACGGCGCCGGAAATTATTTCAAGTATGATATAAAGGCCTCGAAGATCACCGACGCCGAGATCAAGCGCATGGCAACCCTCGCAAATGAGAGACTGGCCCGACTGGAGAAGTCGGGTCAATCTGAATATTCCAGAGAATATCAGCTTGTGGAGCATTATGCGCTTGGTGATCCAAACGGCAAAGGGTCAATTTATAACGTATCGGACGACTTCGACCGGATCCGTTTTACATATTCAACCCGCGGAATGGATCCAGAAGAACGAAGCTACTATGTTAACACGCTTCGAAACTTCTTACGCGCCGAGACTTCCACCGTATCGGGGACCAGGCAAGCAGTTAGCAAAGCCTATAAATCATTTGCAGATAATCGCCCAGGGCTTTCCATATCAGAAGATCAATACAAACGACTATGGAAGGCATACCGTGAAAGCGCACTTCCGGACAAGCTATCACACCAGGGCTATAATGCTTTTATCGAGATGGTCCAGACAACTAATTTATATCAGTTATCAACCGATCAGATGAACGAAGCGCTGCAATATCTGGCGACGTCTGACAACGTCACGATCGCGGGCCGAATCGGTGACGCGATAGCAGGCGCAGGAGGATTTTTGCAAAATATCTAATAAGAAGGGTTAAGCTATGATCGAAATATTTTGGCGCCGTCGTCAAAAATCAAATTATGCAATATGCAGCGAAGCGATCTACGCAGATATAGAAACGTCGCACAATGCGGACTACTCGAAAACGTGGATGGTGACTTGTCAGATCCGATTTGCGGGATCGTATAAAGTAGTGCGGACACCTTCGGAGTTTATCGACTACTTACAAGACAAAATCGATACTTTCGGACTGGACGAACAGAAGAAAATATTCGTTTACTTCCACAACCTATCATTTGATTTTTCTTACTTGTTGCCCTGGGTCCAATTATATCTTCCAGGATATGAAACCAGGAACGGACTATATGACGGCCGCAATCGTATTATTAACTACACACAAGGACCTTTCGAATTCCGATGCAGCTATCTTCTATCCGCTTGCAGTTTGGAGCGCTGGGGCGAGGAAATGAATGCAGAACATAAGAAGAAAGTAGGACTTTATGACTATGATAAATTAGTATTCCAGGACTCGAAAATCGACCAGGACGCCGCACTATATGACGAATATGACGTCCTATCGATGGAAGACTGCATGCGCCGCCAGCTGGACGCCTACGGCGACAATCTGGCGACTATCCCGCTAACGTCAACGGCATATATTCGAAGGATCCTTCGGAGGGCGTGCAGCGCGGACCCGAATTATCGAAGCGACATTTTTCTCAGATCTAAGATTGACGCCGAATGCTACGATATTACTATTCAGAGCTACGCGGGCGGCTATACTCATCAAAATCGATACTTAAAAGGTGTTACCGTTATTCCCGGGATCTTTAACCGCTGGAACCGCTGCAAGCTCGATTTAAGGGGTAAATGTCTAAAGCATAAAGACTTCCGCTCGCATTATCCAACGCAAATGAGAAAATATCCGCTGCCCTGGGGCAAAGTCGATTACTACTACTCTATTGATGAGAAGGAAGGTTATATCACGATAAAAGGACGTGATATTACCATCGAAGATTTATTCGACATGTGGCCAGATTATACTACCATATCAATGATAAGAATCAAAGATATGAAGCTCAAATCTGGAAACATCACAATGCCATTTATGCAGAATTCGAAAATGTTTGATACGTCGGACGGCTTCCGAAAAGCCAACGACAACGGTCGCGCCCTTCGGACGTGGGGCGAGTTTACTACTTATATTGACAATCTGACTTTGAAGATCATATCGGAACAATACGACTTCGAATACAGGATATTGAAAGTATATCGATTTGAAAATATGCCGTGCCCGGAACCTATCGCCGAAGTCATTGACGATCTATTCAAAAAGAAATCGGACTATAAAATATTATATAAGCAGCTGCGAAAAGAACATGGAGAAAACGACCCGCGGACTATCGACGCGCTATTTAATCTTAACCAGGCGAAGAAGCTACTCAATGCGATTTATGGCTGTTGCAGCACTGCGATCGTTAGAACAGACGACGACATAGACTGGATCACTTATTATTCAGATCTGGAAAAAGGCGGAGAAGCTGCGGAGCTTGCAGATCCCTATAAAACCATTATCGCGAAGACGCTGGAAGCGAAACAAGAAAAAATTGACAAGTTCTACGCGTCGAAGAATAGCTTCCTGCCGTACCAGTGCGGCGTGATGATTTGTGCGCTAGCACGTTTTGAATTATACGAATATATAAAAACCATCGGATATGAAAACATACTCTACGGAGATACAGACAGTTTATTCTATATTTCAGATCCAGAGATTGAATCAAGAGTTGCCGCCTTAAATGCTGAAAAGCACGCGACAGCGCCGTATATTCTGGACGCTAATGGCGAAAAGGTATATTATGATGTATTCGAGGATGAGCCCGAGATTCTGGCGTTTAGGGGACTGCACTCGAAATGCTATGCAGTCATCCAGGACGACGGAAAAGGCGGCGAGCTTCTGGCAACTATCGCAGGAGTCCCGAAACGTACAATAATAGGTATGAACGGCGAAGAGCCTATTTATTTAACTAGGGAAGAAGAGCTAGCGGGGATCGCTCCAGAGGATAAGAAGAAAGGAAAAGACAAGTTTAACCCATTTGACGCGCTGGAGAATCTGAAAGAAGGAAGAAAGTTTACAACTAACACGGGCTTTTCTGCAAAGTATATAAATGAACCTAAAGCGGGACTTTATGAAGTAGACGGCCACATAGTCGAAACGTCTGGCGGATGTATCATCCGCAAGCTGCCGGAAAAAGTTATCCATAATTTTAACACGATTGAATTTAATGCTGAATTTTCGGATCTATACTTAGAAGGAGTTTAAAATGCGAGAAGATAAATTATTTAAAAAATATTATAAGTCGGAATATCATAATTACGAATTGCCAGAGACCATGGATCATAAAGACGACGAAGGAAGATCCCCGGATATTGCCTTTATATATTCGGGCCGTAACCGTGGCAAATCGTACGAAGTTACTATGCGTCTACTATGTGACGCGTGGTATCGAGACAGAACGTTTATATACGTCCGCCGTCACGTTGCGACGGCCTTCCAGATCGAGTCATACTTTGCCGACAAGCTGGATCTTATCCATGATATGACCGACGGACTGGCTGACGGTATCATGGCGAAGCGCGGACAGCTATTTTTTTATAAAATCGTCGAGACGAACGACGGAAAAGCGAAGCGCGAAGAAGTCAAAAGAGTTGGCTATTATATGCCGCTGAGCGGCCAGGGAAATCATAAGTCTGAACACTTTCCAGACTGCTATAATATTCTATATGAAGAGGTGCTAACTACGGATCCTTACTTACCAGCGGAGCCGGATCTTATGCTTAACCTCATATCAACGGCGCAGCGTAACAAAGAAGGGTTTCATACTTATTTAATATCGAATACAGTCACCATCGTTAACCCATATAGTAAAGCGTGGGGTCTTCAGTTCGGACGTACGAAACCCGGCGAAGTCCGACTTACAAAATTATATCTGCGGGCGTATGACGAAAACGGAAATGAAAAATATTTGCTAATCGCGGGCCACTATCTGAAGGATCAAGCAGCGCTTACAAAGGAAGATCTGGCAAAGAAACGAAACCGAGTCAAGACGTCGATAGCTTCCAACGAGTGGGACGAAGCACGACTTTATACAACTATCGATCTATCTTTTATAAAATCGCTGAACGTGGAGCCTTTAGACACTGTCGTCTTCGAATGGGATGACGTACTTATGCAGGGTGACATTCTGGAGCTTCCTACTAATGTTCGGAATATGTATCTATACGAAGAGGAACCCGAAGAAAGTACTATGCCGGTCCTTTATATAAGAAGAAAAACATCGGAGCCGTTCAGAACGACAAGGGTTTATTCGAACAATTCCGAACGATTTAATGAATACACTTCCAGAGGATTCAAAAAGATATATAAGTTAGATCTAGTAATTGAACAAATTATGCTTCGCGGCTGGTTCATGGGCGCGGATAATCTCACGATGAACGACTTTGACGCAATCTGGAAGAAGCTAAAATTATTTAATTGACATAATATAGCCAAAATGCTATATTTCAAATAGGAGTTCAATATATTAAAAGAAAGAAGGAAGAAAAGCATGAAGAATTATTCAAACAAGAGAAGCAAGACACTTATTAAGGATGTAGGCGAGAATACGCCTTTTATCAAGATTAAAGACCTCTTTCCGGAGAAGAGAAAGTTCGAGAAGGGTGACGTTCCGATCCTGGGATTTATCAAGGTCCACTCGAAGATGTATAACAAGGACCAGTACAGTCTACTTGTAAACTACAAGGGCGAGGACTATTTCCTCAACGTTCCGACCTGGTACGGTGCAGCCGTTGAGGAAGATTTTACAGAGAGCGGCCAGACTGCCGCAGAGTTCTTCGATAGCGCCTATATCGAGGAGATCGAGGAATTCGAGACAAAGTTCAACAACAACAGTTTTAATATAAAGATATACGAGGGCTAGTTCATCCCCATTTTGTATGTCCTACTTAGTAACCTGGGCGCCGTTTATGAACTCCGCGGCGCCCAAAATTATAAACAATATATGAAGGTGTGAAAATATGTTCAAAACTATTAAGAATAATGTATCGGTTTACAACATTGAAAACGGCGAATATCTGGGGATGATCCCGAAGGGCGACGAAATCGAGATAATAAAGAAGTGGCCTTTTAGGACTCCGACAGGTAAAGGAATCGCCGCACAGATAAGCGACGACGGATATATTATTCTGGAGCTGAACGGCGAGATCGTCGCGGAAGAAAAGAAAGAAAAGAAGAAAGGAAAGAAAAGAAATGAATAGTTTTTTTAAAGATTACGAGACACTTAACTCTAAAAAGGATCCAGCGCCAGCGGATCCGAAAGCAGCAGATCCAAAAGCAGCGGACCCAAAAGCCGCAGATCTGACAGGTAAGATCACGTCCGAAAGCTTCGACGATATGAAAGCGTACATGGACGCGATGAAGGAGAATATCTTGAAAGAGGTTAAGGACGAAATTTCAAAGTTAACACCAGCGCAGGACCCTGGAAGTCCTGGCGGTGATGACGATAAAAAGCAACCCACAGAAACAGAAAAGGCAAAGGAGGAATAAAAATGCCAGCAGTACAGATTTACCCAGTAGTAAACGTAATAGCGAATAACCTGGGATATACCGGCGCCGCAGTTGTTGACGCTTCAAGCTTTACAGCTTTTGCAAGCAACGTTATCAACGGATCAGTTGAGGGCGTTTATTCAACGCTTTATGATCTTATAGCGCGTACAGTTATCGCAATCGACGAAGCGGAGGACGAGGAAAGAGGAATAATTGTAGACGCTTTCGACTATGGAAGCATTTTACAGAAGCTTTCTTTCATCTCCCAGAACGCACAGAATAACAGCGATTGGGATATCGCCAACCCAGAGAACCCTTACACCGTAGCGGCGAAGGGCGGAATCGTTCAGAAGTTTTTTGAGAATACTATCCCAACTTTTTGTTGGGAGGACGTTCAGTATGATAAGCAGCTTCGCGAGTCCTTCCACCGTCCGGAGACTCTCGCAGGATTTATCGAGGGACTTTACACGAGAATGAGAAACCAGTACAAGCGCGCAAAGCTCGGACTTAGTGATGCCGCAATCGGCGCACTTATAGCCGCAGTTTATGGAGACACTAACGACTTGAACTATTCAAGACGTGTCCGACTTCTTCTTACAGAGTTTAACACTCTTTATCACGCAGGAAGTCCGCTTACACTCGATCAAGCTATGATCGATCCGATATATCTTGAATATATCAGAAAGCAGATCATCATCGACAAAAAGAACCTTAACAAGCTCACTCACCTTTACAACACAATCGGAGCTACTGGAAGCGAAGTGCCTATCGACCGCAGATCTAAGGAGGACGAGTTGAATCTTGATATCTCTTTAGGCGTCGCTGCTTGCTATGACAAGTACTGGGCCGATAGCTTCAACACTGAATTTGTAAAATTCCCTAAGCATAACGAAATTGTTAACTGGGGTATCGCAACAAATCCGGATGAAGTCGTTATCTCACTTGACGGCGGACAGACTACAATAACAGTTGATGATATCATCGGTGTTATGTACGACAAGGACGCCGTAGTAGCTACTATGGACCGCACTCGATTCGTTAACAAGTACGACGAGTGGAATGATCGAAATGTCTTCAAGCTCACAGCTGAAAGAAGATACTGCGTTGACCCAACCGAAAACGCGATCATCTATCTAAATAAATAAGCTCATAACTTAACCCCATAAGTGTTATGAAGTGCCCGTTCTTCTTCTTATTTTCTTTCTAAGGAGGGCGGGCACAACTTTTAAAAGGAGAAAACAAAATGAGAGAAATAGGATTTTTCTTTGAAGGTTTTAATTTTCTAACAGCAAAGCAGAAGAAATTTCTTCGTGAGAATCAGATATTTATTAACCTTCTTTTATTCCTTTCCAGTATGTTCGAATATAAAGGAATGGCTGAAAATATAAATACCGATTTTATCGAGTTTTATCTTGCCTTGACCCCTCGCGCGTGCTGCGGAGTGTACAAGAATAACAAGGGCCGCGAGATCTTGGGATATGCGACCGAAGGCGGAATCCTTAACGAATATGGGGTTCCGGAAATGTTTAATATTAACACCTTAAACCAGAACAATAAGCAGGGCGCAGTCGATGGAGTCAACGCGGCTATTTGCTGGAACAACAAAACCCACACCAACGATATGATCCAGCTATCGAGATTTACGGAGCTTTTTAATTTGGTTGATACGGCGCAGAAATGTCTTATCAGATATGCCCGACTCTTTCCAGTTTTCGAAGTGGAGAATCAGCAGGTTAAGAACCAGATTGACGAAGCTTTAAAAAATGCGGATAATGGGGAGCCCTTTACTTATGTTAATAAAGGACTGTCGAAGATAGGTCTTGACGGTGAACCCAACATGAAGATTCTGCAGCTCGGAGACGTTAGCGCAGTCGAAAAAATGCAATATCTTTCGACGTATCATAATGATCTTTTGAGAAGATTTTTCACAATGTACGGAATGAATTATTCACAGTCTATGAAGCAGGCTCAGCAATCAATCGAAGAGATACATTCAGATATTAACGTGTCATGGATCATCCCAGACGACAGACTGAAGCAGCGTCAAAAGTTTATAGAAACATATAATGAAGTTTTCGGACATAATGCAACGGTTGAATACTCCGACGCGTGGAAAAAAGCGTATGAAAAATATATGAAAGAAGGTGGAGCAGATGAAAAAGTGGAATATTAACGCGCTTCTATTGAACGATGAATCAACCTTCGATTATGATTTTAAGGTCAATTACGAAGGGCGAGATGTGACGTTATTTGATAAGACTACGCTGCATGATAAATGGCTTTATAAATATACCAGTTTTTGCCTTTCAACACCTTCTTTTTATGATCCTGGGAGTGAAAGTTATATTGACACTTGTCCGGATATCGACGCCGCGATTACTATGCTGCATGCGCTATATACCCAGTGGAAAGCGGACCGCGGCCATAGCTTTCTTAAGAATTATGCTGCGCTTATGGCAGAATATAACCCACTGTGGAATGTTGACGGCGTGGAAGGGCTTATCTTTAAGGACAGTCACACAGGAACCGACACCAACGCAAAGAGCGGTAAAGATACAGTCCAGGCCAGCGGATCAGATACGGACACACTTTCCGGATCTGATACTTATGATAAAGATATAACAAAGGATGAGACTACCAGAAGCGGCAACGAGACCATGGCGAAGACTGGCAATGATACCGACACAAGGCAAGTCGCTACTTTTGACAGTGCGGGCGTATTAAATCCAGAATCGAGTAATAGAACAGATTATGCATCAACCGACACGCACACATATAATAATGTCAAAGATACAAGGACGCTGGACGCCCAGGACAAGACGACTTACGGTAAAATCGATACGCTGGCTTATGGGAGAAAAGACGAAACAACCTTCGGACAGACTAACACAGAGACGCGGAATTTGACCGATGAACACATAGAGCTAAAAGTGCGTCAAGGAAATATCGGAGTTACTAAATCGACAGATCTTATCGAGTCCGAAATAATACTCCGCGATAAGCTGGACCATTTAATCGATTATTTTATAGCCGATTTTATACGCGCATATTGTATTCTTTAGGGAGGTGTGACAAATGCAACTGACCTATTATAATAATACGACAGATAAACGATATATAAATAAAACGCTTGAAACGCTGTCGCTGGAAGGACACGACAACCCGGTCACGATCAAAATGCTAGAAGATTCTTCGATAGTCAATCCGGTTTTTAAAATGCGAGATGTTGATTTATATGCAACTGCTAATTATTGTTACGTCGATACGCTGCATAGATATTATTATATCGATGATGTGACACTGTCCCAGGGATATGCATATCTGCATTGTACGGTTGACGTTCTTATGTCATACCGCCAGCAGCTGCATGATATATCCGTTTTAGTAGATCGTAATCAATGGGACTATAACCTTTATCAAGTTGATGATAGACTTAATCTGTATAATTTCACATCACAAAAAAGGGTAGAATTTCCTAGTGGTTTTGATAGTGATAAACAGGAATTTATTCTTTGTGTGATAGGAAATACATCTAGCGAGGAGGTAGAATAATGCAGATAGCTTTGAATAATGGTGATACTTATTTCATACCTATACTGGAAAATGGGTATCCTTCAACGATATCGCTGGAATATAATTACACGCATGAGCCTATTTGGTATTATAAACAGGGATCCCCTGCTGCTGTTTTTGACATGCTTAACAGTTTTACATCCGCCGTTGACGCTCTCGGTGTTGGTTTTTCGCGGCCTAGGGAATTAAAGCAAATATGTGACACTCTAAGAGCAGTTAATTATCATGACGCTAATTACTTTTTACCGGAAAATGAAGGCGGTCAATTGATAATATATCTTAACGCCAGACTTGTATGGGTAATAGGATCGTTTGAAAAGGGAGGTGTCGCTCTCACAAAAGTGGGCTCTTACTATGCGATCGTTGGATTTGATGGGAAGTATACTAATGGCACATACACTCTTTATGCTTATACAACAGGAGCTTATGAGTTATCAGGCGACTGGCACGGCGTATATAGCAGAGTTGAACTTAGTCGCTCATGCATTTGCTGGTATTCTTATGTAGATGACGAATACCCACCGTTATGGCTATTATATCAACCTACTGATTATGAATGGGCCTATGTTTCGGGATTTACATGGAATGTTGCAACAGGAGCTTTTACTTCTGATTGGTCCTTTGATGTTATAAGCGGTGCCGCAAATAACCCTAAATGGAAAAGCGCCGATCTGGGACTTCATTATGTGCCCGAACAACCTTTCTGTTGTGTCGATATTGCTACTCATACTTTCAATCCTGTTAAGGGTATGGATAATTTTGGAAACCCATTTTATCAAGAAGGTTATAGCGGAGATGGAAGAAGTATGTATGGCGGTTCTGCCATCTCTGATGAGGACAATCCTTTTGCAAATGGTGGCTTTAATACTAATGGCGGAGGTGGTGGCAGTTGGGACACTTCCAGCGATCAGGGAGGGTATACCACACCCGATCAGTTTAATACTGACGCGCTAAACTCTGGATTTTTTACAGTTTATAACCCTACAAAGGCGGAGATTATATCTTTTAATGATTACTTATTTACCGATATAACAGACGCCATGGCCGCGCAGCTTAAAAAACTTATAGCTGACCCTCTGGACTATGTGGTGTTTATGGCCATGTGCCATTTTTCTCCAACCATAAAGAATGCAAAGCAGCCTATTAAGTTTTGCGGGCTCAATTCTGGAGTAACTGCTAATGTAGTTAGTTCGCAAATGCAATTTATTCAGTGCGGTACTGTTCTTATATCGGACGATAACGAAACTAAAAGTTTTCTTTCTTACAACCCATTTTTTAAAGCACATCTATATTTACCATATATAGGAATGGTGGATTTACAAATTGATGATATTATGGGTTGCTATATTACAGTACAATATATTATTGACATGCTGACCGGTTCATGTGTTGCGCAGGTGATATCTAAGCGAACAGAAAAACGCTGCACATCTGATATTACTAATAATGACGGCATTGTTATAGGAGAATATACAGGCAACTGTTTTGAGAATCTTCCTCTTTCTGCTACTGACTGGCGCGGACTGTTCCAGGGCGTTATTCAATTCGCGGGCGGACTTACCAGCGCGGCGGGAGGGAACGTTGCGGGTCTTGGGGCTATGGCAAGTGCGGTAATGAGCGATAAAGTTTCAGTGTCGAGATCCGGACAGCTTGGGGCAAATTATGGCTATATGGGATTCCAGAAACCGTATTTCATATTTGAAAGGTCAAATGTAGCCATAGCTGGCAATTTCTTAGGCAGTGACAACAGGACCTCGTTTGGAGGTTGGCAGGGCTGGACATGTAATATACTAAAGCCTTTAGGAGAGTTTAGAGGATATACCGAAGTGAGACCGGAATGTCTTTGGACTGATTCGTTAGACGGAATAACTGAAGCTGAAAGCGCTATAATGAAAGACTTATTTGCTAGCGGTGTTTATCTGAATTGGGAGTGATGGAGGTGTTAACAATGAATGATATAGTTAATCTTATTATTAATAGCAGCACATCAGTGGTTATAATTGCGTATTTTATCTTTAGAGATTATAAGTGGAATAATCAACTGATTAGCACTTTGACAAAGATTGAAGATACTCTAGAAGATATAAAAGGAAGGTATGACTATGAAGATAAACGAAAAGGGACTTAATATTATCAAGTATTTTGAAGGTTGTAGACTAAGTGCGTATAAATGCCCTGCTGGTGTTCTAACTATTGGATATGGTCACACCAGAGGGGTAAAGCAAGGTGATAAGATCACCCAGGAGCAAGCAGAAGAATATCTAAAAGAAGATTTGAAGGTGTTTGAAACCCATGTCATGTCATTCAATGATAAATATAATTGGTCTAGCAATGAGTTTTCGGCTCTGGTCAGCTTTGCATTTAATATTGGCAGCATAACAAGTCTTACTGCAAGGGGGACTAGGAGCAAAGAAGAAATAGCTGAGAAAATGCTTTTATATGACTATGCGGGTGGAAAGAGATTGCCTGGACTTGGCGCTAGAAGAGAGAAAGAAAAAGAATTATTTTTAACTTCTGATGGAGTTATTTTGAATGATGAAATACATAGTTTGAAAGGTCGGTGATAATATGGATCTAGGCGGAAATGTGATAGGAAGTATTGCGGGAAGTCTACATCTGGAAGGTGAAGGCGACTCAATAGAAGTTAATCCCATCGTTACCAGCGGAACGAAAATTGCTACAATTACGGTAAATGAAGGAAAACCGAACGAAGATAGTTATGATCTTTATGCTCCGGAAGCCTTTAGCGGGGCATATAACGATCTTACGGGGAGACCGTATCTAGATGGTCAAATTATATCGGGTAATATGTTCACAAATAATTATTCAACTAATGAGGTGAGAGTGGGAACATGGTTAGATGGGAGCCCTCTATATAGAAACTATATCGATCTACAAAACGACGTGAGAATAAATCCCGGCGGAACTCTAATAGACATAGGACTTACCGATATAAAACAACCTGTTAATGCAATGGGTATTTATGACGTCGTTGCGGGTGAGGAACAGACGGTCCCATTATTATGGTTTAAGTATAATGATGGTCACTATTTTTCTTCCAGCACTACCGGAGGAGTCAACAAATTGATTTTGGAATATACTAAACAGTGATATATAGTTAGTAGTGATTTGATACTAAGTGCAGAGAGTGGCCGCAGCTCCGGCCG
>Ga0247611_10007209_pt1 | contig 14026 bp, 14 predicted proteins | sample 177DNAGHGhighgp2_FD_192422 | JGI IMG/M metagenome (GOLD analysis project Ga0247611, IMG submission 192422) | Sheep rumen microbial communities from Palmerston North, Manawatu-Wanganui, New Zealand - 1770 DNA GHGhigh gp2 | ecosystem: Host-associated > Mammals > Digestive system > Stomach > Rumen...
TATGGGTTGCCAAGACTCGCCAATATCCATTTTTGCGGCCATGGCATTGGTCATATCAAAATCTTTTGTGGCAGATGCTGACTCTCTCACAAGGAGAAGTTTATCCTCGTCTGTGATAATGAAATTGCCACCATGAGCTGCCGCTATAATTCCAAGCACTTCTCTTTGCGAGTATCTCTCGTTGAGCGTTTCAATATCTTCATCTGACAGTGGATAATTCTCAAACGAGCATCTCGAATCAAGACCTTCACAAATCTCACCTGCTATATCATAAGCCACAGATGCCATCGTAGGCGAAGTAGATGACGGACTATATGAGTCAATCACACTATGAAGACTTGTAGCCCCTGTATCGTAATAGGTGGCATCGTACTGTGAGGGTGTGGCACTTGTGGTATAGACAGTTATCGTATTGTCGCTCCAAGCATATGGTGCTGTATCCTCGGCAATATCACCATCATTGTCAGAGTCTCTGTAATAATCAGTTCCACCGATAGTGATATATCCGTTATACCTTCCGCTCAAATGGTAGTCTGCTTCCGCCTTGAGCATGGAGTCATAGGCAGTAATACGGACTCTGCCTGTATTGCCTATGTTTTCTCTTGTGTCAATGTAGAAAACACCCTTTCTAAACCAAGCGGGTGGATTACTTGGGTCGGCAACAACTCGCTTGTATACCTCGATTTTGGCTTGTTTCGGGATAACATTTGAATCCTGTGATAATACAAGCCCAAGTTGCCTTGAGCAACAGCCCCCGAAAGACAAAGTATTTTGTGCATATAAATCGCCTATGATTCTTAATTGCTGTATGGAGTCTCTGCCATATTCGTGATTGTTAATCACAACTTTGGCATCGATATATTCATATTTGCCCGACTCAAATACAGTTTCCTGTGTTCCTATGTTAAGCATATGAACTCCTTTATGGATTGCTTTGCAAGTTATGGATTGCTTTGCGAATTATGGGTTTACTTCAATGAGAGGAAACACAATGCCGTCCCAATAATCGACTCCGTCTCTGTTGATGAGGTATGATGCAGGGATATTGTTGGAGTAATACTCTTTTGAAATAGTCCCCCACATCGGGTCATCACAAGTGACTTGAACGGTTACTGGTCTTATGAGTTTCAGAATCTTTTGCGCTTCTTCCCCTGTAAGAGGTCTGCAAGTGATATCCCACCTTGTGGCTATGGCTCGTCTGTCTCTCACAAGAGAGCCATCCAAGTTTCTTGTGGCATTCTCGCCTTCTACATCAGCTCTCTGCCACTTAAGACCTCTCACTTTTATGTATGGAGTGATATCGACCCATTTTTTTTCTTCTTCTACTTCTTTACTGTCTTCATCGTATATTTGAAATATCATAGTTTATACTCCTTACTTCATAATTACTGATGCCCCAAAAGAAGTTCTTCTCGCCATGTTGTTTTGAGAAGATGTGACAACTTTTCCAACATTCTCGTTATCAAATTGTATAGACCAAGACGAAAGGGCATTGTAAATAGCCGTTGATATTTCGTCACCTTGTCTACCAATCGCATCCTCAAACTTTGAACTCCAAACATCAAATGTTGATTGCTGTTGCTTTTCGGTCTGTGAATTTAACTGATTAACTGCTACTTTAGCAGATTCGTTGTTTGAATCAATATTTTCCTGAATTTTGCCAATCAAATAATCAATTCCTTGCGCTCCTCTTACCCACACATTTCCTACCCATGCGGCAGGACTAACGAATGAAAGAATTGACAAAACATTAGCTGCGATTTTGTTCGGATCTTTTTGCTCATCTGTAAAATAAACTTTTTCATAGTCAAATAGTTTCTGCTGTTTCTGACCGAGTTGGTTGATTTCATCAATGCCAAGAAATACATTCTTTAATTTATCCGTTGCTGTCTGCGTGGCATCTACATATTTCGATTGAACACGAACCGCCTTCATCCAGTAATCCTTGTTGGTCATCGATGCTGTTGTTTCGGCTATTTTGTTGGATGTCTCCATCACCTTATCTGCAAAATAAACCACAAGCGGTTCAAGAAGCATTATGATTTCGGATGCCGCAGACCCAAGAGATGCTTTCATTTGATTCATTGTAGAATTCAAATTATCCATTGTGTCTGCGAATTTAAGACCATTCTCATCACTATAAGCATACATTGCTTGTATGCCCTCTTTTGTTGCTTGAGTAATAGCCTTAATTAAGAATCTAATTGCACGATAGAATGTAATTCTCAAGACAGAGTGCATCATTTTATCAAACGAATTACCCATTGTTGATGTTACTTGTTTAAAAATGTTAGAAACTCTGTCGAGCATCCTTTTACCAAATGTTTTTTCAACAACGGTCGGAATATCACTTTCGTTATACCAATCAGCAGTTAATGGCTCGCCTCTGCCATCACTAATCATTCTGCTGTTCCAATCGGAAAAAGCATTGTAAAACCAGTCCCAATCCTTTTTAAAGCGTGTCCAGTTTGGCGGTATACCATCGCCGGGGTCTCTGAATCTACCTTGACTATATCCGCTATAAGAACTTGTATACATAGCAGGATATTGCAAATTACCTCTCATTGCTTTTTCAAGTTTTGAGAAGTTTATTTTAGAAAGGCTACGAAGTATACCGACAATATCAGATGCTGCTATTCTTTCAAATTGGTCTGCTAGATGTTTCAAAGAAACTGTCAGTTGATTGATATGACCAGTAGACGAGCTCATATCCATTTCCGCTATTTTTGGTATAGCATTTGCAAATTTTGAAAGAATATTGCCCACACTTTTCAGGTTGTCAATCTTATCAATTTCGATATTTATATTTTGCAATGACTTTGACAGTTCTTTTATTTTATCAACGGCAGGACTGACATTTATTTTTTTAAGTTTGGGTACTATGGATGCAATTTTACCCAATGCGTTTGCAATACTCCTCAGCCCCTTTGATGCTTCCGCAGCATTCGTAGTGACTTCAATATTTAATCTATCTATCGGCTGATTTACATCCATCTTCTGCACCGCCCTTCGTCTTATTTATCTTATTTGCCCACGCTCTCATAGAGGCAATACCATGTTCATAAGCAGACTTCTCTTTGTCTTCCACAGGCACACTATCTTCTTTTGGTTCAAGGTCAAGAGGTTTATCCATATACGGAAGCGGTGGCTGTGGTTTCATAGAGAATCTCAATATAGGAGCGAGACTTCCTATGGCATTGTATATATACGCACCCTGTAGCCACATTTCTTCGTTCTTCCTATGTCGCTTTATCTTATCTGCTTCTCGATAGTATCGGGCATTCTCGCAATCACCATGCCAAAATTCATCAATGGACATACCTATTGACAGATAGTATGGGATTGCTTTATCAAAAATATCCATTATTGAAATGTGGGCAGAGTTATTCACCCCACCCACTTTTTTATTTGTGGGGAATGCAGTTGTTACCAATTCACTCCCCATGTTGCGTTTCCCTCGTTTCCCCCTTCAGAATCATCAAGTTTATCTGTGAGAGAGGAAATAGGGTCAATATACATGGTAGCAAGTTTTTCAACAAGGTCAGACTTGTTATTCAGCGATCCGAAAATCTTCTCGATGGTATCCTCGTCCACATCGCTGTGCCGGGCAATAAAGGCACCTTTGAAAAGGTCGAACACAGCAATCGGATTCTTATTGATGCCCTTGATATCGAATCCGTCACGATAAGTCATCTGTCTTAAAGAATCTCTTGTATACTCAAGAGTGTAGTCTTTGCCATCATATTTAATTTGCATTGTCTTTGCCATATCGATTTTGTCCCCTTATTTTTTGATTATGTAGGTATTGTGAATGTAATAGGAGTGGAAGCGGTAATACCGATTTCCATATTTCTGACTTCATTCACACCTGCACCTGTGACACGAACATCAAGGTATCCCTTGAAAGAGAATTGTCCCTCACTGCCTGTTGGTGTAGCCACACCGTCAGTAACAGTAGCACCGAACCATACGGCATAATTGCCCTCTGTGCCTTCCAAAGCCTTGAGTGTCTGATAGGTTGCTGCATCATAGTTGGCTGTGAACACTTTTCTTTCGCCGTCCTGCAAACCGGGGATATAAGTCCTTGCGCTATCGGACAAAGTGGTTGTCTCAATAGTTTCGGGAGCTCCCTCAAGGTCAGGATAGTCTTTGATGTCCACAAGTTTTGAATAGGTAATAGTTCCTGTACCAGTTCCTTTCATGAGGAACGATTTATAAGTGCTTGTCGGCATAATTTACCCCCAGTAGATTTTACTATCTTTGCCGATGGTAGCAGTGTATCTTGCTACCATACGGCTTTCATTTGAAATGTTTTGCAGAAAGTTTTTGGACATCCTTGTGAAGCCAAGTTCCTGCAGTTTGGTATCTGCGACATCGAGAATCTCTTTGCACTCCTGTTTGCCACCGGGAACTTTGTTAGAGTAAACGGTGACTTCATATGAAACTCTCACAAAATTCTCATTGCTTGCGCTGTCTCTGGTGGCAGACACAGAAAAATTATCGATTTCTTCAATACAAACCGTAGGAAACTCGGATGGTGAATAGGTAATGGTACTCTGCACATTGATACCTTCATAGGCATTCCGAATCGCTGTAGCCAATAAAGTGTATATTTCGTTTTCTACATCTATCATGACTTCATTACTCCTTGTGCCACTTCAAGTATCTTCTGCCTCATTTCCTTTGATGCGTTATACAAGCATCGATTCGCAGGGTTACCTTGTGTCATGTACCAACCTTCCCACGCACCATGCAGAGGAACTCCGTTTGTACCGGGTTCGCCCTCATAGTACCAGAAATCGTTTTTACCATGACCAAAGCCGTACATACCTCTATAAAGCCCAAATTTGCTCTCTAACGGATGTTTATCGTTTCGGTAGTGAACACCACTCCCAAACTCAATAAACGCAACAGCGTTGCCCTGTGAGACGATTTGAAGGGTATTATCGGATATCCATTGCGGATCGTTGACCACAACATCGTTTTTACCGTCATAGATGGCAGTAGAGAACCCTATTCTTGCTACCGACACACCTATCTCGGCTAACTTGGTTGCAATCTCTCTTACCTTATCTGGAAGAGTTCTCTGCTTGCGCTCGACCTTTTTAATGAGTGATGTAAGTCCTGTTACTTTAATCACGAGACCTTCACCTTACCTATAGCATATGACACAGAGTTGATAGACCTTGCGACCTTTCTCACAATGTAGTCATATTTAGGATTGTTCTGTGAGTCGTAATTCGGAGACGAATCCACAAAGAGTACGGAATGCTCGTCCATTGGAAAATTCGGATTATCCATGACAATCACTTTATCGTACTCGATGTCAGTGCCGAATTGTTCCTCCTGTGCCTGACCTCTCGCTTCGGATATGTTGCCACGAGACTTGATGGGAGAACCGTAAACGATTCTTTTATCCCCTGTTTCATAGCCTTCGATGACTACATTTTCCTTGGTGATATAGGGGCAGTAGTAGAACACTCTTGCATTTCTAGATAGTGTTTTCATCTCTTGAGTACCCCACAGACAGGAGTTATTCTGGCAAGGAGAGAAGGCGGGACATCTCCACCCTCATATGAGCGGCTGATGCCGTTCTCGCTGTGTGCGGTCTGACCTTCAGCACCTTTCTTCATAAGCATAAAATGTGCGATTTCGACCTGCACAGTAGCGTATTTGTCGGGAACTGTCTTGCCCTCTCTTTTGCTTGACATAGAATACATTCTGTTCAAAACAACATTTTCTGCCAAACGCAAATAGACGAGTAGCAAATCTTCAAATTGTTTTGAGGTGAGTCCTGTATCGTTTTCACCATACATGACTTTCAGCATTTCAAGTTTCTCATCCAAAGACATACTACTCGCCTATCCTTTCAAATTACTTTCGTTGACTTACTGAACTTCCTTTGTGAGAACCGGGTCAGTGCTTGCATTCTTCACTTTGACGGCTTTAGAACCATCGGGAGCAGTGAAGGTCGTAGCAAGACCAGTAATCTTACCATGATACCATTCAGCACCATAGTCAAGACCGACCTGTCCGTAAATCTGGTACTTATCGCCTGCACCCTCTTTTGCGAGAGATTCAAGGAAGAAGTTGCCTTTTTCAGGAACATCGAGGTAAACAGGGGCGCAGATGGTCGGGTTGACCAGTGCGGCCGTACCTGCTGCGATTCTCGGAGTAGCAAGGATGCCCACAGAGCCAAACGGAGTGATAAGAGTATCAATCTTGAGTCCGTTGACTTCACGAGAAGCAGGAATCACAGTAAGACCGTTGTTGGCGGCATCTGCGTTCAACTGCATGATGTTCACAGGTCTTGCGCAGAGGACAAGAGAATCTGTGGGTGCGTTGGAATCGGAGATAGCCTGTACCAACTGTGCAATCAGCCAGAAGCCGAGGTCTTTGGAACCTGCTGCGATTGCGTTGGTGGAGATAGCGGAGACGATACCTCTCGTTTTGTAAGCGACATCGTCATATGTGCCGTCCTGATATGAGCCGTTGAGGAATGTGAATTCCACATCGTTGGCGATAGCGGCCATAGAGTTTGCTGCTTGGAAGTCGAGTTCGCTTGCGGGGTTAGCCTGCTGACCTGCGATGTTCAGCCCGGAGAGCTGACCGCTTGCAGACAGTTTGGCATAGGAAATAGCCAATGCTCTCTGATAGATCTGGCAGACATTGGTGTTCTGCGAACGAGTCACGAATTCGGGATTCGGAGCTGTCAGAGAAGCAGACTCTGTGATAGCAGGCTGAGAAGTACCGCCACCAGTTGTGTAATCAAGGCTCGTTGTGAATTTCCAACTGTTGGTTTTCCTTGATTTGCCGCCGATAAGGGTCGAGAAGGGCGTTGCTGTGTTGCCCTTGTTAAAAAGCATCCCACTGTAGTTCAGTAGGTTATGGCTTGTCATTACATAGGTCTCATTGGTTGCCATAGTAGTATAAACTCCTTTGATTATTTATTCTGCGCAGAAGCCTCCTGCTGTTGTCTCATAAGAGCCGCCACAGCGACATAGTCACGATTTGCATTTGCCTCTGCTATTTTCTTCGCATAGTCAATGGCAGCAGTACCGCTACCACCCTGTGGAGCAGGCGTGCCTTTGAGCAATGCTTCTTTTGTCGATTGGTCATGTAATTCAAGGAATTTTTTCTGATTATCGAACACTTTCTGCATATCGCCGTCTACGATAGCATTGGCTGTCTCGTTTGCGAGTGCTTCTCCATAGCCGAGCGCAATAAGTCTTGACTTATGCTCCGAAACAGTTTTCTCTTTGCGAAGAGTTTCGACCTCTTTTTGCAGATTATCAAAGGCTTCTTTGTCTGCGAGTTTCTTCTGCTCTTCTGCGGAAAGCAAAGCGGTATGCTCTTTCTTGAGTTTCGCCAATTCCGATGCTGTGCTATCGAAGGTAGCCTTACTCACATAACCCGAATAATCGGCATCGGGTATTTCAAAGTTCTGCAATGCTTCAAGTTTCTGTTCTGCCGTCATTTCGGCAAAACCTGCGATTTTGCTTGTGTCAATTTTCATAATATACTCCTTTTATGCGTTTTTGAGACTTCTCTGTCCATGCTTGCGTTTTATTGACTTCTCTGTCAAATTGTTTGCGTTTTTAAGACTTCTCTGTCTATATATCATATTGCCGTATACGCAATGCCAATGAGCCATATCATACCCATAATGTGATGCACTCTCACAGGCATTGTATACAGGCTAATACAATCATTTTAAGTGTGTTCTGCTGGATACAGGCACAACATAGCACCTGCAGTTCCAGTGTTGTTTTGGGGGAACATCTTTGAGCAGAAACACTCTGCCGTTGAGTTCAATACACTTGTTGCAAGTCCTTGAATCCGCCTCGGCTACCCACCGAACCTTCTTCACACCTCTCTGCTTCAAGGCATCGTAATATGCCTTATCTGTGACGATATCGCCATACTGCTGTGCCATTCTCGTCCACAGACCCATGGCTCTTCCGAGTGGCTCGTCAAAAGCCATATTGATTTGCATACAGGCTATGATGCTTTCCTCGCATCTCTGCTCTTTTCTGTCTACCTCGTTGTTGTAGATATAGAGTGTGACAGGGTCGAACTTGTTCAGAAACGCTTTCAGCCAGTTCATATCCAGCTTGCGTTCACCGTCATTGAGCTTATAAACTTCCTGTGCGATGAACAGAAGGTATCGCAGAGTGACATCGTTGAGTTCCTTGTAGAATTCCCGGCATCTCTTAATGATGTTAAGTTCGTCTATATTCAGAAGGGTCGGCTGAAAGTCCATGAACATCTGTACGATCTTGCGGTTCAGTATTTTCATGTACCTGTCCGCAGACCGATAAATGTAATCAGGTTTCCTCAATATTTTCTCTTCTCGTAGACTCATCGTTCATTCCCTTTTTCACAACCTCTTCAAGCCGTTTCTGCTCTTCTTTGTAGTATTGCATACTCTGCTCATAGGCAAGATTTGCATCGAGGAACATACCGCTATGCTCAAAGGCAAGTCTCGGATGGACTTTCGGATTGCCAAGAAGTGTTGTCAGTACCTGTGCCTTGCTCTGAATATTCTCATAATTTCTGCGAGTGAATCTTATATCGATATCGACAAGTTTGAGTCCGTCCATATCACTGATATTCACGATCCTCAAAACGAGCGACAGGAATCTGCGCTCCGACTTGCGGAACATTCTTTCAAACTTTTTCGCTCTCGACTCGGCATCAGACCATCCGTCACGCATGGTGACCGCAGCCCCTGTATCACTTGTAGAAAGACCGCCGTTTCTGTTAGGCATTCCACAGATGGTCAGAATCGTCTGATAGAGATGGTCAACGAGTACCTGTGTCTGTGTCTGATTGAGTTCCTGTGTGATGTATCTCGCATCTCCATCGGGAGGTACTACGATACCGCCAAGGTCTTTCAGCCTTTCAAAGTCGTCTTCCTCGATATCCACACCTTTCAGCATGAGATACGATTGCACGAATTGCTCGATACCGTCCACCCGGTTGCTCTCAACTTCATTGATGGCATCGAGGAGCGTTCTTACTACTTCAAAAGAGCCGATGCGGAACTTATCACGCACATACTCGATAATCGGTACTTGACCCAGAATATGAGAGGACTCTTTTACGATTTCTTTGTTCACAATCTCAAAGAATTCGTTTTTGGTATACACAGTATACAGAGTGTCGTTGTCCTCATTGGTCGAGATGATAACACCCATAAGAGGCTCTTTATCGATACCGTTGCTGTACACCACAAATGTGTAGCGAGGGTCAAGAGTATAAATCTTGAACGGCGCATCATCGTAATCGTTTCTGCGAGGAAGTACCATTCTGTATCCGCATCCGCAAATCAGTTCGTCTTCAGCCAAATTGATGTCTTCTGTGTGTTTATCACACATATCCATGTAGGAGTTCAACTGGCTTATCTTGTCGGATATCGTCTGTTCTCCGTCTCTGCTCACATACTGGATAGGCTCACCCATGATGTATCCTTCCCAGAAGGACACGATCTCATTCGCTCTGTTCTCGACAACTTTGTTGTTGATTTCGCCACGAATGGATTTTTCTCTGTGCAAGGATTCCTGTTCGCCAACATAGTAATTATACAGATTCTGTATTTCGGCTTGGTTTTTTGAATGAGTCAGCAGTGATTCGGACAACACTTCGACTACATTGGTCTTGTCTATCACTCTTTTGCTGGTCGTTATCATAGTTCTTCCGAAACTTACGGCATGATTCGGTATGATGACATTCCTGTTTATCGTGCTATCCACAGCGGACTCTCCTTAAAATAGTATTTTACAAGTACATTTTATATGAACTTTCGGCAAATGTCAACAGGCTTATAAAAAGTTTATATAAATTTTATATAAATCTTTTGAAAAATTCGGGTCTCTTATTGATTCGACCATATGCCATGTCTGCGGCCTGTGCCAGAGAGTCGGGTGCATCGTCATGCTGTTTCTTCGCATACATCTTGTAGGAGAACACATTCATCATGAACTGGCTGTATGCTCTGTCTCTTTTACCACTCTCAAGGAAAATAAAATGGTCTCTTATATCGGGAGCTCGTCCGCATATCCTGTCCATCTTGCTTTTTGTGGTATTGGCCGCCTTTGTGCTGATATTGATGCGCAGTCCTGCCTCTTTCAACAGGTCTTCCACACCTGTCTTGTATTCCTCTGTGGATTTGGTCGCTTCTATCTGCATTGCCTGCACATCGAACTTCTTAACCGCATCCACAAGCAACGGCTGTGTGACTTTCTTATCGCCATCATCATAGACAACTCCGGGAACATATACATCTTCTCCGTATTGTATACACACAGGGCTTGCCACAAAGTCACCGCCGCCGAACGCAGGGTCTACTGCCATGAAGATTCTGTCGGGTACTCCTTCTGGCAATACTCCGTTATAATACCTGAAGTCATTCGGGCTGAACAGACTTCCCTCACGCTCCACAGGTTCTCCCATATACTGGGCAGACCATGATGCCATATCGTTATTTCTTTCAAACGAGGCTCTCCTCTGCTGATAATACAGAGTGGAGAACCCCACACCATTGTCATAGTCGAAGTTGCTCTCGTCCTTACTGTTCAGCGCAGGGATGTTGATGATATCATACCTGTGATTTCTGAATCGTTCATCGTTTTGCAGTAAGTCAATGCGGATTCCTATAGGATCCATGAGACTCCATCGTGTACCGCACCAGATATATCTCGTACCGCCCTTGCCACGAGGTATCAGGTTATTGTCCACTTTATACCACGCAGAGGCAAGTCTGTCTTTATTGAGTGCTTCCTCGATACCGCCTATTAAGTCATCTGCTATGATGATGCCTTTCTCCGCATCGCAAGCACCGTTCAGTGTGCCGTACAAACTTCTGCAAGTTAAAGTCGGATAGTGCTTCTTCCTGTCGAAGTCCAGTATCTCGTCTTTTCCGTCACTCCGCACGATTCTGCTCTTCGGGAATATCTCACCGTACAAGTAGGTTGCCGGGTCTGTCACAATCTCCTGTACGCCATTATAAAATGCCGTTGTGATTTTATCGCTATAACTGCAATACAGATTCGGATAATCACTCACTCTTCCCATTTGCCATGTGAGGAAGAATATCAGAAGAGTCGTTTTACCTACCCGGGGAGGGCAACTTAAAAACAACTCATCCAGTTCCCAATCGGCTATCTTCTGGAGTCTGTCCACAAAAGGTCTTATCACTCTTCGTCTGTTCTGATAGAATCTCTCGGCAGCCCCTCGCCCTATCTCAAGATACAGCATATAACTGTCGAAGTCATACGGCGCATCCATGAGAAGTGAATCTTTATACATTCCGAAGTATCTGCTCATATCATCGCCACGAGTCTCTTTCACTCGTTCTGCAATATGCTGTCTCACGATTCCATTCACTCTGTGTGAATATTCAAATTCCGTATTCCTGTTCGTCTTTATCACAGGTTTGCCTTCCATCCTCTCGATGGCTTCGGACTCGATGTCTTTCAATATGTGCATCATGTCATCGTATACTTCTATGTCACTACTGCCACTTATGATCCGACTCAGGATATTCTCACTCAATTGCTCCAGTTTCATATAAATCAGCCTCTCTTTTCAAAATTGTGGTAAATACCCCTATATACGAAGTATATAGAATTTTTTTACGCAAAATCCTCATATACTATCGTATATGGGGTGAAATTCTGCCCCCTATATAGGATGCCCCCACTGGCAACAGTATATCATATCTTTGCGAGTATTGTCAAATATGCGAGATATACACACCTAGCACACATAGCGCACATAGCGTAGGCACACACATACACACATACACACATACGCGCGCGAAATATATATACAAAGATACAGAGCGTGCGCACACGCACACACGCCCATAAAGATATAGTTAAAAGATACAGAATGCGTGTATGCGTGCGTATACAAAATATAGTCACCTTATACTTCTCTTATACTTCTCTGAGGATAACCACACCATACCCACAAAACTACCCCATAAAAGTGAGAGAGTTTCCTTAAATGGAAAAATTTCACCCTAGAAAATCAAAATTCCAATTTGTGTAGCAAAATGCGTTTGTGTAGCAAAAACCCCGTTTTCATAAAACCTCTACAAAAAATATTTTTTTTGAGAACTTTTTTATTTTCGGCTTTTTACTACACTTTTGGCTTTTGCTACACAACCTTAAAAAAAAATTACTATAAAAAAAGTAAAAAAATATAAAGAAATATATAAAAGTGTTTGACATATAATAGCAACGGTAGTTCTTTTCATATCATATTATGGCATATTTTACAGGACTTTTTCCAATTTTTTCCAATTGGCTGTGTAGCATCGTGTAGCATCGATTTTTCAAAATTGAGTGTTTTTGAGACGAAATTTTTCCATTTTTGGAAAAGTCAAAGAAGGTCAAAAAAATTTTAGTTTCCTTAAAACGGAGATGGTGAGTGAGTGATAGAGAGAGACAGAGGGTGATAGAACAGGGGTGGGCGGTGTGTCCGTATCCCTAGGTAGAGAAAGCGAGATAGTTAGCATAGGCTAACTCCCTTTTTGTTTTTCAGGGTGGTTGGGGGGCTTACTTCGGTATAATATACAATGTATATATCCCCCTAGGTAGGTATCATAAAAAATATCTCTATCAATGGATGGATATACATGTATAATATACATCTAAAATGAATAAATATTCATAGAGAGAAGAAAAGTAACCATATCAAGGACGGACGGACTTTAGCGGACTAAAGCGAGTCCCAGGGTTCCGGACTTTAGTATGCTAAAGCAACATCCCAGGATATGCGGCACTTTAGTTTGCTAAAGTATGAGAACCAATTCCCGGACACTTTAGTTAACTAAAATCTACTAAAATAGTAGACATTCAGAACATAGTTAGCAATGGCTAACTAGTATTGAGTTAGCATAGGCTAACTAGTAGTTAGCATAGGCTAACTAGATGGACGGAATGACCAATGCAAGCCGGGAGTTAGCAATGGCTAACACCTAGTAAAATGGTAGGGTTTGAGGAAAAAGCAGTACCGAGTTAGCAGCGGCTAACTGAGTTAGCCATGGCTAACCGTAAAGGCTTGACATTCCCCATTGTCAACCAAAACCACCATAAAAAGTTGACAATCAACATATAAAAAAGTAAGCCATACTTACAATTTAATAATTCCTTAATCAAATCTTAATCAAATCTTAATAATTAAGCAGTATATATTACAAGCCTTTTATATCTCATATGTATAATAAACGCCATCTCATTATAAAATACGGATATAAAATAAAATGTTTATATCCAAAAAGTAGAATTTCGCTATATCAACAGTTTAGCCATATGTCAATATACTTAATAGGCTAGCCATTTCCGTTCGTTATAGCGCAAATTTGAGCGTTTTATGGCATGTGTGAATATGCCCGGAATTATGCATTGTTTTATTCAATATGTTCACAATTTATTAACAAAAATGCCATAATAAGTTTACAATTCCAGATAGTAAAAAATGATGCAAAAGTATGCACAAAGTACCATAAAGTGGTATAATTGACATAGTAACAAGGGGGCTAATTTACCATTTTAAGCCGATTTTGTGGGGCTTGTTCTTCCTTGCGCGTGGTTTGGTTCGCGCTATTAAGTATCCAAACACAAAGCCGTTGAAGTAAATGCGGAGAGGCGCGAGATTGCTATTGCGTATAGTTTGGCAATTGTTCGGCAGTTACACAAACTGCACTTCCCATAAAAGGCGGTTAGACTTTTAGCCGTCTTTTATGGGGAAATCCCAAAAAATAGCCTATTCAAGAAAGGACAAAAGACCATGACCAAAAAAGAGAAAAAAGCCATAGCGGAATATATCCGTAACAATGCCGAAATGATTAGAACGGCAAAACAAGACTACCGCAAAACTGCCGATTTTTTTAGCGACTTAATGGACGATATGCGCTCATGCGGAGTTATCAAGAACGGACACGACGCAACCGATTGCGTTATTTCGGCATTGTTTGAAAACGGCATAATTTCAAGCCGTTTGAATGTTTCAAAGG
>Ga0247611_10007212_pt1 | contig 14018 bp, 16 predicted proteins | sample 177DNAGHGhighgp2_FD_192422 | JGI IMG/M metagenome (GOLD analysis project Ga0247611, IMG submission 192422) | Sheep rumen microbial communities from Palmerston North, Manawatu-Wanganui, New Zealand - 1770 DNA GHGhigh gp2 | ecosystem: Host-associated > Mammals > Digestive system > Stomach > Rumen...
TCATCTGAACCACTTTGGGATTGGGTAAGTTTAAATAAAGATTACCAGAGGTCAGGAAAGAATCCAATACAACAAACAGCTGAAAGTACTCAAAACATGGAGGATAGTTTATATGAAATTAAGAACTTACTAGATGTTGGTAATAAGACTGCTGTTCTTGTAGGTGAGACTACTGTTAAATCACTCGATTTAAACAATGCTTTAACTCAACAAGCTGCAAATAATCAGTGTTCATCACCGGATCAGGTACAAATAGTTCAAACATTAACTTCAGATAATGGAGGTACTAATACAATTTAAAAATCATGAGTAAAATAAGTGGATGGTATTATGATATACACCAGGATTGGCAAGGAATAAATAGACTTACCACAGTATCCCTCCATGCAAATTCATACTATAAAAAAGCTGATGATTGGGGTTATTCTCCGAAAACTGGGGCTGCAGCTACAGACGAGAAGATGAGAGAACCTGGTACAGACTCAGAGCGTGATGATGGTCACAACCCAGATTTTGACGAGGATGGATACTACGTAGAACCAATCTGTACATGTGTTTTACAAGAAGACTTCCAAATTACTGTACAAAATCAATGGACAGATATGGGGGAGGATAATGCTGGTAGGTTTATCAATTCACTTAGAGTTAATTTGGCCCCTTTTGCTGGATCTATATCAGAAGGTTTGAAAACAATGGAAACCCAATATGAGAATTTATCAGCGAGAGATAAAAAAGAATTGGAGGGAACCATTGCTGGTCAAATTCTTCAACCAATGGTAAGTTGGTTGAATAAGACTGTAGTAGGTGATGGCGGTGAATCAAGATTAGCTAAATATTTAAATAGTGCTATATTAGTTGAAGGTAGTAGATTCTCCATATATCAAGGATCCAACATTAACTTCAATAATATGTCTATGAAATTCGTAGTTATTCCTAAGTGGGATCCAGAAACCGGAATTTTCATATCTGTAACGGATCAATTAAAGGACCTTTATCATTATTTCTTTGGCGAATTCGTTCCGATTGATAAAGATATCGTTAGTAATACTCAATTAAGAAGTCGTATTACATGGCAACGTCCACCTGCAGGTTATCAAGCTGATATGTCACAACTAGATGCTACACAAAAAGGTTCACTGAAATTAAAAATAGGTGGAAACTATTCAATTTGTAACGTAGTAGTAGAGGCGGCTCAGCTAGTATTTTCTAAACAGATGGTTAAAAACCCTAGAGTTGTTCATGAGAAATTAATGGATCCTAGTGGAGACGTCAGTGGTTCCGATTATTTAACACCTTTAAGCTGTGAAGTAACACTTTCACTTAGACCTTGTACCAGATATTCAGATAGAACGTTAATGAATATTGTTGAGGGTGCTGGTATGAATGCTGAAAGGAAGATGTTAGCTGATAAGATGTTAGAGAATTTGAAACAGGGCATGGAAGAGTACTCTAGTATTGGAAATGAACAGGGAAAGGGTTATTTGTTACCAGGTGTTGATTCCCCTAACGATAATCCAAAGGAGAATTACAATCCTATGTTCATCAGAAACGATTTAATAATTGATAACTCACCAGAACCAAATACAACCACTAATGCTATAGAGCGGGATCTAGCTAAAGATGCTTACGACCCACTACAATCAATGATGGATCGTATTAATAACCAGATTGATGAAAGGACTCAAATTGATTCCCTCAAATTCGGCTTTGAGAATGAAGGACAGTTAGATTATGGAAATGGAGGTGTAATAGCATAAAAAATGTTACCAACAAGTGTTTATGATAATTCAAGATTCTCTTCTGTAGTTGATAAGGTAGATTTTTATAAGGGTAAGTTTCAAGAAGTAAAGAAGATCAAATCTATGGTTGATAAAGCTAAACTTCTTTTAACATTACCTGAAGATCGTATAACTATTGACGTAGCACAAGGGGAGAGAATTTATAGAGTGAAGTTTCACGGTGATGATGTAAATAAGATTATATTTGGTTATTTTATCTTTATACCAGAGCTAAAAAGGATCGACTTTTGGGATCAAGGCGGTTTAGTGTTACAATATTACAACAAGAAATGCGTTTATTCCAACTGTTCAACCCTTTTAACTAGAGTAGGTGTAGCAGAGAGATTTAAACCAATAGTTCTTGCATCATAAAAAATAAAAGGAAAGCTTTTTAGCTTTCCTTTTTTATTTCACACCAATCACCTTTATCTAAACCTATTAACAATGATGTCCAAGAGAATTTAAAACCATTCTCATCTACGTATTTAGTATTATCATCAGCATAAAATACTTCATTTGATTTAACTATATAGTTTTTAAATGGGTTGGATGATTCTTTATCTCCCTCTGTTATTGCCATCCTATCTAATTTAATTACATCACCTATTTTATAAAAAGGCATATCTACTCCTTTTATTTTTACTGTATAATATAAATTAGAATCGAGTAATTTACTATTCTGCTTCCAATTTTCCAAGTGAGCAGCATATTCCCTGCCAACTATATGATATTCCTCACCAAACATTAACGAGGTTACATTTTTTGGTTCACGATCACTATAATTACTTGAAGTTAATGATATTTCAGAATTCTCAAATGGGAAAAATGGTTTTCTCTCATCTATTAAATTACTATTATAAGTCATTTTTTGAGAACTGATTACGGTAAATTGAGTACCATTCAGTAATAACATTTTTTCGTCAGGCTCTTCGTTACCATACGAATTAACCCCAATTCTGTCCTTTAGCATTAGACCTTCCCAACCAAAACTAAATACTGATTCTTTTTTGAATGATTTGCATAAGTAGTTGCAGAAATCATAATCACTTCTACAACGCTGAACTTCTTTAATACCGTCTACACCACTGTCAGGGCTTACTCTAATATCTCGATTACCAGGGTATAATTTCTCAATAGCTTGATTTATATCATCAAACACTACAGTATTTTTCTTTGTAGAAAACTCAAGTGAAGGAACGCAAAGTAACTCTAAGTGAATAGAGTCTAATATATGATTTCTTGAATAAATACATACAGGAATTTCATAACTTAAACCATTTTCCTTCTCATCCCTTAGTCTTAATATTCCCGTATTTTGTTCTGTTATATATTTTAATGCAGTTTCATCCGTTGCATCAAATCTTAAATCAATACTACCTCTAGCGATTTCACCTCCAAGTTCCTCCTTCATATGTAACGTAGTGATTAAAAACTTACCGTCATCTGTCCAAGGTGCAAACTCAATTGAAATACCAGAAGATGTTTTTGTTATGAAACTAGCCATAAGCTTCCTCCTTTAATTTATCACATGCTTTGTAGTTTATATTATGCCACTCCTCTCTGCTCATTTTATTGCTTAAGTGCTTGTCATAAAATTTATCTATATTACAGATAGTTGGTCTTGTATCATATATAGTACAAAGATGTTCATCTATATCCAGATATTTACAAATACCATCTCCTCTATCCAAAACCGGAAGGATCTTTGTTATTTTAAGACAACATAAGCCACAACAATCACAATTAAATTTAATTTCCATGATTAATTTACTATATTAGCTGAGGTTATTGTAGCAACCCCAATAAAATTTCCTGGATAAATTCCAGGTACTGTTTTTATAAAATTCAAACTCAAATCTTTAACTATCCCATTAGCTAGGGCATCCATACAATCTCCAAATACATCACTAGAACCACTCTCAACCACAGCTTTTAGATCATTTCTAGACCATGTTGGAGAAATCATAGTTGGAAATGCAGGTATGGGTGGAGTTGGTGTAATAGAAGTTCCAATAAATAACACTCCGGTAGCTATAGCAGCATAAAGTTGCATAATCCAAGCCATCCATTCTGCACTTCCATCACTACCAGGTGCTGGTGGGACTGGAACTATAGTAGCAGCTAGCCCTTTTAAGGCACTAGCATCTACAGCATCTACTGTAGGTACTGCTGTTATAGGAACAGGAGGTGTAGTTGTAGTAGCTCCAGTAAAAGTTCCTATTAACGTTACATTAGCTGTAATATAATCAGCAATACAACCTACAAATGCTATCATATTTTCAACGGGTGTTTTATTTTCTCCACCTGTTAAATTACTTACTAATAAATTTCCTAAAACCGTTTTTGCCATATCAATTTATATTTAATTCTCATAATAAGGTTTGTGTAAAAATAAAAAACATACTTACCTGTTTGTAAAGTAAGTATGTTTTTATATATTTATAATTGCTTAGTTGTTAAACAACTTAAGCAATGTTTGTTCAATTTTGTCTTTGACTTTGCTTTCAATAAGGCTAAAGCCAAAGGGAGTTTCGGTTGCTACAACAGCTATTACGCCATTTTTAACAGCAATACCGAATTTAGCTGACATTCCGAAAGCCTTTCCAGAGACTTCCGCTGAATGTTCAACATCGTTATAGGTCTCCTTTACATCAGATATGAGCTGAGCCTTTTCTTGCTTCAATTGAGAAGCAAAGCTTTTAGCTTTTGTCCAAATCTGGTCATCTGTAAGACCTTTTATGGTGACTATAACTGGCTCCATCTTAGATAAAGATGACGTCTTTATAGTCCTTATACTTTTCCTTCAAGGTTTCGATTGAAGGGTATTTTTCAGGATCAGGTACTTCAACAGCCCCTGTAGCAATTGCCCTTTCAAGGTCCTTGAAGTTACAAACTTTGACCTTTGCAAAACGGCACCAGCCGTCCTCGTCAAAGTACTTTAAAACGATACCCTCAGCAGGTTGCGGTTTATCTTTCTCGTTCTGACCCCATTTAGAGGGATCCAAAGCGATATTAACACCGTCTTTGTAGAAGATATTAGTTCTAAATCCAAGCCTTACCAGGTCAATGGCTGTTTGAGGCAACATATCCGGAAGTCTCTGCGGAAGTTCAAGGTTCTTGATTCCTGCTGTTATGAGATCTTTGCAGACGTTTTCAACAACATCTGGTTTTTGATACCCATAGTAACAGTAGTTCCTATGAACTTCGTTATTACCGACTCTGATGTCAATGAGAGCACAGTGCTTCTCTTTTGAATCATACCTCGATCCCATCGGCTCCTGAATTCCGTTTCCGAAAAATTCAAGAAACAACGTTATCGGTTTGTCGGTAATTTCAATATATTTACTGAGAATTTTCTCAAGCATTTCGTAAGAGAATTGCTCAAAAAATTCAGAAAAACCAAAGCTATTCGTAGCTTTAGATGATTTACCCCTGGGGTAAATCATCTTTGAAACAGGATCAAAAATGGCTCCGTGATTTGACCCATCAATTTTGTGTTGTGCTATCCAAAGTTTATTCTTGAAAGGACTAACTTCATTAGACAACTCCATTACAGGGTCAATAATACCATCAGAGAACCCCTTTACTACTCTTCTTTCGTAAATTTGTTCAATATGATGATATTCTTTATAATCAATTCGCCATTTAAATGTTTCGGCGAAATTGCTCGAGTCACCCTTGGTTCCTGCACCAGCACTTGCCTTAGCCTGAGAATTCCACTCTTTTGCTGCGGCAAGCTGTTCTTCAACAGTATTGTATGTTGAGAGAATTCGAGCTTTCTCTTCAGCTGTCATCCATTTGGAATCAAGCTGATAACCGAGAAGCTCTTCTTGTGATTTCGGTCGTCCCATAATAAATATTTTTTTATTTTTTTTTTATTTTTCTTCTTTTTTGTTTTTAATGCAATTAAAAACAATTGCACCTGCTATGAATAATACGACGAAACCAATCGTCGTAAATATTCTTCCGGTTAAGGAACCTAAGGAGCTACTCCAAAGGTTGTTAATAACCAGACCTGAGCCACTCATGAGGATGACCCCAAAGAATTTGCTCATGTAATAAACAACGGCGTGAACTACGTCGTCAAATTTACTGTTATTGTTCATAATTATAGTTTTTTAAAAGTTAATAAAAATCTAGAAAAATAAAGAAGAAAGTATATTACATTTATACTTTCTTCATAAATAAGGTTTTTAAGGAATATGGTTTGAATTTTCTATTTTATCTACTTATACCTTATTTATAGCTAATTAATATGAAAATCACTATGATTATATATATAAACGATAAGAGTTTTTCCGATTTATCCAGTTTAAAGCGAGAATTTAAAGAAGTAAGTAAAAGGAGAAGAACAAGAAATGCTTACAAATATATTTCGGATAAACTAGGTAAAAGGAAAAATAAAAAAGATGACGATAAGAAGAAGAAAAAATCCAAATCATTCTCAGATAGAGATATAGTACCACGTGATATAGCTATTAAAGGTAAAAAAGAGGGTGTAATTCAAAAGGATCAAAATGGAGATTGGAGAATTATATCTTATAAACAAAACCCACCTGAGTTCTGGGATGCTCATTACGACAGTAAAGAGGATGCAGAAAAAGCATTAGGTGCTTATCACGCTCAAAAACACTATTCTAATTACGATGGGGTTAGTGACGATGATTTAGATGATGAGATTTACAAAAGAGCACTAAAGAAACACAGAAGAAGACAGTTAATAAAGGGAACTATTTTCGGTGGTATAACGGGTGCTTTAGGAGGTCTAGCTAAATCTTACCTATTTCATGGTAGTAAATGGGCTCCAATAGGAGCTGCTGTAGGTGCAGGAACTGGTGCATTAGGTGCTTATGGTTGGGGTAAGTTCTATCAGAAAGATTCGGATGCTATGAATTCAAAATCTTTTAGGAAGATTTTGAAGAAAGAATACGAAAAAGCTTATAAGGATAGACCTCATCTAAATAATAATTTCACGTCACAGGATGGGGATGATGACGATAATGAAGATTAAAAAAAAATGAAATTTATACTAACAAGGCTATACTCTTCTAAAAAAGATGAAGAGAAAAAACCAGCATATATAAATGACGATGATGATCTATCTAAATATAAAACTAAGAAAGGTATAGTAGGGTCTGTTATCCCTGGTTTACCAGGATTAATGGGTGCTAGTAAGATGAAAGATCTTTATACAAATAACTTACTTGGTTTAGGTATAGTAGCATCAGGTCCATTAGGTAGACATGCTGGTAATAAAAAAGCTGAAGAATTAGATAAGAAAGGAAAGAGTGATAAAGAAATACTCAGACGATCTATACTTCATGGAAGCAGCGTCGGTGCTATTACAGGTGCTCTTTCTGGTGCAGCTTTAGGTAGTGTTAGGGGTGATATAGGTAAAATGGCCACTGTAGGTGCAGCATTAGGTGCTTTAGGTGGCGGAATAGGTACAAGAAGTTCAGTTAAAGATAGACTTGATAGGAGGAAAAATTATGCTGATAGATCTTAGAAATACAGAATATTATAAAGCTAAACACTTTTCTCTAAAACAAGATATATTTGGTGGAAATCACCCAGAATTAACTGAAGAAGAGAAAGATCGTGTAGCTAATTTAAATCTAGCTTCAACATTAGGTGGTCTTACAGCTGGTACTGGTATTTATGCCTATTTAGCAGGCAGAAAGATGAAGAAGCTTAAAAAAGACCACACGAAGGAGTTTATAGAGGATAGAGTAAAAAATGGTAAGCGTATAATACCAGGGGCTGTTCCTATGCACAATGGTTCTGCATTAAGAGGGGCTGGAATTCTCTTAACTAGCACTGGCTTAGCTGGGGTAGTTGCATCACAACTATTAAAAAAGAAGCTACTTGATGAGAAGGAAAAAGAGAAAGAGAAATCTTTTGCTATTACACCCCCAATCACAAAAGCTGCTACTGCTCGTAGAATGAGCTTGAAAACACCAAATAGAAACCCTATGGGTCAAAACGGAAGAGCAGCTACTACACAAGCAGTAACTCAAAGAGAGGTTCAAAAGGCTCAGTTCATTCAGAAAAATGAAGGAATGAGAGCTCAAAGACAAGCTGTGAAAACACAGAACTCAAATGCAAGTCAAGCTACAAGAAAAGCTATTGCTGCACAAAAATCCTCTGATATACAAAGTACGAATTTAATTAGAGCAAAAGAATTGGAACAAAGAAGGATAAGTCAGAATGGAAATAATATAATAAAACCAAATCTGAATAACTTACCTCCTGTTGTTCCTATGAATAGATAATAATAAAATGGCTACAGTAAGAACTAAAAGAAAAATAGTAGCAGATGATCACGGATATGAGGCTGGAAAAGTAACTAGTAAGACTGGTAAAGGATATCAATCTATGTCTGAGTCCTATGAATCTGTTAAACACTTCTGTGAATCTGCTTTTTTAGATGGTTATATGCTAGCTCAGAGAGAGTATGCAGATAAAGGCCCAGCTAAGGGCGATGATATTCCAGGCTTCGATGATACCAATGTATCTGATACTGCAAAGAAAAATGTAAAAAAAGCTACTAACGGAGAAACTCCCGAGCCTGCTGGCTCTAAAGGTAGCTCTACTAGTGGAAGTGGATCAAGCACTCCTGGTGGTATAAAAGGCTGGTGGAATAAACTTTCAAAGGGTGAAAAGACCGCCATTAAAGCTGCTGGTATTACTACAGCAACAGCCCTAACAGCTGCAGGATTGTATAGTTTACTTAAGAAACATAAATCTAAATCAGAAGATCCAGAAGTACAGAAAGCTTATACGTTTAACTTCATTGATGGCTATTTCTACGCCCAAAAGGAATTTAACAAGGCCGAGGAAAAAGCAGATGAAGAAAGAAGAGACAAAAACTGGAGAACAGCAAAAGCTATCGGACTAAGTACAGGTATAGCTGGTCTAGGCTCTGCAATTACTAGTAATATTCTTCTAGGAAAGACTGAAAAGGCAGTTGATAATGAACTTAAGAAAGGTGGAAAGAACATCAGTAGTGACTTGGTTAAAAAATTAAGAAGAAGATCCAATGTTAATGGTGTACTCACCCCTGTCGGATTAGCTGCAGCTGCTGGTAGTGCTACTGGTTTATATCAAGCATATAAAGCAAGAAAGGAAAGATTAGAAGGAAAAGGTGAATAATAATGAAATTTTTATTATCTACAGGAAAAAGTACAGATAGAATAGAAGTTTATGTCATTGATTTATTCAAGTTATATCTGAATATTGCACCTGGAGATATTCCCGGAACTGATATAGGATTTAATTTTATTCTAACAGATACACTAAAATCTGAATTGGTAACCGAAATACGTAATCGGGTTGGTGTTCTTATTAATAAAATTCAAAAGATGTTTGATGAGAATGCTGTTCAGATTAGTGTATCTTCGTTAGATATTATCAGTGATGAAAAAATAAAATTAGTTTTATCTGTCAATAAAACTACCTCAGAAGAGTTAGTTATAAAATATTCATAAAGACAAAGAATAATGAAATCGTTACAAGATTATAGGAATTTATATAGAAGTATAGCAAATAATCTAAATCTCCAAGGCGATAGCGTAGAAGTATTAGTTCAAATGTTGGCTAATGCTTCTTATATTTCTGAGGTTGAAAATGTTGCTTATGTTCAAGAAGCATCGCTAGAAAAAGCTGTATTAATGAATTCCAAGATCCAACACTGTATGAATGATATGTATAGTGTTTATAGGGGTCAATGTCCAAGAATTATACTGAGATTTAAACCTAATAAATACTTCTCATTCAGCTTGTTTGATGAGATTGTAACTAGTAACAATTTCAGTATTTACTATTTAGGCTATTTGGAAGAAGATAAAGAGGGTAATGTTAATACTATAAGTGCTCCAATAACCATACCTCCTTCAACTGATAGTGAACCTAAGTACTATACTATTATTGGTTTCTTAGCAGAACAGAAAGTAGAAAAGAACTGGGTTACAGAGGAAGGACAATACTACGTAGAATGCACTGAGGACAATCTAAGTAATGACATGTATGTTAAAATAGATGGTGAAAGTGTAGAATTTACAAGGAATTTTTCAGATCATATATTAAAAGATCTAGTATTTGATTTAACACTTCCTTCATTTGGTTCTAGATTGTATCTTCCAAACCCACCCTACGAGGCTAATAAAAGTATTAATGCAGTCTATTATAAGTATGTATCTTTAAGTTCTGTTAATACTTCAGAATTAAAGAGGGCTATAATAAAAGGTGCTGAATTAGTATCTTTTGAGGATGAGTGGTTAGATAAAATGGGTTATGAAGAATTAACTACAGGTTTAATAGCACTTAATTCTGAAGCTCCTGATGAAGTTCCAACCATTCACTATAAAGCAAATAGAGATAGATACGTAAATTCTATATTAAGAAGTAACTCGGATATAGGAACATTGCTTGAAGAGTATTTCCCGGACATTGTTCTAACTGGAGGAACTACATATAAATTTACAAGTAATGAAAATGGTGAATCTTTATTAACTATTTATTACATACCAAAAGGAGAAGATAGAATAACTTTAGACGAAAAGGATCAGTTCTTGAAAGATCGTTATGCTTATTTCATAACAGATGAACTTTATATTAATCCAGGTATTTGTTATGATGTAACATACAATATCGATGTAGAGCTATTCGAAAATTTATCCGTTGATGATGAAATTAAATCAATATTAGATAATTATAGTAAAAAGTTCGATGTAAATTTAGAGGAAAAAGCATCTGAAATTTCATCACTTATATCTAAAATATCTAATGTAAAAATTGTTAGAAGTATCTCAAAAGATTACATAAGAAACGGAGAATTAATAACAAACATAGAAGATATTTATAACGATTCTTCTAATGTTTATTTTAATATTTCCGCAAAAATAAATTCAATTATTAAATCTTCTTAAAACAAATGAGTTTGAATGTTTATATACCGGTTCATTTACGTAATAATATAAGAATATTCAATCAGCTATATAAATTACTTTACGAATATCAGAATAATCCGGCATACAATGAAGTAGAAATTAATGATAGCTTCGAGAGTTATAACAGTTATCTCGCAAATGATCCGGTAAAAACATTTGTAAAATTTTGTTTACCGGAAGAGAGTATTAAAGTAGGAGATTACAATACTACAATAAACTATATAACTCACTTATTTTATTCTGTAAAAGGAACAGTAAAAGTTATAGAGTATATGAAAAGTTATTTGAATCTAAAGTTAAATGACGATTTCTTTTACTCTCCTAAAAAAATTAGATTATCGTTCAAGGAATTAAATACTTTGAACGATACCCTATTTTATGACTTATTAAGAAATTTCTTAAACGCATTACTTTATTTTAATGCAGCTATTGTAAGTACAGCTACTGGTGATTTTTATTTAGGAGAAAATATAAAAAATGTAGTTGGAAATAAAATAATTACATATAAAGTAATTGAAATTACAGCAACTGAAATTAAACAGTGACAAAGAATGATTACAAGAATAAATAATAGTGATGTAGATGATTTTAACGGAATTAATTCAATTGTTTTTTATGAGGATAATTCCGTTAAAAAAATTTTACATAAATATAGTGATAATAAAATAATTGATTCTGATTTTATTGAGTATGGAATTACAGAATTAATAAAAAAATCTAAATTCAATAGTGATGAATTAATTAATTATCTGGATGAAGAAAGTAAAGAAATTATTGGAAATAATCCGGATGATTTATCTAAAATAGAAGATAATTATTTCTTACCAACTAACTCAAATTCAGCATCTTCTTCTGATCCTATTTACGGATATTTTGGTTCTAAAACAATACAAAAAAATGTTTTAATTGTTATTAAAGTTCCAGAAAAAATAGACTTTGTATGTTTGAGAAGTGAAGTTGGTTTGAAATTAGATAATACGGGAGATAAAGATAACTACACAATTCAGTTGGAATTAACACCTGATGAAATTCCATTCAATAAAGTTATTTTTATTACATTAACACTAGAGACTTATAATACGCCTAAATTAAATTTAACTTATAATATTTGGAGAGATGACAAAAATTCAAATCAAAACAAACCCAAATATTCACTGAGAAATGATGAATTTTTTGGTACATTAAATAATATAAATTTAATTGAGGAAAAAGATAATAGAATTCTTTTCGACAAATCATCAGGATCAATACTAAGCTATGAAGAAGTAGTTGAAAATACTCCTATTCTAAACAAAAAAATAAATAGGTGGAAAAATAATAAAAAATACAATTCAAAGACCGTTTATAAATTAGGTGATGTTGTTGAATTTGGAAGAGATGAGGAAAACAAACCATATGAGTATATATCGCTTAGAAACAATAATATCGGAAATACCCCATGCTTTTCCAGTAAGTGGATTTTAAGTAATAAATTCAATGATTACTTAACTACAAAGGTTAATATTAACGTAGATCCGGAAGGAGCAGCTAAAATAGAGCCAAATGGATTCTTTAGTCTAGCTAAAGATGCTACAGAATGTAAATTCCAACTCACCTGTAATCCCGGTTATGTAATTGATTATGATAATTTAGCTTTTATCGGAAATACTAATATTTCTAATCAATTCACCTCACAAGGAAACGATCATACTAGTGAAGTAATATTCACAACAAGTAAAGACGATACAGATAGTGATGGTTGGAGACAGAAACTACTTAAAGAAAGAACTATTACTTTCAAACTGAGAGGTAGAGATTATACTATTTATATTTCCGATGTAAGATGGATTAGTAAGGTTGAGTATAGTGAAGATGGTGGAGATAATTGGACTATGGTCGAGTTAAATAACCAAACCTGGAGTGAGTATTTGTCAAGTAATCAAAATAAATTCACGTTTAGTAATCTCAAGGGTGGTAATATTTTGATAAGAATAACTTATCAGCCTGGTTTTGGTTCTTATGATGAATTAATAAAACCAGTTATTGCTTCTGGAAGATTAGAAAATGGATCAGAGGGTAGTAAGACAATACAAATAATTAATGAAAATGGGTCTTATTATTTTATAGATAAATTAAGTTTTATTGATAGAACTAATTATCAAGTATCCATAACAAAGGTTAAACATCAAGTTCATATTACAGGTGGTCTAAAATATCTTGAAATAGACAAGATATTTATAGAAGAAACTCATGGTAATCCTTTTACATTCCAATTCTATAAAGATACTAACTATCCACAAACATTAGCTGAATGTGATGAAAAGGGATTCTGGTATAATCCAAAAGTATATCTCGGAACTAGTTTCATTCAAATGATCGATAATGGAAGTGAGTCAGTTTGTTACAATCCTGGAAATATTCCATTTAATATGACTAAGACAAAGATTACTGTAAACGGTAATGTAGTAGATCTATATACAGTTACTTGTAATGGTTTAAATGGAGATCTTGATATAAAAATAGAGACAAAGAAAAATGATAATTAATAATAAAAGTGTTAGGGGAGTTTATGTATATAATGAATCAGCAGAATATGAGAAAGGAGATTTCGTAGTTGACGGTGATTGTATATTTATATGTACAGCAAACTCTCCAACGGACACTGAAAAATTTACAGTAAAAGGTCAAAAACCGATTGATGCTAATGGTAAAATAAATACCGAAAATTATAAAGCATATCCTGGTGATCTTATTACAAGTGCTGAAGAATATTATCAAATCTCCAAGAAAAAAGGAGAAGGAATAGAGGATAAATATGTATCTAGTTATGCATTAAGTGAAATCCTAAGGAGATCTTACTTTGGTATTGATGAAGCTGGATTAATAACTGATCACGTATTATACTCTGCAGAAGATGGTAGTATTGATTATTCAGTAGGTTCAAAAACAATAGAGGAATGGTTAGACGAACCTACAAGTGTCTTGACTAAAATATTGTTAGAACCTGAATTGAATAATGGTATAGTAAAAATATCTAGGGATCTTCCAGAATTAAAGGATTTATTTATAGATCAGATTGAATCAGATCAAAATATAACTGAGGATAATTACTCTAATTTAATGATTGGTCCTAAAATGCTCTTATTAAAACAGTACACTTATATAGAGGATCATGAGAAATATAGGGTACAGGAATTACTCGATCCAAGATCTGGTGAATCTTACTATAGACACTTGAGATGCAAATCATTCACATCTGATAGTGAAAAGGCTGATTTGAAAGATGATGAACTAGTTAAATATGAATTAGAGG
>Ga0247611_10007213_pt1 | contig 14017 bp, 10 predicted proteins | sample 177DNAGHGhighgp2_FD_192422 | JGI IMG/M metagenome (GOLD analysis project Ga0247611, IMG submission 192422) | Sheep rumen microbial communities from Palmerston North, Manawatu-Wanganui, New Zealand - 1770 DNA GHGhigh gp2 | ecosystem: Host-associated > Mammals > Digestive system > Stomach > Rumen...
CAAAACAGTCAACGTGGTACTTGTTATACACGAACTGGGCTTTCAGCAGGGCATTGTCCTCCAGCGTCTGTCCCTTTTCGGGTATGTCTTCATGACAACCTATGTCTTCCAGGGACAGCACTTTAAATTGGTCACCCAGGATTTTGCGAACCTCCATCAGTTTGTTCGCGTTGTTGGTAGCAAATACTATTTTCATCTTTTTCTTGTCTTTCTTTACACTCACTCTCATCTCGTCGAATCCTTCACCATAGACACCGATGACGCTCGACTGCGATACGAAGGCGTTGGGGTCTATCATCTTGATCAGGCGGAACATGTAGGTGCTTTCATTTTTCTTGGCCAGAATACAGAGCACTTTACTCTTCCGTCCTGTGTACCATCCATGTCCGTCGAGGATGGTGACACCATGATTCATCTCCGTACCGATGGCATTGGCTATCTCCTGCCACTTCTGGGAGAAAATCATAAACTGTACGGACTGTCTTCTGGCATTCATCACATAGTCCAGGGTGTAGTTCTCCATCGCCATCACACAGAAACCGAACATCACCTTGTGGGCGCGTTCTAAATAGGTGCCGAACTGTGGGAAGAACATACACGAGCCGATGATGCAGAAGTCGGCAGCTATCAGCACGTTGCCCAATGAGACATTGGGGTGAAACTTGTTCACTGATGCCGCTATGATGTCCGTACCACCTGTGGAACCGTTGTTCATGAATACAGTAGCCAGTGCAGTACCCGTCAGCACACAGCCGATAATCATCGACATGAAGTCCTGCCCTTCGCCCATCAGCTTGAAAGGCAGTCCATTATCCTGCTTGGGGATAATGTCCTGCGCTATCACCAGCATGAAGTAGAGCATGAATATGGCAAAGATGGTCTTCATCAGAAACCGGACACCCAGTATCTTCAGCGCCACCACCAACAGGATGCCATTGATGATGATATAGGTATTCTCCAGATGGAATCCCGTCGCATAGTAGATGATGGCTGAGAGACCCGTCACGCCACCAGCCACTATCTGATAGGGCATCAGGAAGACTGTGAAAGCAATAGTGTAAATAAAGAGGCCGAGGGCTATAAACAAATAGTCCTTGGCCTCGTTCCATATCATTTTATGCTGTATAGTCATAATGATGAACTATAAACTGTCATTTGCCCAGCACGATGTTCACCATACGCTTCGGCACGATGATGACCTTCTTAATCTCAAAGCCTTCGAGATATTTCTGGGAACGCTCCTCTGCGAGGACAGCTTTCTGGATGGTGTCGTTGTCAGCATCGGCAGCAAACTCCATGTCGAAGCGTGTCTTGCCGTTGAAGGCAACACCCAGTTTCACGCTGTTCTCTACCAGGTATTCGTCGTTCCAGGCAGGCCACTTCGAGTCGCATACGCTGCCCTGCTCACCCAGTGCCTCCCACAACTCTTCAGCGATATGGGGAGCGAAGGGAGCAATCAGGATGACCAGTGTCTTCAGGGCTTCGCGGCTCTTGCACTTCTGCTGAGCCAGCTCGTTGACACAAATCATGAAGGCTGAGATAGAGGTATTGTAGGAGAACGTCTCGATGTCCTGCGACACCTTCTTGATAAGCTTATGGACGCTCTTCAGCGCTTCCTTTGTGGGTTCGCTGTCGTCAACCAGCAGCTTGTCTTCAGGATTCTCGCGACTGTTACCATAGAACAGTGCCCAGAACTTCTTCAGGAAGCGGTGGCAGCCGTCAATGCCGTTGGTATCCCAAGGCTTCGACTGCTCCACAGGACCTAAGAACATCTCGTACAGACGCAGCGTGTCAGCACCATACTTCTCGACAATCATATCCGGGTTGACCACGTTGAACATTGACTTCGACATCTTTTCGATAGCCCAGCCGCACTTGTATACTGAGTTGACAGTTGACAGTTGACAGTTGACAGTTAGTTGACTGCCGTCCTCTAAGATAAACTCAGCGTTCTGGTATTCAGGACGCCAAGCCTTGAAGGCGTCAATGTCCAGTACGTCGGCAGAGACGATGTTGACGTCTACGTGGATAGGTGTCGTGGTGTACTTGTCCTTCAGGCCGAAGCTGACAAACTTACCCTTGTCCGGACCTTCGTCCTCTACGCGATAGACGAAGTTAGAGCGACCCTGAATCATACCCTGATTGACGAGCTTCTTGAAAGGCTCATCCTCGCAAGAGTAGCCAGAGTCATAGAGGAACTTGTTCCAGAAACGTGAATAAATCAAGTGTCCCGTAGCATGCTCCGTACCACCCACATAGAGGTCTACGTTGCGCCAGTACTCGTCAGCGTCGCGGCTCACGAGGGCCTTCTCGTTCTTGGGGTCCATATAGCGCAGATAGTAAGCGCTGGAGCCTGCAAAGCCAGGCATGGTGTTCAGTTCCAGTGGGAAGACACTCTTGTTGTCAATGAGGTCTTTGCTGACCACCTTGTCCGTCTTCGTGTCCCAGGCCCATACCTTGGCGCGTCCCAATGGGGGCTCGCCAGTCTCGGTGGGCTGGTATTTGTCAATCTCGGGCAACTCCAGCGGCAGACATTCCTTGGGAATCATGTAGGGCATGTCGTCCTTGTAGTAGACAGGGAACGGCTCGCCCCAGTAGCGCTGACGGCTGAAGATGGCATCGCGCAGACGGTAGTTCACCTTCACACGGCCAAGACCCTGCTCCGTCACAAACTTCTTCGTGGCAGCAATAGCCTCCTTGACGGTCAGCCCGTTGAGGCTGAACTTGTCGCTGGCCGAGTTACACATAATACCATCCTTGGCATCAAAGCTCTCCTCGCTCACGTCGGCACCCTCAATCACAGGGATGATGGGCAGGTTGAAGTGCTTGGCAAAGGCATAGTCACGAGAGTCGTGAGCAGGCACGGCCATGATGGCACCTGTACCGTAGCCGGCCAATACGTATTCGGCAATCCAGATAGGAATCTTCTCATCCGTAAACGGATTGATGGCGTAGCTGCCGGAGAACACGCCCGTCACCTTATGGTCCATCTGGCGGTCGCGCTCTGTACGCTTCTTCACGTAGTCGAGGTATTCATCAACGGCCTGCTTTTGTTCAGGGGTAGTCAGTTCGGCCACGAGGTCACTCTCAGGAGCCAGCACCATAAACGTCACACCAAACATCGTATCGGCACGGGTGGTGAAGATAGTGAAGGACTTGAGGTTTGAGGTTTTGAGGTTTGAGGTCGCTTCGCTTTCAGGTGATTTCACCTCGCAACCTGAAACCTCAGAACCTGAGAGCGGAGCGACCTTAAACTCTACCTCAGTACCCTCCGAGCGGCCAATCCAGTTGCGCTGGGTCTCCTTCAGTGAGTCCGTCCAGTCTATCTCCTCCAGTCCGTCGAGCAGGCGCTGGGCGTATGCAGAGACACGCAAGCACCACTGGCGCATCTTCTTCTGTACCACGGGATAGCCGCCACGCACGCTGACGCCGTCCACTACCTCGTCGTTGGCCAGCACAGTACCGAGTTTCGGACACCAGTTCACCATCGTGTCAGCCAGGTAGGCTATGCGGTAGTTCATCAGCACCTCCTGCTTCTTCTTCTCCGAGAACGAGGCCCAGTCTGAGGCGGTGAAGTGCAGCTCCTCAGTACCTAAGGCGTTGCAGTTCTCTGTTCCCATCAGCTCGAAGTGTTCGATGAGTTTGATGGTGGGCTGTGCCTTCTTCGACGACAGCGAGAAGTAGCTCTTGAACATGCGCTGGAAAGCCCACTGCGTCCATTTGTAGTAGATGGGGTCGCAGGTGCGCACTTCGCGCTCCCAGTCGAACGAGAAGCCAATCTTGTCCAGCTGTGAGCGATAGCGGTTAATATTCTCAGACGTCGTTTTCTCGGGGTGCTGACCAGTTTGGATGGCATACTGCTCTGCAGGCAGTCCGTAGGCATCGTAACCCATGGGATTCAGCACGTTATAGCCCTGCTGACGCTTGTAGCGGGCATAGATGTCGGAGGCAATATAGCCAAGGGGATGACCCACATGCAGGCCGGCACCGCTGGGGTAGGGGAACATGTTCAGCACATAGAATTTCTTCTTGTTTTCATCCTCCACTACGCGGTAGGTACCATTGTCCACCCATCGCTTTTGCCACTTCTGTTCAATTTCTCTGAAGTTGTATTCCATATCGATTTATTGTTTTTATTTCTGCTTTTAGTCTGCAAAGGTACGATTTATCTTTTAGATAACCAACGGAAAAACTACTTTTTTAGTACCATAGTAACTTTTTCTTAAACTACCAAACAATTACTCAAAACTTTTGAAGCACTTTGGAGAAAAGCAGTATTCTTAGAGAAAAGCAGCGTTCTTAGAGAAAAGCAGCGTTCTTGTTGGTCGAAAGCAGCATCCTTGTTGGGTATAAACAGCTTATTCACAGGGTTAAAGCAGCGTTCTCGCAGGGGTTGAGGACGGTCCTTCCAACCGTTTGCGTATACCCGAACGACCGTTTGCGTATACCCGAACGACCGTTTGCGTATGCCCGAACAACCGTTTGCGTATACCCGAATGCTGTGACACTTTTTTCCTTTTTATTCGTAAGCATATATTAGCCCGTACTTCTCATGCAGCTTCCGAAGAGAGCCGTCGGTCTTCATCTGACGGATGACATTGTTCACCATCTGCAAGAGATCCTCCTGCCCCTTTTGCATGAGGACACCGATTTCACCATGAGTAAATGGAGCGTTCAATAGCGGGGCTGCAAGTCGGGTGTCAGTCTGTACATAATAAGGAGCCTCTGTAATTTCCGTTATCATCACGTTGGCCTTTCCCTCTGCTATGAGTGCCGGGATTTCCTCGTTCTTTTGGTGAACGATAATCTTAGCGTGAGTCAGGTTCTTGTTGGCAAATTGTTCATTCAGTCCCCCAGGATTCACCATGACAGTCACTTCGGGCTTGTCTATGTCAGCCAACGACTTGTAGCGCTCTGCCTCCGAAGCCCTGCAAAGGATAGTCTTGCCGTTAGCCAGATAGCCGTCACTCATCAGCATTGTTTCCCGCCTGGTATCTGTTATAGTTATACCACCAATGGCAAGGTCGAATATTTGAGGTTCTTTCAGTACGTCGGCTGTCAATGTAGGCCATGAGGTCTTTATGAATTCTATCTCTACTCCTAACCTTCTTGCTATTTCCTTTGCGATATCAATACCAAAGCCCCAATATGTTCCATCGGGTTGGCTTACAGCCGACCTCAAACGCAACTCGGCAGAGTCCAAGCAAGCTTGGCTCTGCTCTCGCTGCTCTTTCGGTTCACAGAATGATAACGGTCTGTAGTCGCCAGTAGTGCCAACGAGGATTTTGCCTCGCTTCAGAATCTCTGCTACTTTACCATTGTCGCTCTGCTCGGTTGTATTGTCCTCATTTGAAACGCATGAGGCAAAACAGGCCGTTCCACAAATGGCAAGAACGGCAATCAGTAACCAGGTCTTTAATCTTTCCAATCTTATCATTATTTCTGTATTGTATTTTAGAGTCGGCTACAAAATAACTCATTGAATACGGTGTCGGTTCTAGTAATCACGGCTGCAAAGATAAGTTATTTATCCGACATTTGCAAGCATTTGGCATGAAAAAGAAGAGGGCGTGTCAAAATGTATCTTTCTCCCCTCCTAACCTACTGAAAGTATTGCCCGCAGCTACTGAAAGTATTGCCCGCAGTACGTGATTTTATGCCCCATCGTGCAGGCTTTTATGGCTAACTCTTGCTCGAAGTATTGCTCAGACCGCCACGATGAAGCATAGAATCCGCCACCGCAAGGCATAAAATCCGATAACGCCAGACAGCAATGTCTTTATAAGCTGACGGAAAAACGTAAAAACTTCAGGATTCGTTTTGCCGTCTCTGCTTTTCTTTGTAACTTTGCAGGCTGTCACTGCTAACGAGAACAAAAATGGCAAAGAAAGACGGAAAGGAATTGACACCCATGATGAAGCAGTTTTTCGACTTCAAGGCGAAGTACCCTGAGGCCGTTCTTTTGTTTCGTTGTGGCGACTTCTACGAGACCTATTGCGAGGACGCTGTCATCGCTGCCCAGATATTGGGCATCACGCTGACGCATAGGAATAACGGCTATAACAAGGGCGACGAGATGGCGGGATTCCCACATCATGCCCTTGACACCTATCTGCCCAAACTCATCCGTGCCGGCAAGCGCGTGGCTATCTGCGACCAGCTGGAGGATCCTAAACTGACCAAGAAACTGGTCAAGCGCGGCATCACTGAACTGGTGACGCCCGGCGTGGCCATGCAGGACACGGTACTCAACTACAAAGAGAACAACTTCCTCTGTGCCGTCCACTTTGGCAAGGCAGCCTGCGGTGTGGCCTTCCTCGACATCTCCACGGGCGAGTTCCTGACGGGCGAGGGTACCTACGACTATGTGGAAAAGCTCATCGGCAGCTTCCAACCCAAGGAGGTGCTCTACGACCGCGAGCGCCGCAAGGACTTCGAGCACTACTTTGGCGTGCGGCTCTGTACCTACCAGATGGACGAATGGGTCTTTACGGAGCAGAACGCCCATCAGAAGCTATACAAGCACTTCAACGTTAGGTCACTCAAGGGCTTTGGCGTCGACCACCTGAAGAGTGGCGTCATTGCTGCAGGGGCTATTCTGCAATACTTGGAGCAGACGCTCCATACCCAGATAGCACATATCACAACGCTCTCACGCATCGAAGAGGAACGCTATGTGCGCCTTGACAAGTTTACCGTACGTTCGCTGGAACTGGTCAGTACTATGCAGGAGGGAGGCAAGAGTCTGCTTGACGTCATCGACCATACTGTCAGCCCCATGGGTGGACGTCTGTTGCGCCGCTGGCTGATATTCCCGCTGAAGGACGAGAAGCCCATCAACGACCGCCTCGACATCGTTGACTACTTCTTCCGTCATCCCGACTTCCGCCAGACCATCGATGAGCAGCTGCATTTCATTGGTGACCTGGAGCGTATCGTGTCGAAGGTGGCTACAGGCCGTGTGTCACCCCGCGAGATGGTACAGTTGCGCAAGGCCCTGCAAGCCATCGTCCCCATCAAGGCTGCCTGTCAGGAGTCAGAGAACGAGAGCCTGAAGGGGGTAGGGGAGCGCTTGAACCTCTGCGAAACTCTCCGCGAGCGCATCAGTCGCGAAGTCCAGAACGACCCGCCGCAGCTGATAGCCAAAGGCGGCATCATCTGCGACGGTGTCAGCGATGAGCTGGACGAGTTGCGCCGTATCGCCTATTCGGGCAAGGACTACCTGCTGCAAATCCAGGAGCGTGAGGCCCAGCAGACGGGCATCGCCTCGCTGAAGATAGGCTATAACAACGTCTTCGGCTACTATCTGGAGGTGCGCAACACCTATAAAGACAAGGTACCCCAGGAGTGGGTGCGCAAGCAGACGCTGGCACAGGCCGAGCGTTATATCACGCAGGAACTGAAGGAGTATGAGGAGAAGATTCTGGGTGCTGAGGACAAGATTCTGTCGCTCGAGGCCCAGCTCTTCAACAACCTCGTGACGGCTGCCCAAGAGTTTATTCCCCAAGTGCAACAGAATGCCAACGTCATCGCCCGTCTCGACTGCTTGCTGTCGGCGGCCAAGACTGCTGAGGAGAACCACTACGTCCGCCCCGTCATCGACTCGTCCAGCATCATTGATATCCGCCAGGGACGCCATCCCGTCATCGAGACGCAACTACCCATCGGCGAGCGCTATGTGCCTAATGACGTGTTGTTAGATGCTGAGCATCAGCAGATTATCATTATCACGGGTCCCAACATGGCTGGTAAGTCGGCTTTGCTGCGCCAGACAGCCCTCATCACGCTGTTGGCTCAGATTGGTTCCTTTGTGCCTGCCGAGAGTGCCCGCATCGGACTGGTCGACAAGATCTTTACCCGTGTGGGAGCCAGCGACAATATCTCGTTAGGCGAGTCGACATTCATGGTCGAGATGACGGAAGCCTCGAACATACTGAATAATGTGACACCACGATCGCTGGTACTCTTCGACGAGCTGGGTCGTGGCACCTCCACCTACGACGGCATCTCCATTGCGTGGGCTATCGTCGAATACCTGCACGAGCAGCCCAAGGCCCAGGCCCGCACGCTCTTTGCTACTCACTACCACGAGCTGAACGAGATGGAGAAGCACTTCAATCGCATCAAAAACTATAATGTTTCCGTGAAGGAGGTTGAGGGTAAGGTCATCTTTCTCCGCAAGCTGGAGAAAGGTGGCTCTGAGCACTCGTTTGGTATCCATGTGGCAGAGATTTCGGGTATGCCCAAGAGCATCGTCAAGCGTGCCAACGTCATCCTGAAGCAGTTGGAAAGCGAGAATGCCCAAGTGGGCAGCGCTGGCAAGCCAACTGCCGAGATAGCCCAAAGCCGCGAGGGCATGCAACTCTCATTCTTCAAGTTGGATGATCCCGTGCTTTGTCAGGTGCGTGACGAAATCCTTGGTCTCGATGTCAACAACCTCACACCCCTCGAGGCTCTCAACAAACTCAACGACATCAAGCGCATCGTCGCAGGGTGATTACTCTGCGATGGGTTGGGCTTTGCGATAGCCCATGCCAGTAACGTGGCAGATAAGGCGACCTTGCTGGTTGGTGACACGAACCTCGACAGAAGGTATCTTGGGGTGGTTGGACACATGGACAGCCTCGGCACGAAGAACGTCGCCCTCGTGGGCGCTTGACACAAACATAATGCTGTTGTTGATGCCGAAGGTGAGCTGTCCGCTGTGATTCATCAAGGCTGCTATGGCCAAGTCTGCAAGGGTAAACAAAGCACCGCCTTGGCACACATGTCCACCATTCAGATGCTCGGCTGTAACGGTCATCTCAGCCACGGCATGCTGGCTGTCGAGTTCGGTAACCCGACAGCCGGCATTGGCTGCAAAACGGTCGTTACGGTTCAGAAGTTCCTGTATGTCCATATTACTTGACTTTCCAAACGTTCAGCACGATGCCCTTGAACTCTTGTGACCATTCGGGAGCACAGATGAACAGGGCATTGTTAAGCCAGCCGTACTTGCTGTCGGCAGGAGCCTCGAACTGCGGGGCTGCCTTGAAGTAAAACGTCGGCTTGCCTTCAGCATCCTTGCCGTTGGCGATGATGCCGCGATTGCGAACGTGGATATAGATGCCGTCGTCGGTCTTGATGCAGTAGATGGCTTCCAGCTCTGTGCGTCCGTCAGCACCGTTCAACTGGTAGTCGGCACCACCGTTGATGATGGTACCCTTCAGCAGCGGACCCTCGAAGGTGCCACCCGTAATAGGGATGACGGTACGACGTCCGTGCTGGGTGTTGTCGATGCCAAACGTCTCGCCCAAGGTCACTTTCAGCTGCATGGCAAACTCCAGTTGCGGGGTGTCCTTAGGAGGATAGCTCTGCGCACTCAGGCACAAGGCACAGAACGCGCAGCATACAGTAATGAATAGTTTTCTCATCATTATTTCTTGAGTAAAGAGGCAATGTAAAGTATGACTACGGCGCCGATGATAGCTGTACCCAGCTGTCCGAGCAGACCGCCCCATGCAATGCCCAGAAGGTCGAAGATCCAACCACCCAGTGCACCGCCAAAGAGACCCAGCAGCAGGTTCATGAGGAAGCCGAAGCCGCCGCCTTTCATTAACTTGCCAGCGCAGAAGCCAGCGAGACATCCAATAACGATTGATAAGATAATACCCATAATATTTGAAGTTTGAAGTTTAAAGTTTGAAATTTGAAGTATCATGTTTCCTTGCCCGTATCATGCAGCAGACGCCGATGATGATGAAGGGGATGCTGAGAATCTGACCCATGTCGAGTGGCAGCGAGGCCTCGAAGGCTTCCTGGATCTCCTTCGTGTACTCGATGAAGAAACGGAAGGTGAAGATGTACGTCAGGCACAGTCCGAAATACCAGCCCGTGCCAATGCGCTGAGGATACTTCTTGTGCAGCCACCACATCAGTCCAAACAGTATGCCGTAGGCGATAGCCTCGTAGAGCTGGCCAGGATGGCGCGGCATGGAGTCGACGCGCTCGAAGATGAAAGCCCAGGGCACGTCGGTCACCTTACCGATAATCTCGGAGTTCATGAGGTTGCCTAAGCGGATGAAGCAGGCCGTCGTTCCCGTGGCAATAGCGATGTTGTCGAGCACTGTCCAGATGCTGAGCTTCGTCTTGCGGACATAGAGCCAGAGGGCGATGATGAGTCCCAAAGTGCCGCCGTGCGAGGCCAGACCTTGATAGCCCACAAACTTCCAGCCGCCGTCGGCTAAGAAGCGGATGGGCAGAAACATCTCCACCAGTCCTTTTCCTGAAGTCAGGAAGTGGTCGGGCTCGTAGAACAGGCAGTGTCCCAGGCGTGCCCCGGCCAGGATACCGATAAAGCAGTAGATAAACAGGGGGTCAAACAATTCGTCCTTGATCTTCTGTTCCTTATACAGTCGCTTCACGATGAAGTATGCCAGGGCCAGACCCACCAGCCAGCACAGTCCGTACCAGCGGAACGGCCCAAACTCCACACTAGGATTCCAATTTATAAACATTTCACAGTTCATAGTTCATCGTTTACACATTAAATCGGAAGTGCATGATGTCACCGTCCTGGACGACGTAGTCCTTGCCCTCGATGCCCATCTTGCCGGCTTCACGGACGGCAGCCTCAGAGCCGTACTGGATGTAGTCGTCGTACTTGATGACCTCGGCGCGAATAAAACCTTTCTCGAAGTCGGTATGGATGACGCCGGCACACTGCGGAGCCTTCCAGCCCTTCTTGTAGGTCCACGCCTTTACCTCCATCTCGCCGGCAGTGATGAAGGTCTCCAGATTCAGCAGGGCGTAGGCCTTCTTGATGAGGCGGTTGACACCGCTCTCCTCCAAACCTAACTCCTCTAAGAAGAGCTGCTTGTCCTCATACGACTCCAACTCAGCAATGTCCTCTTCTGTCTTGGCAGCGATCACCATCGACTCGGCACCCTCCTCTTTGGCCAGCGCCTCCACCTTGCGGGTGAAGTCGTTGCCGCTCTTGGCATCAGCCTCGCCCACGTTGCAGACGTAGAGCACGGGCTTGGCAGTGAGCAGGAAGAGGTTACGGGCACAGTCCTGCTCGTCTTTGCTCTCGAACTCCACGATGCGGGCGTTCTTGCCTTGCTCCAGCACTTCCTTATAGGCTTTCAGCACTGTCACTTCCACCTTCGCCTCCTTGTTGCCAGCAGCGGCGGCCTTCTCCGTCTTGGCCAGACGGCTCTCGATGGTCTCGAGGTCCTTCAGCTGCAACTCGGTATCGATAATCTCCTTGTCGCGGATAGGGTCGATGGTGCCATCGACGTGCGTAATGTTATCATCCTCGAAGCAGCGCAGCACATGAATGATGGCATCAGTCTCGCGGATGTTTCCTAAGAATTTGTTACCTAAGCCTTCGCCTTTCGAGGCACCCTTCACGAGTCCGGCGATGTCGACGATTTCGCAGGTGGCTGGCACGATGCGTCCCGGATGCACCAGCTCGGCCAGCTTCGTCAGGCGCTCGTCAGGAACGGTGATGACGCCGACATTGGGTTCTATCGTACAAAAGGGGAAATTGGCTGCCTGGGCCTTTGCGCTCGACAGGCAGTTGAACAAAGTAGACTTACCCACGTTGGGCAGTCCCACAATACCACATTTTAATGACATGTCTTTCTAAATAAACGTTTATTTCGAGTGCAAAGGTAGCTAAAATAAGAGAAATACCAAAGAAAACGAAGCTTTTCTTTGGTATTTCCCTGTGATTAGAATTCCAACACCAGCGACTGTCGCGGTTTCAGCGTCAGGTTCTTGGACAGGTCGTAGTAGCGCCCTGTGGCTACGTCCTGCACGCGACTGACATCCTGGCCGTCTTCAAACAGCTCGGCATAGCGGGCGACCTCCAAGACGGCCTCCTTGCTGGTGCCGTTGAGGATGGTCATCACGGTATTGCGGTGCCAGCGGCGGGTGACGACGTAGATGCCGTTATAGGGAATGAACTGCGTCTGGTAGCCGCGGATGATGGTCTCGTTGCCGTTGCGCCAGTGCAGCAGGCGGCTAAGCCAGTTGAACATGTTGTTCTCGGCACGGGTGCGTCCCTCCTTGGTGAAGGCGTTGCGCTTGTCGCCGGGGAATCCGCCGGGGAAGTCCTTGCGCACGTTGCCGTCGGTGACCTCCTTGGTGCCGTTCATCAGTATCTCCGTACCATAGTATATCTGGGGGATGCGTCGCACGGTGAGCAGCAGTGCCAGCGCTTGCTTCAAGGCCAGCGTGTCCTTGCCGTTGCCTAAGAAGCGGTCGGTGTCGTGGTTGTCGATGAAGGCCATCACGTGGGTGGGGTCTTCATACAGATAGTCATAGACAAACGAGTTGTAGAGTCGGTTCAGTCCTTGCCACCAGGCATCGGTCTCCTCGTTCTTGGCTTGCGACAGCTTGTCGAAGAACGAGAAGTCCATGACGGTCTTCAGGTATGAGTTTTCTTTCGACAGGCGTGAGTCCTTCTGCCAGGCGGCGGTATAGGCGGGCTCGGTGACCCACGTCTCGCCGACGGTGTTGAAGTTGGGATACTCCTCGTCCAGCTCCTTCATCCAGCGGGCCATGCCCTTGGCGTCGGCATACGGGTAGGTGTCCATGCGGATGCCGTCAATGCCGATGGTCTCTATCCACCACTTCGAGTTCTGGATGAGGTAGGTCATGAGGTGCTGGTTGCGCTGGTTCAGGTCGGGCATGGTGGGTACGAACCAGCCGTCAACGGTCTCGCGCAGGTCCACCTTCGAGGCATACGGGTCCTTGACGGGCGTCAGCTTATAGCTGGTCTGCAGGAACGAGGTGCCTGTGGGGTTGCTGGTGCCCTGCGACTCTTTGAGCCAGTCGGGCAGGTTGAGCCAGTCCTTGGTGGGCATGTCGAGTGTCCACGGATGCTCGAAGCCCGAGTGGTTGAAGATCATGTCCATCACCACTTTCAGTCCTTTGGCATGGGCTTCGTCGCAAAGGCGGCGGTAGTCGGCATTGGTGCCGAAGCGGGGGTCTACCTTATAGTAGTCGGTGGTGGCATAGCCATGATAGGTAGAGAATCCGTTCTCGCTGTCGGGAGAGTTGTTCTCCAACACGGGGGTGAGCCACAGGGCGGTGACACCTAACTCCTTGAAATAGTCCAGGTGCTCGCGGATGCCGTTCAGGTCGCCACCATGACGGAGCGATGGTTGTGTGCGGTCTTCCTTATAGGGTCGCATGCCTTTCACCTGCGGATTGTGTCCGGCTCCCTGGGCAAAGCGGTCGGGCATCAGCATGTAGAGCACGTCGCTGTTGTCGAAGCCTATACGCTTGTCTCCGCTCATCTCCCGAGCCTTCAGCGTGTAGTCGTAGGTCAGCGCCTTTCGCTTTTCGAGGTTAAACTTCAGCGTCATCGTGCCTGCTTGGGCGTTACGCAGGTTCATATAGACCAACAGGTAGTTGGGCGAGTCAAGTCGCACCACACTGTCGATGCGTACCCCAGGATAGTCGGTGGTGACATTCTTGACAGCGGCAATGTTCTTGCCATACACCATCAGTTGCACCTGGGGGTTCTTCAGCCCGACAAACCAGTCTGTGGGGTCTATGCGGTCTACTGCTGTCTTGTTCTTGGCTGCACTCATTGTCAATACTTGTGCCACAAGGGCGATAAGGATGATTATTCGTTTCATAAGATAGTATTATTGATATTCAGACAAAAAGCGGATGACGGCATTGCGGATGCTGGTGAGCCCAAAGTCGTCAGGATTCACCTCGCTGATAGGTATCCACAGGGCCTCTGCGGCATCGTCGGCAGCTGTGATGGTGGGAATGTCACCATGTAGGGGAACCAAGAAGTCCATATCGAGTGTGTGGACTCCCATGCCACTATACATATAGACATTGGGCGAGGAGAACAGATACCGGATATCGTGTACATCGAGACCCGTCTCTTCCATAATCTCGCGTTTCATGCCCTCTTCAACCGTCTCGCCCATGTCGACAAAGCCTCCAGGCAAGTCGAGGGTGCCTTTGGCAGGCTCTTTGCCTCGACGCACCACCAGCATCTCCTGCCTGT
>Ga0247611_10007214_pt1 | contig 14016 bp, 13 predicted proteins | sample 177DNAGHGhighgp2_FD_192422 | JGI IMG/M metagenome (GOLD analysis project Ga0247611, IMG submission 192422) | Sheep rumen microbial communities from Palmerston North, Manawatu-Wanganui, New Zealand - 1770 DNA GHGhigh gp2 | ecosystem: Host-associated > Mammals > Digestive system > Stomach > Rumen...
CGAAGGCACTTACAGCAAACAGTAAGGCAACGACAACGCTGGTCAGACCAGTACGTCCGCCGGCACCAATACCAGCAGCACTCTCTACATAGGTAGTAGTATTGGAAGTACCGAAGATGGCACCAATGGAAGTAGCTGTGGAGTCAGCGAATAAGGCTTTATCCATTTTGCTCTTGAAGCCTGAAGATTCTTCCATGGCTTTTTCATCAGCAGCTGAGAAGATACCGGACTTACGGCCTGTACCGATGAATGTACCGATGGTATCAAAGGTATCAGATAAGCTGAATGAGAAGATCGTAATCAGAACTAACGGTAACTTAGAAGGATCGGCAAACAGTGATGGGAGGCCTTCAGAAGTAAATATAACACCGAAAGTAGAAGGTAAAGCCTTGAGAGCATCTGTAAAGCTGACAGCATCACCGACTTTAGTTACACCAAATGGAACACCAATCAATGTAGCAACGGCAATACTGATCAGGATAGCTCCTTTGACTTTCAGTAATAACAGAACAATTGTCAGAACAACGCCAAACAGGAAGACCCAGATAACTGGAGTGTTCAAAGTGGCTAAGGCTGGCACACCGGCACCGAAGTTGACAATACCGACATTTAAGAGACCGATATAGGCAACGAAGATACCAATACCACCGCCAATAGCATTCTGTAAGCTTGAAGGGATGGATTTGATGATGTGCTTACGCAGTTTAGTGACCGTGATCAGGATGTTGATGACACCACAGATGAAAACCATGGACAGTGCCTGTTTCCAGGTAAAACCGAGTGTGAAGCAAACGGTATATACGAAGAAGGCATTCAAGCCCATGCCAGGAGCCTGGGCATAAGGAACGTTGGCAACCAAGCCCATGATGAGCGTGCCGACTACAGAAGAAATGATTGTAGCCAGGAAGACAGCGCCCCATTCCATACCGGTCTGGGAAAGTAAGCCTGGGTTGACGGCAATAATGTATGCCATAGTAAAGAATGTCGTGACACCAGCCATTACTTCGGTAGAAAGAGTTGTTTTGTTCTCTTTCAACTTAAAAAACTTTTCGAACATTATTGTTCTCTCCTTTCATGTGTATCTCAATCGCAGGCGATAGAAACCACAAAAAAGGTTTTCTATCATAGTCTTACATTTACGGTGTAAGGTAGAGACTCTCCAACCATATTATGGAGATTATACGAATGAATACTCTTCTATATTACCACCAAAAATTGGAAAAACCATATGATTTATGAAGAAAACGGTTTCATTTCCAACTTTTTCAAATAAAAACAAACTGTTCTCTGCGAACAGTTTGCTTGATTTCCTAATGATTGCGGCGTATTAATTCCCGATAGACGAACTCCGGATAGTCAACTTCCTTGGTAATGAACCAGTCATCAAAGTCGAAAACACCGAAATGGGTGTCTACTTCATACTTCTCTTTTACAAAGGAGATGTAGGCTTTACGGCAGTAAGGATAAGCCTGCCGGTAGATGGAAGCTCCGCCGCAGACGAAGTACTCCTCTTCATCATTTTCGTGTTCCCTGAGGAACTCGTGCAGATTGTGGACGATCTGAACATCATCTCTCTGATATTGCGGATCATTGGATACGACAATGATTTCTCGGTCTGTAAGCTTCCTTGGCAGCTTATCATAAGTAGTCTGTCCCATGATGATCTTTTTATGCAGCGTATTCTGCTTGAACAGCTGCAGATCATCCTTGATATGCCATGGTAATGAGCCTTTTAAACCGATGCCCTGCTCGGGATCAAAAGCAACGATGAAACTCAGCATCAGACAGACACCTTTCCAACGATCTTCGGCCAAGGATCATAGTCTTCCAGAGTAAAGTCTTCATAACGGAAGTCTTCGATGTTCTTGACATCCGGATTGATGATCAGCTTAGGTAATGGTTTAGGTTCTCTGCTCAGCTGCTCCTTGATCAGATCGATATGATCTTTATAGATGTGCAGGTCACCAAAGGTATGAACCATTTCATAAGGTTCATATCCGCATACCTGCGCAATCATCATCAGAAACAGCGAATAGGAGGCGATATTGAAAGGTACACCGAGGAAGGTATCGGCACTTCTCTGGTATAACTGTAGAGACAGTTTTTTCTTATCAGCGCTGACATAGAACTGCACAAAGGCATGACAAGGCGGTAAAGCCATCTGATCTACCTGAGCCGGATTGTAGGCCACTAAGATATGACGGCGGGAGAATGGATTATTCTTTAACCCCTCAATCAGATTAGTGAGCTGGTCGACGCCAAAGAAATCACGCCATTGATGACCATATACCGGACCCAAATCACCATATTTAGCCGCAAACTCATCGTCTTCAGCTACTCTGGCAACGAATTCTTCCATCGTTTCACCATGATAGTCTTCACTCTTGGTGAATTTGGCGTAAGGCCATTCATTCCAGATCCGGACTTTATTCTTAACCAACGGCTGGATATTTGTAGAACCGGTTATGAACCATAACAGCTCCAGAGCTACTGATTTAAAATGAACTTTTTTGGTGGTCAGTAAAGGAAAGCCTTCCTGAAGATTATACCTGGTCTGATAGCCGAAAACGGAAATCGTGCCTGTTCCAGTACGGTCTTCCCTTTCAATGCCGTTTTCCAGGATATATCTGCACATGTCAAGATATTGTTTCATCGCATTATACCTCTTTAGATAATTATATGTTAAAGCTCTCATTTGAACAATCAAAAAGATTTTTTTAGGACTTTTTAACTTACCTGCGAATACTATTGTTGGGAGGTGTTCTATGATGTTTAATCAGGTAATCGTTGTCGGTCGTCTGAGTTCTCTCGACATGAACAATGAGGAAGAAAGAATGAATGGGTCAATGACTATTGAAGTAGAAAGGGCTTTTGCTCAGCCGGATGGCAGCTTCATTTCCGACCATCTGCCTGTACGGTTGTGGCGCGGCATGATGGAGACCATCAGTGACAGTTATCAGCCAGGTGATCTCATTGGTGTCAACGGGCGTATCGAGGAAGATAATGGACAGTTATTGATTGTTGCTGAAAAAGTTTCCCTGATCCGCCGCAAACAATAAAAAAGGATATCAGCAGATATCCTTTAATATTTATTAGATCTTATTGTCTGAGCCTAATACATCAATAATCTTGTGCTTGACTAACTGCTTGATGTTTTCTCTGGCTGGTTTCAGATACTGACGAGGGTCGAAATCAGCTGGATGCTCATTGAAGTACTTACGGATCGTACCGGTCATGGCTAAACGCAGGTCAGAGTCAATGTTGATCTTGCAGACAGCCATGGAAGCAGCTTTACGTAACTGTTCTTCCGGAACACCGACAGCATCAGGCATGGCACCGCCATTGTCGTTGATCATCTTGACATATTCCTGAGGAACAGAAGATGAACCGTGTAAAACGATTGGGAAGCCAGGCAGCTTTTCAGCGACTTTTTCCAGAATGTCGAATCTCAGTGGAGGAGGTACCAGAATACCTTCTTCATTTCTGGTGCACTGCTCAGGTTTGAATTTATAGGCACCATGGCTGGTACCGATAGCGATAGCCAGAGAATCACAACCAGTTCTGGTAACGAACTCGATGACATCTTCCGGTCTGGTGTATGATGAATCTTCAGCGGCAACCTTGACTTCATCTTCTACACCGGCCAAAGTTCCCAGTTCAGCTTCAACAACTACGCCATGAGCGTGGGCATATTCAACAACCTGTTTAGTGATGGCAATGTTTTCCTCAAACGGTTTGCTTGAGCAGTCGATCATGACTGAAGTAAATCCGTCATCGATACAGCTCTTGCAGGTCTCAAATGAATCACCATGGTCCAGGTGTAAGACAATTGGTAATCCTGTCTCAATTACGGCAGCTTCAACCAGCTTGATCAGATAGGTACGATTGGCATAAGCTCTGGCACCCTTGGAAACCTGAAGAATAACTGGAGAATTGCACTCTTTAGCAGCTTCGGTGATACCCTGAATGATTTCCATGTTATTAACATTGAAAGCACCAATAGCATAACCACCTTCATAAGCCTTTTTAAACATTTCTGTTGATGTTACTAATGGCATAATTATCCTCCTATTAATGTTATATACCATAAGTATTTTAGCATAAATGAAAGTCAAAATGAATGATAATCACTCACAGCAATAAAAAAGAATCCGGTAATCATACCGGACTCTTTTCATGTTCAGTGTTATTAACCTTTTAAGGCAGCCTGGACTTCTTCAACCCAGTTGTCTTTCTTCTTTTCGATACCTTCGCCGACGCTGTATCTTACGAACTTTTCAATGGACATGCCATTGTTAGCGAGGTAAGTCTTAACGTTCATGCTAGGATCCAGCAGGTAGTCCTGTTCAACCAGGCACATATCCTTTAAGGATTTGCTGATCTTGCCTTCAACCATCTTGGCAATGATAGCTTCTGGTTTGTTGGCGTTCTTTTCATCGTTCTTAACGATTTCAGTCTGTACTGCTCTTTCGTGTTCAACGATTTCTGCAGGCATACTGTCTCTGTCAACATACTGAGCATTCATGCCGACGATCTGCATGGCAATGTTCTTGGCGACTTCTTCTTTATTGCCGTTTAAGACAACAACGCAGCCCTTCTTGCCGTCAAAGTGCAGATACTGACCGAAGATCTGATCATCAGTCTTATTGATCAGTTCAAATCTTCTTAAAGTCATCTTTTCACCAGTTGCGAAGGAAATTGCAGCGATTTCATCACTTAACTTACCATTAGCAGTTGGTAATTCCAGAGCTTCTTCAACAGTAGTTGCATTACTGTTGAGGATTGTCTCAGCAACAGTGTCAACCATTTTCTTGAACATGTCGTTTCTGGCAGTGAAGTCAGTTTCTGAGTTAACTTCAACGATGACAGCCTTATTACCATTAACGACAACCTTGGCCAAACCTTCAGCAGCGACACGGCCTGCCTTAGCAGCAGACTTGGCGATGCCTTTTTCTCTTAACCAGTCAATGGCTTTTTCCAGATCCTGTTCAGTAGCTTCCAGAGCCTTCTTGCAATCAGCAAAACCAGCACCGGTTCTTTCTCTTAAATCCTTAACTAATTCGATTAAACTTGCCATATTATTCCTCCACTGTGGCTGCGACTTCTTCAGCAACCTGTTCGGCTGCTTCAGCAACTTCTTCGATAGCCTCTGCAGCTTCAGTTTCTACTTTTTCAGCAGCATCAGCAGCAGGTCTCTCTCTTCTGACGTATGGACGACGCTGACGATTGTTCATCTGCTGACGTCTTTCTTCGTTGCGAGCTTTTCTTCTTCTTTCGTTTTCAGCATTCTGCTGATCAACGACGACGATGACATCGGACATCGTAACTTCTGGTAATTCATCAGCAGTGTAAGCAACTTCCAGAACACCGCCCTTGGCTTCAACGATGGCATCAGCCATGGTTGCAACAAATAACTTGATTGATTTGACAGCATCATCGTTGCCAGGAATAGCATAGTCAACTAATGCTGGATTGCAGTTGGTATCGACCAGACCGAATACAGGGATGTTCAGCTTTCTTGATTCCAGAACAGCGTTGTAGTCTTCCTTAGGATCTACGACGAAGACTGCATCAGGAAGCTTTCTCATTTCCTTGATACCGCCTAAGAAGTTTTCCAGTTTGCCGGCTTCTTTTCTGATTAAGGCAATCTCTTTCTTAGGATAGTTTTCGATTGTACCGGTTTCTTCCATCTGTTCGATTTCCACCAGTCTCTTGATTCTCTTCTGAATAGTACGGTAGTTAGTCAGAGTACCGCCTAACCATCTCTGGTTAACATAGAAGGAACCGCTTCTTAAAGCTTCTTCCATGACGATAGCCTGAGCCTGCTTCTTGGTACCAACGAACAGTACACGGCCGCCCTTTTCAGCGATGGCTTTCATCGCATTGTAAGCGACATCCAGAGCTTCCTGGGTCTTTTCCAGGTTGATGATGTGGAAACCGTTCTTGACGGTGTAGATGTTTGGTTTCATCTTCGGATCCCATCTTCTTGTCTGATGACCGAAGTGTGCACCAGCCTCTAACAATTTACGCATTGTAACAACTGACATTTAATAATCCTCTCTTTCCGTTGTTCCTCCATCATTTCTAAGGGCATTAACACCAAGAGGTGCACGGAATACCCAATCCATGATGTGTGTAATGCTCATAAAGAGCCTTTTTAATAATAGCACAAAAAAGGTAGTAATCAACTACCTTTTTTATGTTTGTGTTTCTTAATCCTTTACCAGATTATTGCCATCCTGATCAAACAGGTGCATTAAGTTGGCCGGGAATGTAAAGGCTACTTCAGTACCTGATTTGAAGCTGCTGACACTGCGTCCTTCCAGGTCTACGATCTGAACGATGACAATGACATCGCGGTCTTCAAAATTGAGATGCAGATGAACGGAAGAACCCATCATTTCGCTTACCTCAACCTTGCCTTTAAGCATCTTCGCTGCTTCACCCTTTAAGGTAATGTGCTCCGGTCTGACGCCTAAGGTGATCTGCTGTTCCGGAACTTCTGCTTTCAGAAGTTTAGCATTTCTTTCCTTATCAACATCAAAGCTGACATTGCCTACTTTAACACTGTACTGCTGTTTGTTTTTTACCAGCTCTGCTTTGAAGAAGTTCATCTGCGGTACGCCGATGAAACCGGCAACAAACAGATTAGCTGGGGTGTCAAAGACTTCCTGCGGCGTTCCAACCTGCTGCACGACACCGTCTTTCATGATGACAATACGATCACCTAACGTCATGGCTTCGGTCTGGTCATGAGTAACATAGATGAAAGTCGTGTTGATGCGTTGACGCAGTTTTATGATCTCTGCACGCATCTGGTTTCTCAGTTTTGCATCCAGATTGCTCAACGGTTCATCCATCAGCAGAACCTTCGGTTCACGAACGATGGCACGGCCAATGGCAACACGCTGTCTCTGGCCGCCGGAGAGATTCTTAGGCTTGCGTTCCAGATATTCGGTAATGCCCAGGATTTCTGCTGCTTCCTCAACACGTTTGTTGATCTCTGCCTTGTCCATCTTTTTCAGTTTTAATGGGAAAGCCATGTTTTCCCTTACTGTCATATGCGGATAGAGAGCGTAACTCTGGAAGACCATTGCGATATCTCTGTCCTTCGGAGCAACGTCATTTACAACGCGGCCGTCAATGCTCAGCTCACCATCACTTATTTCTTCCAGACCTGCTACCATTCGCAGGGTTGTAGACTTTCCACAGCCAGACGGTCCGACCAGGACTACAAATTCGCGATCCTTGATATCCAGGTTGAAGTCCTGAACAGCAACGACACCTTCATCAGTAATCTGCAGATTGCCCGTTCTATGCTGCTTTTGGCCATCTTTCTTCTTTCTTCTATCTTCCGCTGCCAGCGGATAAATCTTTTTTATGTGTTTCAGGCTGACTTCTGCCATGATACCTCCTCTTTTTCTAGCTTGGCTTCATCTGCCAAGCCTGTATTCTTCTTTGCTCTGCGAATCTTTTTCTCGCATCGTCCATACATCAGCGTCATCTTATAGATGTTTTCAGCCAGCTGACGGCTTGCCGCCTTTGGCAGCATCCGCCAGCGCCAGTTACCTTCCGTTATGCCAGGTGTATTCATGCGGGCAGCTTCACCAAGCTGCAGCCAATCCTGCATCTGGGCAATAAACAGATCAGCTACACTGCTCATGCCGCCTCTTAAGATACCCTGAGCCAGACCTTCTTTCTCATTGAGGCCCAGATATCTGACCGCACATGCCAGATCAGCTTTTTTGACTTCCTTGATCCAGCCCAGAATTGGCGGATTGTCATGCGTCCCTGTATAACACAGGCATTGCCTTTTATAAGTATGAGGCATGTGATTGCTCTCTTCACGGGAGTCAAAAGCAAACTGCAAGATCTTCATGCCCGGGAATCCGGATTCTCTTAACAGCTGTTCAACATCCTCCGTAAAGTAGCCCAGATCTTCAGCTACGAAGCTGACCTGAGGGAACCAGTTTTTCAGAACGCCAATCAGCGACATACCCGGTCCGCTTACCCAATGTCCGTTACGGGCTGTCTTCTCGCCATAAGGCACTGCCCAGTAACTGGCAAAACCGCGGAAATGGTCAATTCTGATCATATCGTAGAGCTTGCTGACACCGTCGATTCTTTCGATCCACCACTTATATCCGGTTGACTTCATGTAATCATAATCATAAAGCGGATTGCCCCATAGCTGACCATCTTTTGAGAAATAATCAGGTGGAACGCCAGCTACTTCAACCGGGATGTTCTTTTCGTCCAGCTGGAAATTGGCCGGTGATGACCAGACATCAGCTGAATCCAGAGCAACATAGATCGGCAGATCGCCCAGGATGCGGACTCCCTTGCTGTGAGCATAGTCCAGCATGTCCTGCCATTGTTTGAAGAACAGATACTGCAGATATACATACAGATCAATATCTTCTTTCAACAGATTGCTGTACTCTTCTACAGCTTCAGGTTTTCTTAAGCGGATGTTCTCATCTGGCCATTCCAGCCATGAAACCATTCCGAAATGGCTCTTAACAGCCATGAACAGTGCGTAGTCTGCCAGCCAGTTTGCATTCTCATGCTGGAAACGCTGAACATCTTCCCAATCGCGCTTTAAGCCACGTTGAGCTGCGGCTCTGAGCAGCTGAATGCGATTCTGATACAGCAGACCGTAATCAACCTTCTCACTGTCATCGCCCCAGCTGTATGCTTTTATTTCGCTTCTTTTCAGCAAGCCATCCTTAACCAGCATATCCAGATCAATTAAATAAGGATTACCGGCAAAAGTCGACGGTGACTGATAAGGAGAATCAGCATAGCTGGTAGGTCCGACAGGTAAAACCTGCCACCAGGACTGCCCAGCCTGCTGTAAAAAGTCAATGAACTGCCTTGCGGCTTTACCCATGGTGCCAATACCATAAGGTGAAGGCAAGGCGGATATTGGCATTAAAATTCCACTTGCCCGTTTCATATCATTAGCCCTTGACTGCTCCGGCAGCTACACCCTTGATGATGTACTTCTGACAGATCAGATAGAAAACAATGACCGGGATGATACTTAAAAGAATCAGAGCCATGGTTGCACCTAAATCTATGGTGCCATAACTGCCCTTTAAGTACTGGATGTGAATCGGAATGGTCCGGTACTTGTTTATATCCAGTACCAGAACCGGTAACAGATAGTCATTCCATACCCACATGATCTCCAGAATACCTACGGAAATCATGGTAGGCTTAAGCATTGGGAAGACAACTGAGAAGTAAGTACGCAGTGGACCGCAGCCATCGATTGCGGCAGCTTCTTCAATTTCCAGAGGTATGGATTTGACGAAGCCAACGAACATGAAGATAGCCAGTCCTGCTCCAAAGCCCAGATATACGATTGGTATGGTCCATGGAGTATTCAGATGCATTTTGTCCGCTGTCTTGGACAGGGTGAACATGACCATCTGGAAAGGTACGACCATCGAGAATACACACAGATAGTAGAAAGCCTTGCAGAATTTCGAGTTGACTCTGGCAATATACCAGGCTGCCATTGAGCAGAATAACAGGATCAGGGCAGTCGACAAGACGGTAATGACTACTGTATACAGTGCACTCTTCCAGAACGGATAGTTACCGAAAGTCATTCCCTTGATGAAGTTGGCCCAGCCGGCAAATGATTCTGCTGTAGGCAGAGCGAAGGTTTCGGTCTTAACATAAGTATTCAGCTTAAAAGAGTTAATCAGAACTGCTAAGACCGGAAGGACATAGATGATACAGATGACACTCAGAACAACTGAAAGAATCATCTTGTTACGTCTTTCTGCTTTTAATGAGTGCTCTTTGTTCATTACTGCTGCACCTCCCTCTTACGCGTATAGCTCAGCTGTAAAAGTCCCAAACCGGCAACCAGGATAAAGAACAGTACAGCCTTAGCCTGTGCAACACCCTGAGAAGTTGTAGCCTGTCCATAGAAGGTATTATAGATATTCAGAGCCAGCATTTCCGTGGTCTTGACTACTGAGCCGTCCGGCTGAATCAAGAAAGGCTGACCGGCGGTCAGAGCCAGGTTCTGGTCAAACAGCTTGAAGCCGTTTGTCAGTGACAGGAAGGTACAGATGGTGATTGAAGGCATGACATTTGGAATGGTAACATGCCACAGGGTTTCCCATTTGGTAGCTCCATCGATCTTGGCAGCTTCCAGCATGTCTTCCGGTACAGCCTGCAGACCGGCAATATAGATGATCATCATGTAACCGATCTGCTGCCAGGCGATCAGTATGATCAGACCCCAGAAGCCATACTTGCTGTTAAGCAGAATAGATGTACCATAGCGGGACAGAATTCCATCAAAGATCATTGACCAGATGTAACCAAGAACGATACCACCAATGAGGTTAGGCATGAAGAAGACAGTACGGAAAAGGTTACTTCCCTTAATGCCCTGAGTCAGAATGTATGCAACTGTAAAGGCCAGCAGGTTGATTATTACCAGGCTGACGATCGCAAACAGCGCACTGTACCAGAAGGAATGCATAAAGCTCTTGTCCGCAAAGGCCTTCAGATAGTTATCGAAACCTATGAATTTGGCATCGCGGATCAGACGGAATTTACAGAATGACAGATAGACACCCTGAATAAACGGCCAGACAAAGCCGATCACAAAAGCAGCAGCTACCGGTCCCACAAAGAGCCAGGACCACTTGCGCATTGGTGTTTTCAGGAACTCTCTGCTCTTACGTTTTTTACTGTTTAACATTTTTCTCCTTTATATTGGAATATGCTTTCTAAAGCAAGATGGGACGAGCGTTTCCGCCCGCCCCATGAATTTGTGTCAGATTAATCCGTATTCAGTTTTAGTTGTTAGCAGCTTTGTACTGAACAGCCCAGCCTTCAACGAAAGCCTTGGTGACTAATTCCCAGTTAGCTTCACTCTGGTCAGCATTGTACTGGTTCAGAGCAGAAACTAAGGCAGCACGATATGCATCGACGTTAGGCTGATAGTTAGTAGCCCAATCCATGACATAGCAGCCATCAGCAGAATACTTTTCAGAATCTGCTAAGAAGCCGTTTGTTGAAGTAGCAGCGTTCTTATAAGGCATAACACCGAAGCTGTCTACCAGCATTCTGCTGGCTTCTGGATCAGTAACACACCATACTAAGAAGTCCATGCTTGCTTTCTGATTAGCTTCAGAAGTCTTGGCATTGATTGCCCAGCAGTTTTCAGTACCGCAGTTCAAACCGGCCTTTTCTTCGCCTTCAACACCGCAGTAATAAGGAATCATTGTAGCATTTGGAACAGCAGCGCTTACAGCTGGATATTCCCAGGAACCGTTTACGAAGAAGGCAGCTTTACCAGAAATGAATTCGCCTTCAGCATCATGTCCGCCAGTAGCCAGATCCTTAGGATCAGTTAAAGAGTTGTTGATGCACAGATCATACAGATTCTTGAAGTTAGGCATATATTTGCCAGTTAAGGTAGCAGGGCATTCTTTCCAGCCGCCAGCTTCTCTTTCTTCATAGAAGTATTCAAGGTTAGCCATGTGGCCAGTGAATCTCCAGGAAGAAGATGGATCCATGTCAGAAGAGCTGAAAGCATCAAAGCCTAATTCAGCAGCTCTTGCGTGAATATCTTCAGCAACAGCCTTTAAGCCGGCAAAGTTCTTGATTTCGTCCATGCTGTGACCAGCTTTTTCAATCAGAGTTGGGTTGACAATGATGCCATAGCATTCATAGCAGTAACCGATTGAAACCAGTTTGCCGTTTTCATCATAGATGTTGTAGCCATCAGTTGATAACTCATTGTAGATTGGAGTGCCTTTTAAATCTAAGGCATACTCAGACCAGGTCTTGGCACCGGCAGTATTACCTATAACGAAGATTGTCGGAGCACTTTCCTTATCCATTTCAGAGTTCAGAGTCTGAGAATAAGTGCCGCCTGCAGCAGTAACAACCTTTACTTCAACACCAGTCTTTTCGGTGTAGAGTTTGGCAACTTTCTGCAGAACTTCGTCTGATTCTGGTTTGAAGTTTAACCAATAGACTGAGCCTTTTTCTTCAGGCTTCTTTGTACAGCCAGTCATCATTCCAATAACCATCAGTAATGATAAGGCTAATACGAATAATTTTTTGAAATTCATTCTTTATTTCCTCCTAATAAATGTATTTCACGGAATTTCACCGTATAAAACTAATTAATCCGGGCAACGCTTCCGCCTTTCTGCAGTTCAGCGTTTACCCAATGGTGCTGATGATGGCCGCTGCCTTCAATGACGCCAACCAATGTCTGTACTGCCAGTCTGGCCATCTTTTCCGGTGGCTGAACCATGGTAGTCAGTGACGGTATTACATACTGGGACATCCTGATGCCATCGATACCGATAATTGAACAGTCTTTCGGGACCTGTTTTCCAATATCGCTGGCGGCCTTCATGGCTGCGATCGCCAATGAGTCAGCAATCACAAACAGTGCCGTTATGTCTGGCCGGCGCAGCAGCAGTTCTCTGGTCTGCTCGTAGCCCGAACGCATTGAGTAGCCATCAGTTGTCGCAACCAGGGTGCTGTCACTGTCCAGGCCGGCTTGTTTCAGGGCATCGATATAGCCCTGATAACGCAGCTGACTGACTGAATGATCATCAGTTCCGTTCTGCACGATGCCAATGGTCTTGTGTCCATGATCGATTAGATAGCGCACTGCCTTATACGATTCCTTATAGTCATCAATGGATACCGATGAATAAGACTGCTCGTCCAGGCTGCCGAACTGATTGCTGTAGGAACAGCAGATGAACGGTGTGTTAATTGTTCTGACATCCTTCGGTGTATAGTCTGATCGGCCTCCCAGAAAGATAAGTCCTTTAAGTCTTTCACTGCGGGCCAGGGATGCGCCGGTTGCCAGTTCATCGTCATCCGGCTTGATCTGACGGATGGAGATAATGTAGCTGTACTTTTCAGCTTCTTTCTCAATTGCCAGTAACAGTTCACTGAAGAACGGGTTACCTTCACCGCGGACGATGACACCAATCGTCCGGGAATCGGTCTTGACCAGCAATCGGGCGGAATCATTAGGCACATAATGCAGATCCCTGATTGCCTGACTGACTCTTTCTCTGACTTCATTGCTGACATCCGGATGATTGTTGATAACGCGGGAAACCGTACTGATTGATACCCCACAATATTCAGCAACATCTTTTATAGTCATCAAAAAGCCTTCTTTCCTAAAAATACTAATTAATCTGTTTAAATTGCTGGTAACGTTACTGGAAACGTTTTCATTACTAATTCTATTAAAGAACTTTTCCTGTTATATGTCAACAGCTAAGGCAAAAATATCTTCGAAACTTTACATATGCTTTACGAAAGCTTGTTATACTGATAGTAACAATTATCTTACAGGAGGTCTTATGGCAGCTAATACCGATAAATCCCTGCAGAAGCAGCTGATCTACAGCATCTTTGTCCGCAACCATACCAGAGAAGGCACCTTCAAAGCCATCATCCCTGATCTTCCGCGCATCAGAGAACTTGGCACGGATATCATCTGGCTTATGCCGATCCACCCAATTGGCAAAGCAGCACGTAAAGGAAGTCTCGGATCTCCTTACGCCATCGCAGATTACCGGAAGATCAATCCGGAATACGGAACTCTGGAAGATTTCCGGGAACTGGTAGATGCGATCCACCAACAGGGAATGAAATGTCTGATCGACGTTGTTTACAATCATACTTCCCCTGACTCTCTGCTCTATCAGACCCATCCGGAATATTTCTATCATAAACCGGATGGCAGACCAGGCAATCACGTTGGCGAATGGACCGATATCATCGACCTGGATTATCAGGTAAAAGAACTCTGGGATTATCAGATCGAAACTCTTATCTACTGGGCTCAGTTCGTCAATGGGTTTCGCTGTGATGTAGCTTCCTTTGTACCTCTGGAATTCTGGAAAGCAGCTCGCCAGGCTGTCGAGCAAGTCCATCCTCATACCATCTGGCTGGCGGAAACAGTTCACCGTTCCTTTGGTCAACTGGCCAGAAGAA
>Ga0247611_10007215_pt1 | contig 14016 bp, 28 predicted proteins | sample 177DNAGHGhighgp2_FD_192422 | JGI IMG/M metagenome (GOLD analysis project Ga0247611, IMG submission 192422) | Sheep rumen microbial communities from Palmerston North, Manawatu-Wanganui, New Zealand - 1770 DNA GHGhigh gp2 | ecosystem: Host-associated > Mammals > Digestive system > Stomach > Rumen...
TACGATAATCCATTATTTCGCCTCCTAATAGAACTTATACTTCAGTTCCGTATTCATTTAATATTTCCTTTACTCTACTCAAATCCTCAACATTATCAACATATATTGTAATAATGTCTCCAATCTTGTAATAACCTGAAAGAACTCCTACAAGAGATTTCGCATTAATACAAGTATTGGCATCTTTTCTATATATAGATACGCCGCCATGCAATAGATTGATTTCAAAAACCAACTAAGCAGCGTTTCTACCAAGTAAATGTTTATTTAATTTATATGAAAGAGTCATTTGTTCATCTCCATTAAAAATTTGACTTTCTGATTTTTCTATGTTATAATTAAATTAGAAAACTTAAAATGGAGGGATATAAATGACACCAGAACAAAAAAGGACTAATCTGAAAATCATTTATACTTATAAATTTGATGGTCCTCATTGTGAAGATATTAGTAAAGATACTGATATTGCTATTATAAATTTTATAAATAGTTTTCTAAGAAATTGTAAGCATTTATTAAAAATGAATTATTCTATTATTATTGAATATAATAACTCAATTTATGATTATTTAGCTTACAGATTAGTAAGCAATGCTCTTCCTTTAACAACAGTAAAACCAGAAATTAATGTCCTCGGAGTATGTAAGTCTCCAGAGGAACAAGTTTTGTTTAAAGGTGTACAATTTATTGGTAAAAAGAAAGCTAAGAAAATTAAAAAGGCAGTATATATTACAGGATATCATCCTATTTATAATGTAAAAAACCTTAATGATGTATCTAAGCAATTTAGCACGGTAATTAATCCTCTTGAAAGATTTAGTCCGCCACAAATGAATCAATTAATTCATTATTATGTAGAAAAAAAGAATCCATTATTTGCAACGATTGATGAAGATAACTCACTGTATAGATTTTATCAATTCCCAGTAGGATTAAAGGATTTTGATGATTTACCTACAACTAAAATTCCAGAAGCAGTTTACTTATTTAAACTTTCTGGAACGAAAGACGATTTCAAATGTTATGATTTTATTCTTGAAAAGGCAGATAAGGAGCCTAATTCTATTTTCCTTTATCTTGTCCCTTCTGATGATGCCGCAGCATACACTGAATTAAATTTAAATCCGTATCTTCCAAGACATCTAGTTCCAAATAAATTTAATATTATTATTGATAAAAATGAAATTCTACATCCTACTCAAACTTATAATTATACTGAATTTATGGAGGGTGAAGAATGAAGATTTTTATTGTAAATGGAACTGGCGGTTCTGGTAAAACAACCTTTGAAAAAATGGTTGAAAATATTGCAAAATAGAATAATTATAACGTCAAAATTATATCAACTATTGACTATGTAAAACAAATAGCTAAAACACTTGGCTGGGACGGCGGCAAAGCATTGAATGATAGAAGATTTCTTTCCGATTTAAAAGATGCCTTAACTCGATGGAAAGACATTCCTTATCAGAAAATTAAAGAGACTCTTGAAACTTTTAAATTAAAAGAGGAAGTTGATGCGGTCTTTGTTGATTGCCGCGAGCCAGAAGAGATTAAACGCTTCGTTAATGATTACAATGCAATTACGATTCTTGTACAACGTGGTAGCACTATCATTTATGGAAATCATGCCGATGATAATGTAAATAACTATCAATATGATATTATAATTGATAATAGTCGTGGTCTTGATGAACTTAATCAAGAAGCTTAGCTATTTGTTGAAACTTGGATTGAAGGAGAAGAATAATGCTTTATATGGGAAGTAATCAAGAAGATTGTACAAGGGTAGCAAGAATTATTAATAGCTATATTAAATATCCTGATGAAACTGAATGCTTTGACTTAACAGTCGGCGGCGCAAATATTCTTGATAAAATTAATTGCCGCACTTTGTGGGGATATGATATTTCACCCACACTCATAGCTTTACATCAATCTATTTCACAGGATAATATCTTTGTGCCGCCCGTCGCTTTCACGAAAGAATTATGGGATACCTGCTATGCGCAATGGAAGATTATTCATCAGCAGGCAGGACCAACTCGTACACTTGAAGATTATGCTGCATTTGCCAAAAGACAAGGGTTCCATGACCTATCTATCATTGGTGCTTGCGAGTGGTATGGAAGTTTTGCTCATGGCGGCTTTGCACAAGGACCTGCCCCAATGGAAAAGCGAAATTATTACGGCGAAGCACGAATGTCACACCTCGAACAATTTATGGATTCAAATTATCCATATATTAACTTTAGAGTTGGTGACTATGGATTTGTAAAAGTTCCAGAAAATGCAATTATTATTGCACACATCAATTCAAAAAAGAATTATCAATGGTCAGGTAAATTTGATAAATTCAGATTTTATCGTTGGGCTTTACCAAAAAGTAAAACAAACCCTATTTTTATTATTGATGATAATCCATTAATTGATATTCAGCAAATTGAAAAATTGAAAAATGGAAAACTTTACTTAATGGGAAATTTGTGATATAATATAAATAGAAAGGATGAAGAGAAATGACAGAAAAAGAAATTATTAGACTAGAAGAAGTTATGAAGGGTTATGGTTTTTCCTTATATTATGTAGATAAACTGATAGATGAAATTGGGTTTTTTGATAAAAATGGAATTGTTATTAAATTTAATGATTGCAATTATTCTACATATGAATTTATTTATAAAGAAGGAACTCTTTTTGCAAATTCATATTTAACTAGCGGCAAAAAGGCATTTGAAAACTTTACCATTTTTGAAATGAATTTACATAAATTTATTAAAGACGTTATAAGGCTAAAAGAGGCAGCAAATGATAGATTTGACAAATTAACGTCTTTCTAATAGTTTTAAATAAAACAATTTAAATAAAAAAGAAATTATTAGGGAGGAATTATTATATGGACACTCTTAAATCAATTATTATTGATAATATTGATTTTTGGAATCTTGATGCAATGAACTATTACAGCTTCACTTCTGCATTTAAAGGCAATAAAACTGCAAAAGCAAAAGAACTTGCTTGTTCACATAATTATCTCGGCAGCCGCAAAATGGACGGCGCATGGAATATGATTATTCGAGATAATGAAGGCAACTTCCATATGAGAAGCCGCAAGCCGGGTGTTAATGGCGGCTTTGTGGATAAGGCAGAGTGGATTCCTCATATTTGTGAAGAGCTTGCTGGAGTACCGAATGGCACAGTTCTTATTGGCGAAATTTATTTTCCTAATAATGAAGGTAGCCGCAAGATTACTTCTGTTCTGAACTGCTTGAAAGATAAATGTATTGACCGTCAAAAAAGTGGAGAATGGCTTCACTTCTATGTTTTTGATGTAATTGCATATAGAGGTAAATCTCTTATTGATATTAAGTTTGAAGAGAGAATAAATAAATATCTCAACTATGAGCTTCTTGATGTTCTTAAAAATGACCATACTGAAATTGCGGAGTATCTTGAAGGTCCTGAACTTTGGGACTTGTTCGGCTCTGTTATTGCCGCCGGCGGAGAGGGAATTGTTATTACTCGTAAAGATTGTAAATATCTCCCCGGCAAGCGTACTGCGTGGATGACTCTTAAAATGAAGAAAGAACTTGAAGAAACTATTGATGCGTTTCTCGACGGTGACTATGCTCCTGCAACAAGACTTCATACATCAAAGACTCCTGAACTTTTGGAGCAATGGTCTTATTGGGAAAACTATAAAACAGGTCAGAAATATAATGTTAGTCAATATAAAGACTATATTTCAGGAGTTCCTGTCGAGCCTGTTACAAAATATTACTACAATGGTTGGGCAGGTTCGGTTTCATTCTCTGTTATGAAGGACGGAGTTCCAAAGAAGGTCGCATGGATTAGTAATATTCCAGAAGAAATTCGCAGAGGTATTGTTGAATCCAATGAAGAGTGGCGCGGCAAAGTAGCAGAACTTACTGGTATGGAACTTCAGTGCATTGATGGAGAATATAGCTTCCGTCATGGAAAAATCGCTCAATGGCGCGATGATAAGAGAGCCGAAGATTGTACCTATGATCAGATAGAAAAGTAAAAACTTAGATAAAAGTGTTGTATCAGCTACTTTAATATAAGAGGGGTAGATTCTATCCCTCTTATTTTTTTATAGTGGGGTGAAAGCAATGAGAGAATATGAAGTAGAACCTCGTTGGGACTTTCTTCCTCCTCCACCAGACAATAGGATTCCGGCTAATCCGTGGTAGGATTGTCCTGGGGAAGGAATACATCCGGTAGATAATCCTCCGATGTTAGTTCCATGTGGTCCGCCTGCGCCGCCAGCTCATACTCAAGTTAAACCAAGATGTTTTACTTGCTAGCATTTTGATGTATGTAAATTCAAAAGAGACTATCTGAAAACAGTAACGTTGATTTAGAATGATCTTGGCGATCCAGCTTTCTCTTATAAAATAACAGAAAACTATGTTACTATTCCCGGTTTTGACGGTTTTCCTTTAATGAACGAAAGTGAATACTTCCCTGCTGAAGTAGTGTTTGACAATAGCGATGATGGAGGAAAATTATTCGGCGCTAAATTCAATGGTATCAATTTTGTTAATGTTGTTTATAAGAGCAAACGATATTTTATTTTAATTGAACTTGTTTACGATTAGGAGTCTGATTTATATGAATTGAAAAGTTGCAAAGAAGCATTTTATAAAGTTGTTTATGAACTTAACAATGCATCGCTTGAAGAGATTCAACTTAACCTAATCCAATGGAGAGAAAAGATTGTTAAAGCAAAAGCTCCAGTAGATTGGATGAAACCAAAGTTCAAGGATATTATTAACACTACTCATTTCTAGGCATCACTTGAATGTGATATGTATGAATGGAATAGAGTTGACTTTGAAGAATCTATCAGAAGATTAAGAAAGAAATATCCTTATGGTATTCCTATTGATGAAAATGGGAAACAAATGTATCATATTGCTACATATCATGTTGTTGATGGTATTGTTCCATTCTCTCCTTATTATAAGGGAGAACCACTTCCACATTTTAAAAAACCTTTCTTCCCGCCGCCTCCCCCTGCTCCCAAAAAGCCACCTAAAAGGAGAGAGGATTTATGAGTAAAGGCGAAGATAAAATTGCTAAATTACTAACTGATGCAAGAATAAAGTTTAAAAGAGAGGTTAGCTTTCCTGACTTAAAAAATTTCGGCGGTCACTTGCTAAGATTTGATTTTGCTATCTACAAAGGAAATGCTCTTATAGGGCTCATCGAGTATGATGGAGAGTAGCACTTCAAGCAGGTAAAGAAATATCAAAAGACTATCGTTGATTTTAAGATGACTCAGGAAAGAGATAGAAGAAAAAATGCTTATTGTTTAGCTAAAGGTATTCCATTAATCAGAGTTCCATACTGGGATTATGACAAACTCACTTTAGACAGATTGCTAACGTGTCAGGATTACCGAGTTAAATCAAAATTTCATTCAGACTTATTGAAGTGGAGGTGAGACTATGGAAAAATTATTAGCACTTATCCAAACATTCGGCGCGGTATGTAGTGCTCTTTTAGTAATTGGTACTATTATTGCTACAATTTTCAAATTACCAGCGAAGTTTTTAAAGAAAATGTACACAGAGCACGTTGGAAAAATCGTAGACGAAAAAGTTGCAGAAGTAACAAAAATGTTAGAAACTATCAAAGCAGAATCAGAAGAAAATAGAGCAAAGATTTCAGAAGCTACAAAAGCTTCATTAAGACATTCTATCACTTACATCTATGAAAAATACAAAGATGAAAAGACACTTCCAGGTAACACAAAGAATGACTTGTGCAGTTTATATGAGGCTTATACCTTGTTAAACGGAAACAGTTACATTCATGAGATTTATGAAGAAATGATGAAATGGGATACTAAATAATTTGAGGGGTAGATTAATTTCTACCCCTTAAAATTTTGACTTTTTTTATTTTTTATGTTATTATATAAATAGAAAATTGGAAAGGAGAATAGTTATGGAGAGTTGTAAAAACTGTAAATATGCTAGAAAAGCAGCGAACTCTGAATATGTCGGTTGTTCCGCCGCCGTCCGTCAAAATATAACTGACTATTTTCATTTTTATGAAAAACAAGAAATATCAACTGGTTGGGTTAATCTCAATGCTTATCCTAACGGCGGCGAAGGTTTTGGACTAATTACAAATGGTATTCCTTGTTTTAAACCAGATGATAGTTGTAAACATTTTGAAGAAAGGAGCAATTAAATGAATTATACTATATATAGTGATGGCGCCGCCACAATGAAAAAGGTTAATGGAGAATATGTCCGTGTTGCTGGCGGATGGTCTATGATTGTTTATGATTCTGGTAACTGCCGCGTTTATGGAGAGTATGGCGGCGAAAGAGAAACAACTAATAACGCAATGGAATTATATGGAATTTACCGTGCTTTAAAGTGGCTTAAAGAGCATGAAGATTTTACCAATTTTTCCGAAGCTACGATTATGTCTGATTCTGCTTATTGTGTAAACATTTTTAATGATTGGATTAAAAAGTGGGAAGCTAATGGTTGGACCAGAGGTAAGAAGCATGAACCTATCGAAAATCTTACCGCAATTAAAGCCATCTATAATCTTTTGCAGGAAATGCCTATGGTAAAAATTCAAAAGGTTAAAGGTCATTCTACCGTTGCAGGCAATAATCTTGCAGACAAGTATGCTGTTCAGGGTAAACAGGAAGTTGTAAACCGCGGCGATTTTGTTGACACAATATAAAGGAGATTAAAATGGAGATTGAAAATGGAAATAATGGAAAGATTATAAAGGGCTGTGATGGTTTCAGATGTGTTTATTGCAATTCAATTATGACTAAAACTATTCAAATTAAAACCCACGATTCTGACTGGTCACATAATTCATATCTTAACAAATGTGAAGATTGTAAAAACACTTTTTGGATTCATGATAGATAAGAAAGGAAGATAAAATGTTGTGGATTTTTATTATTGGTTTTATTTTATTTACTATTGGTTTGATATTTTTAACTAAATATACTGCTAATGAAGCTAATGAAAAAGGAGCCACTGTTGCAGCCATTGCAATACTCTTTGGAACTACACTTATTCTTGCCGCAGTTCTTACTTGGCATTTCGATTATCCTAATGAAATGTCTCGTTCTCTTACTAATTCTGTTACTCAATATAAAGAGGTTGTCGTTGATAATAAAATCGACCATTACGAATTAACTATTAAAAACGTAGAAGGCGAAGAGGTCGATATTGAAATTCCTTATTCATATTACAAAAATAATTGACTTTATGGTTCGTCTTTAATGAGTTATTAATTCATTCGAGGCGAACCATTTCTTTATTACTTTATTATTGCATATTTGACTTTTTAAACAAAATATGCTATAATAAAATTATAAAGAAAAAAAGGAGTGAAATGATATGGAGTCAATTACTTTATATTCTACACATTGTCCGAAGTGTCAAGTTCTTGAAAAGAAACTTGAGAAAGCAGGAATTGATTTTTCTGTTTGTGATGATGTCAATTTTATGAGAGAGCAAGGATGGACTTCTGCACCAATGCTCGAAGTCAATGGAGAGATTATGGATTTTCGTGCCGCCGTAGAGTGGATTAATCAGAGGTGAGTTAATGCAATATAATGTTAGCAACATTGGTAAAAGAAATAAAAACTTTACTACTCAATGGAATAAACTTTAGGATGAGTTCGGTACTGAACTTGCCACATTAAATGGTGCCGGTGATGAGCAACTTTCTTACGGCGAATTTATGGATAATTTTATAGGAGAAGAGGTTGTTGCAGATAGTTCTATTGATTCAAATAGTAATGTAAGACGCAAGGATATTGTAACACTTCTTTCCGAAATGCCAAAACCTCATAGAAAAGTTATGGCTTTCCAGAAAATTTATTATGAAATGTAGAAGGCTTATGGTTTCAAAGCTGCAAATGAGTGGCTTCGTCGTGAATGGATGGGCGAAATTTATATGCATGATGCAGATACTTCTACATTTAAATCTTACTGTTTTGCGTATGATTTAACTGATTTGTCTAATAAAGGTCTTTATTTCCTTGAAGATTCTTTTAATGCAAAGCCGCCTAAGCACTTAACTACTTTTGTAGATTTTGTAAAGGAATTTATTAACTTTGCATCTAACCGTACTTCTGGAGCAGTTGGTCTGCCAAACCTTATTCCTTATATGTATTATTTCTGGAAGAAGGATGTTGAATCTGATTATCTTGGTATGAAAACTACTAATAATGGAGATACTTATGCTCGTCAAAATATTCAAAGATTTATCTATGCAGTTAATCAGCCTTGTGTAAGAGACGGTCAACAATCTGCTTTTACAAATACTTCTGTATTCGATAGAGAATATCTTGAAGCATTGTTTGGCGGTTCAGAATTTCCTGACGGCACTTTCATGATTGATGAAATGGAAGGTATTGTTGAGTTCCAGAAAATTTATATGGAAGTTATGGCAGATATTCGTTCAGAAAATATGTTTACCTTCCCTGTTTCTACTATTTCGTTGGTAAGAAAAAATGGAGAATTTGCTGATGAAGAGTTTGCCGCTTGGGCAATTAAGCACAATATGAAATGGAGCGACTCAAATCTCTTCATTGACGATAATGTTTCTAGTTTGTCTAATTGTTGCCGTCTTAAGAGTGATATTCGTGATCTCGGTTACTTTAATTCTATTGGCGGTACTGCATTGAAAGTCGGTTCTGTTAAAGTCAATACAATTAATCTTGCAAGACTTGCACTTGATACAAGCACAAAAGAAGAATATCTTGAAGAACTTAAAGCTAGAACTCTTTGCGTTGTTCGTTCTCTTCATGTTGTTCGTCATATTATTAAGCGTAATGTTGAAAAAGGACTTCTTCCTAATTTTAGCTATGGACTTATTGATTTTGAACATTTGTATAATACCATTGGATTTATTGGTATTTATGAAACGATGAAGAAATTTGGCTGCACATATCAAGACAAACTTGGCAATACTTACTATACCCAAGAAGCGGCTGATTTTGGTAGACAAATTTTTGAAACAATGAGAGAAGTTGCTGATAAGTTTCTTGAAGAAGGCGGTTATGATTACAAGATTAATACAGAGCAGATTCCTGGCGAGAATGCCGCTGCTAAGTTAATGAAGAAAGATCAGTTCTTCTATCCTGATGCAGACATTTATGATTTGCCGCTTTATGGTAATCAGTTTATGCCTCTCGGTATTAAGACAACTCTTCAGGAACGTGTTAGAGTTCAGGCTATGTTTGATGGCTTCTGCAATGGTGGTTCTATTCTTCACGCTAATATTGATAGTCCTTTCAATAATTATGAAACTGCTCGTAAAATGGTTGAGTATATTGCTGACCAGGGCGTTACATATTTTGCATTTAATACAAAGATTCAATCTTGTGAAGAGAATCATGCTTTCTATGGTATGACCTGTCCTGTTTGTGGTAAGCCAGTTGCAACTGAATATACAAGAGTTGTCGGCTTCTATACTCCAATTAAAACTTGGACAAAAGCAAGACGCAAGGAGTATACTATGAGACGTTGGGAGAAAGTAAATGGTTAAAGTAATTATTGCCGGCTCGCGCAATTTTTACAACTATGATAAAGTTGAGGATACCGTGGTTTCATATTTTATGAGCCGCGGTATTCTTAAAGAAAATGTTGAGATTATTTCTGGCGGCGCGAGAGGGGCAGATAAATTAGGCGAATAGTTAGCCAAATCTTATGGATTAAAACTGACTATTTTTCCTGCTCAATGGGATACCTATGGTAAAGCCGCAGGAATGATAAGAAATAAAGAAATGGCTGATTATGCTATTAAGGATTCTGACTAGGCGATACTTTTTGCCTTTTGGGATGGCGAATCTCATGGAACGAAGGGAATGATTGATATTGCTAAAAGATGCGGCATGGAAGTGATTATTAATGGATGACGCTTTGGAAAAGGTTCTTAATTAGATATATGAAGATATTTGGGACAAATTTGATGATAGTCATATGTGGACTTTTGCTGAATTTAAATCCTCAGAAGAAGAAATTATTGATAAATATAGTAAAATGCCATTGGTTCACGCAGTTTCAACTGAAAATATAAAGGCTGCTATGAAGAAAATTTAGGAGGAAGTTAATGCTAGTAAAAGGAATAATTGATGAAGATTTCGTAAACTATAAAAAGCCTTCGATGTTTATTAACTTTCCTTCTTGTAGTTTTAAGTGCGATAAGGAATGCGGAAAGCCTGTATGCCAGAACTCTTCTCTCGCCGCCGCACCTACTATCGAAGTTGACTATGACGAAGTGATTGAAAGATATTTAAACAATCCAATTACAGAAGCCGTTGTTATAGGAGGGCTTGAACCTTTTGATGATTTTCTATATTTATTTGATTTTATTCAAAGATTTAGGCAAAAGAGTAAGGATGATATTGTAATTTATACTGGGTATTATCCTGAAGAAATCAAAGGAGAACTTTATAAACTATGGCTTTTTGACGGCAGGAATAACATCATTATTAAATTTGGACGTTTTATTCCAGATAGTTTACCTATTCACGATGATTTACTTGGAGTTAATTTGGCGTCTTGCAATCAAAAAGCAATGAGATTGGAGGATTTTATTAATGGGAGCAACTGAAATTCAGAAAGAACTTGAACATGATATTAAAAAGTTCTGTAATCATTGCATTTGTAAAACCTGCTTAATTGCAGAAGTTAATGGCGGCGCCCCAGGATGTGGCGATTGCTATAAATGTTCAAATGAAGGATATAATTTATTTTGTCAATCTTGTCGGGATTATTATAATTGCGATACTCCTAAAGGAATGAATTTAAATTATTTGTATCGAAAAGCAGTTGAAAGTGGAAAAATGAAACCTGAAGAATTAGCACTTTCAGAAGATGAACTAAAAGAAATTATGAAAGAACTTTCTGGAGATAGCAATGAAGCATAAAAGTAAACGGAGTACGTATGTTCCTGCTTATCGTCATTTTACGCCGCCGCCTTCTCCAAAACCCAGAAATAAAGATGGCATTATTCGTGGACATAGGATGACAGATATAGAAGCTAAAGAAATGCTTTGGAGAGAAATTGACTAGGCTTTTGAGCGTGGAGAAAAACTATTTAAAGAATATTTGGAACAGGCTACTAATGAGATAATAAAAAAGTTTAAGGAGAAAGAAAATGATATTTGAGAATATGACAAGAGAAGAAATGATTAAGTTTATTAAGGCGCATTGTGTAAAAGTAATTAAAGACATTCCAAATACTAATTTTAAAGCCGGTCAATACTATGAAATAAACCAAGATGAAGGCGGAGCATGGTTGATTGATGATAATCATAAGTATTTTGATTTATATGATATTGACCCTCACGAATATTTGGAGGATAAATAATGCAAATTTTTAGTAAACCACCCCAACGTCCAGATGAAGATGAAATTTTCAATAAAACAGTTGATGAACTTGTTGAAGAATCTTATCCAGATCATGAAGGGCAACATCCACTATTTAAAAAATTCGGAGTAAGAACTGGTGGCATCTGCGATACTTGGCTCTATACCAAAGATTGGCAAGACCTTCCAGAAATTGATAAATGGAAATATATAGCTTTATGTGCTCTTTATTGGGAAAAACAATATGAATATTGGTATGAGAAAAAAGAATATCAAGAATATTTAAATCATTTATTAAAGCATAATTTCATGGAACAATATAATTATTTAAAGGAGCAAGAAAATGAAAACAATAGTTGAGGGTAATCTTGAAGTTACCAAAGAATATAAATATTTTGAATGCCTGAATTGTGGGTGGATTGGCAAAGCAGATAAGACTGAATATAAATACTGTGGCGACCAAAAAGAAGGAGATAGTTGGTGTGTTAAATGTCCATGCTGTGGACATACGGCTTGTGATATTCAGCAACGCTACAGATTAAATCAAATTATTAACAAAGAGACTAGGATGCAACAGGAAGAATCTAATTATTGGGAGAACAGATAATGAAAGACTTAATAATTCTCGGTAATGGTATGGCAGGTATGACTGCCGCTCTCTATGCTAAACGTGCAAACCTTGATTTTAAAATCGTAGGACGTGATGAATATGATTTTGGACAGATTGGTAATGCTATTCTTGTTGAAAATTATCCCTGTGCAGATAAGATGACTGGATTTGATTTAGCTATGAAACTTTATGACCAACTTGCTGAAGATGGAATTGAAATTGAAGAAAGAAATATTACTAGAGTCATGAAATGCTTTGAACCCATTAAATCTCTAGGATATAAGCCGCCATACTATCTTGTAGAATATGATGATGGTATGTTTGATTATGCTAAGACTGTAATTTATGCACTTGGCGCAAAACATAAGGAGCTGCCATGTCCAGTTGAAGACGGCATTCCTATTCATTATTGTGCCCTTTGTGATGGTACGCTTTATGAAGGTAAAACCGTTGCTATTATTGGCGGCGGAGACGTAGCTTTTACACAAGCAGAGTATCTTTCTAATATTTGTAAACAAGTAAAGATTATAATGTGTGATAGAAATGTAACTGCTTCACCTTCTACGGTAGAAAGGGTTAAAAAGCTTTCTAATATATCAATTTATTATGATTTCGTCATAAGTGAAATTGCAATGAATAAATCTCTTATTACTGATAATAATGAAGAGGATAGATTTATTATATCTCGCCAAGTTCCTGACGATGGAAGAGCGAGATTATTGGCTACAAGTGCAGACGCCATTTTTGTAGCTATTGGAATGGCTCCGAATACTAAACTTCTTACAGATGATTTCTTTAATATCGTAGATAAAAATGGTTACCTTATTGCAGATGAGGATTGTGCTTGTTTCATGACTCCCGGTTTCTATGCCGCTGGAGACGTTCGTAAAAAGGCTTTAAGACAAAGCATTACCGCCGCGGCAGATGGAGCCAATGCAGTTAATAGCGCTATGAAATATTTAAGGGAAAACAGATAAATGAAATATGTATTAATTATACTTGGCATTGTTTTTATTGGTAATGCAATTAATGGAAGTATGTGGAAAGATACAATAAAAATGATGGAGGAAAATAGTGATGAATAAGATTATGGGATTTGACTGGGCGAAAGCAGATAAAACAATAAAAGACATAGAATCTTTATTAAAAGATTATGAAGGAGAAGCAAGAAAATAGCTTCTTGAACGAGCAAACTATTTTCAGACAAAAGGAAAGAGAGCACAATGCGGCATTCTTGATGACTATGCAGATTGCGACAAAGATGAAATATTAAAAATTATATTAACTGTTACTAACAAAAGTCAGGAATAAAATCTTGACTTTTTTCTTTTTTTATGATATAATAAAAATATAAAATGAAAGGAGTGATTAAATGGCTCAAGATTATAGTATTGAGAATATTCAACACTTGGAAACGCGAGAAGCTATTAGAACTCGTATTCAAATGTATCTTGGCTCAGATGATACAGATGGAACTTATCAAGCGTTAAAAGAAATTATAAATAATTCAACAGACGAAGCACTTGCCGGTTATGGTAATAAAATTGAAATTACACTTGACGAAGATGACAACCGTGTGTGGGTAAGAGACTATGGACGCGGTGTACCATTCGGCATAAAGGATGGAAGAAATTTCCTTGTTGCTATTTATACAGAAAGTCATACGGGCGGTAAGTTTGATAAGAATGCTTACAAAAATAGTTCCGGTCTTAATGGTATTGGCGGAACTGCTGTCTGTATGAGTTCCGAATCTTTCAATGTTCGTAGTATTCGTGACGGAAGATTTGCAGAAGCAATTTTTGATAAAGGTATTCTGAAAGATTATAAAGAAGGACCCATTAAAGAAATCGGAGATATATCAGAAGAAAGAAAGAAAGATGGCACCCTTATTGTCTTTAAGCCAGATAAAGAAGTTTTCCAAAATATGGAAGAGGGCTATTCTTATGATCGTATTTGTGACGAAATTAAGAATATTTCTTATCTTAATAAAGGTATCCACTTTATCGTAAGTAC
>Ga0247611_10007216_pt1 | contig 14013 bp, 10 predicted proteins | sample 177DNAGHGhighgp2_FD_192422 | JGI IMG/M metagenome (GOLD analysis project Ga0247611, IMG submission 192422) | Sheep rumen microbial communities from Palmerston North, Manawatu-Wanganui, New Zealand - 1770 DNA GHGhigh gp2 | ecosystem: Host-associated > Mammals > Digestive system > Stomach > Rumen...
CTTTCCGTCGGGGACCGTCACAGCATCGCTTTCAGCCACGGCGAGGGCAAGTTCGTGGTGGATGAAGCCCTGGCGCGCGAACTCTTCGCCCGCGGTCAGGTGGCCTTCCGCTATGTGGACAACCCCAACGGCTCCCATTACGACATCGAGGGCATCGTGAGCCCCGACGGACACATCCTGGGCAAGATGGGCCACACGGAGCGCTATGAACCGAACCTTATGAAGAACATCAGCGGCGAAAGATTCCAGCCGCTCTTCGAGAACGCTGTCAACTATTTCAGAAAATGATCGATAAGAGAGAATGTGTGTTCCGGGGGAACGAAAAGCAGGTCTATGCGACCAGCGATCCCCACATGGTGATCTTCCGCTATACGGATGTCACGATTGCCTACAACAACATCAAGCGGGCCCGCTTCCGCGGAAAGGGCGCGCTGGACAACCGGATTTCCGCCCTGCTGCTGGATTACCTCAACGGGAACGGCGTGGAAACTCACTATGTGAAGACCGTCGGCCCGGACGAGCAGTTGTGCCGGAAGATTGAGATCATCCCCCTGCAGGTGGTGGTCCACAACCGGATTGCGGGTTCCCTGGCGGTGCGCCTGGGCGTGGATGACGGTTTCCGTCCCGCCAACACGGTCGTGGACCTGCGCTACAATAATGACGAACTCGAGGACCCGTTCATCAACCGGGACCACGCCGTCGCGCTGGGTCTCGCCACCTATCAGGAACTGGACGCGATGTATGACATCGCCCGCAAGGCGAACGACCTGCTGAAGGAACTTTTCCACCGGGCAGGCATCGAACTCGTGGACATGAAGATCGAGTTCGGACGGGCTTCCGACAACGGCGAGATCATCATCTCCGACGAAATCAGCCCCGACACTTGCCGCCTCTGGGACGAGAAATCGGGAGAACGGCTGGACAAGGACCGCTTCCGCCTGGACCTCGGTGATGTCACGGAAAGTTACCGGACCGTCCTGGAACGGCTCGAAAGCGTATTGGAAATCGACGAAGAATAAAGGAATATGGGTGTACTGGCAGTCTATGGCGTCCCGGACGCCGCTACTTTTATCTACTACGGCCTTCACAACCTCCAGCACCGGGGGCAGGAAGGCGGCGGAATCTGCACGTTCGACGGGCGGGGAGAAGCACACCGCTATCGCGGACTGGGCCTTCTGAGCGAAATCTTCACCAACGGGGAACTCAAGACCCTTCCCGGCACGCTGGGACTCGGCAGCGTGAAGTATGCCAATGCTTCCAAGGGCGGGCTGGACAACGTGGAGCCCTTGTTCTTCCATCACCAGACCGGCGATTTCGCCCTGGCTGGCGAAGGAAACGTAGTCAATTCCCGCCAGATCATGGATTACCTCCAGAAGCACGGCACGCTGTTCCAGACCGATACGGACAGCGAACTGCTGGCGCATCTGGTGAAGAAAAACGGCAAGGAGGACCGCATCTTCCGCCTGATGAAGGCGCTCAATATGATGGAAGGCGGCTTCACCTTCCTCCTGATGACCAAAAACCGCATCTACGCCTGCCGGGACAAGTACGGCATCAAGCCGCTGTGCCTCGGAAAACTGGGCGACGGCTGGGTGATTTCCAGCGAGTCCTGCGCCTTCGAGATCATGGGGGCGGAGTTCATCCGTGACATCGAGCCCGGCGAGATCATCTGTGTGGACGGCAAGGGCATCCGCACCAACCGGTATTCCCGTATCAAGGAACACCGGATGTGTGCGATGGAGTACATCTACTTCGCCCGTCCGGACAGCGACATCGACGGCTGCAATGTCCATGCATACCGCAAGGAGGCCGGCCGCCGTCTGTACCGGGAGTGCCCGGTGGAGGCCGACATGGTCGTGGGCGTCCCGGAATCCAGCCTCAGTGCCGCCATGGGATATGCCGAGGAAAGCGGCATTCCGTATGAAATGGGCCTCGTGAAGCACAAGTACGTGGGCCGCACCTTCATCCAGCCCGTGCAGTCCCTGCGGGAACTGGGCGTGAAGATGAAACTTTCCCCGGTGCGCAGCATCGTGAAGGGAAAGCGGATCGTGCTGGTGGACGACTCCATCGTCCGGGGAACGACTTCCCTGAAGATCGTCCGCCTGCTCCGGGAAGCCGGGGCGACGGAGGTCCATGTGCGCATCGCCAGCCCGATGATGCGCTTCACCTGCCACTACGGCGTGGACACCTCCACCCCCGAGGAACTCCTGTGTTCGCACCGGACCCTCGAGGAGGCGCGGCAGGCCATCGGCGCCGACTCCCTGGGCTACCTGAGCCCGGAATCCACCCGCGACTCCTGCTTTGGCTGTGCGAATCCCTGCCAGGCCTGCTTCACGGGCGAGTATCCCACGCTCCTGTATGAGAATGAAATCGAAAACAACGACTGATAGATATGGCAGTATCCTATGAAAAGGCCGGCGTGAACCTGGAAGCCGGCTATGAGGTGGTCCGTCGCATCAAGCAGCACGTGGCCTCCACCGCCCGGACCGGCTCCATGGGCAACATCGGTTCCTTCGGCGGCATGTTCGACCTCTCCGCGCTCAATATCAAGGAGCCCGTCCTCGTCAGCGGAACCGACGGTGTAGGTACGAAGCTCAAGATCGCCTTTGCGATGGACAAGCACGACACCATCGGTATCGACGCCGTGGCGATGTGCGTGAACGATGTCCTGGCGCAGGGGGCCGAACCGCTTATTTTCCTGGATTACGTGGCCCTCGGGCATAATGTTCCGGCCAAGGTGGAAGCCATCGTCGCGGGTGTCGCGGAAGGCTGCCGCCAGGCGGGCTGCGCCCTGGTGGGCGGCGAAACCGCAGAAATGCCGGGCATGTACGAGGACGGCGAATACGACATCGCCGGTTATACCACCGGTGTCGTCGAGAAGTCGAAACTCATTGACGGATCCAAGGTTAAAGTAGGGGACGTGCTCGTAGGCGTCGCTTCCAGCGGGGTTCATTCCAACGGATTCAGCCTCGTGCGCAAGATTGTTGCCGATGCGGGCCTGTCCTATGAGGACGCCATCGAGGAGTTCGGCGGCCGCCAACTCGGCGAGGTGCTCCTTACCCCCACGAAGATCTATGTGAAACAGATGCTCCAGGTCATCCGCAGCTGCGATGTCCACGGCATCTGCCACATCACCGGCGGCGGTTTCGACGAGAACATTCCGCGGGTTCTTCAGCCCGGCCAGGGACTGGAGATCCAGGAAGGGACCTGGGAGATCCTCCCGGTGTTCCGGATGCTGGAAAAGTGGGGCAGCGTGCCGCACCGGGAGATGTTCAACATCTTCAACATGGGCATCGGCATGATCGCCGTCCTGGATGCTTCCGAGGCCGGCAAGGCCATCGAAATCCTCACTGCCTGCGGGGAAAAGGCCGCCGTCATCGGCAAGGTGACGGACCAGCCCGGGGTCAATATCATCCTGCAATGAAAAAACGGTTAGCGGTATTTGCCAGCGGCACCGGCACGAATTTCGACGCTATCGCGCGCGCCTGCGCGGACGGCACCCTGGATGCCGAGGTGGCCGTCATGGTCTGCGACAAGCCCGGAGCCGCCGTCATCGGGAAGGCGGAACGCTACGGGGTGGACACATTCGTCTTCTCGCCCAAATCGTATGCCTGCAAGGCGGATTATGAGGCGGAAATAGTCAAGGTCCTGGATGCGAAGAAGATCGACCTCGTGTGCCTCGCAGGTTATATGCGCATCGTAGGGGAGACCCTCCTCGGCGCCTATGAGGGCCGGATCATCAACATCCATCCCTCGCTGCTCCCTTCCTTCAAGGGCGCCCATGCCGTGGAGGACGCCGTCGCCTACGGCGTCAAGGTCTATGGCATCACCATCCACTGGGTCAATGCCGACCTGGACGGCGGCAAGATCATCGCCCAGCGGGCTTTCCCCTATGAAGGCAGCGACCCGGCCGAAGTGCACCGCCTCGGCCAGCCCATTGAACATGAACTTTATGTGGAAACAATCAAAAAACTGATACAGAAATGAAAAGAGCGTTAGTCAGCGTGAGCGACAAAACCGGCCTGGTGGACTTTGTCCGGGGCCTCGTGGACCTCGGTTGGGAAATCATCGCCACCGGGGGAACCCAGAAACTTCTCGAGAAGGAGGGTGTGAAGACCATCGGCATCAGCGAGGTGACCGGTTTCCCGGAGATCCTGGACGGCCGGGTGAAGACGCTGCATCCCAAAGTGCACGGCGGCATCCTGGCCCGCCGCGACCTGCAGGCCCACATGGACACCCTGAAGGAGAACGGTGTCGAGACCATCGACCTGGTGTGCGTGAACCTGTATCCCTTCAAGCAGACCATCGCCAAGGAAGGCGTCACCCTGGAGGATGCCATCGAGAACATCGACATCGGCGGTCCGTCCATGGTCCGCAGCGCTGCCAAGAACTGGCGTGACGTGACCATCGTGTGCAATCCGGCCGACTATGACACCGTCCTGGCCGAACTCTGCGAAAACGGCACCACCAGCCCGGAAACCCGCCTCAAACTCTCCGCCAAGGCCTATACCCATACGGCCGAATATGACGCTTGCATCGCCACTTACATGCGTGCCCAGGCCGGTCTCCCGGAGAAGCTTTTCCTGGAGTACGACATCAAGCAGCCGCTCCGCTACGGCGAAAACCCGCACCAGAGCGCGAACTTCTATGCCGCCCTCGAACCGGCTCCCTTCTCCCTGGCCTTCGCGAAGCAGATCCAGGGCAAGGAACTCTCCTACAACAATATCCAGGACGCCAATGCGGCCCTGAACGTGCTGCGTGACTTCGAGGAACCCTTCTGCGTGGCCCTCAAGCACATGAATCCCTGCGGCGCGGCCGTGGGCAAGACCATCGAGGAGGCCTGGCAGGCTGCCTACGAGGCCGACAAGGTGAGCATCTACGGCGGCATCGTGGGCGTGAACCGCGAACTCACCGCCGAGGTGGCCCGCGGCATGAAGCCCATCTTCCTGGAGATCGTCATCGCCCCGTCCTATACCCCGGAAGCCCTGGAGATCCTCTCTTCGAAGAAGAACCTCCGCGTCATGCAGGTCGATATGACCCGCGACGGCAAGCCCGTCCCGCAGTATGTGAGCGTGAACGGCGGCCTGCTCGTGCAGCAGCTGGATACCCAGGTAGAGACCGTGACTCCCGAGATGTGCGTGACGAAGGTGAAGCCCACCGAAGCGCAGATGGCCGACCTCAACTTCGGCTGGAAGATCGTCAAGCATGTGAAATCCAATGCGATCTGCGTCGTCCGCGACAACCACACCATCGGCGTGGGCGCCGGCCAGACGAACCGCGTGGGCTCCGCCCAGATTGCCCTGGAACAGGCCAAGGCTGCCGGTTTCATCGAGAATCTCGTCCTTGCCTCCGACGGCTTCCTCCCGTTTGACGACACCGTGGCCCTCGCCGCCCAGTACGGCGTGACCGCCATCGTGCAGCCCGGCGGCAGCATCCGTGACGAGGACGCCATCAAGAAGGCCGACGAGCTGGGTATCACGATGCTCTTCACGGGTGTCCGTCATTTCAAGCACTGATCCGGATGGACGCTGTCTTTTTCAAACCCAGCATGGCCAACCGGACGGCCCCCAAGGATATCCGTATGGAAGACTGCTTCCGGAAGACGGTCCTGGTGGTCGGCGGCGGCGGTCGCGAGCATGCCATCGTGGATGCCCTGGCCCGGTCTCCCCAGGTGGGGAAGATCTTCTGCGCCCCCGGCAATGCGGGGATCGGCCAGGTGGCCGAGAATGTGCCCCTCAAGGACACGGATGTCGAGGGCCTCAAGGCTTTCGCCCTGGAACATGGGGTGGACCTGACGGTCGTGGGACCGGAAGCGGCCCTGGCGGCCGGCATTGTGGATGCTTTCCGTGCGGCCGGGCTCAAGGTTTTCGGACACACGAAGGCCGCTACGGCCATCGAGAGCTCCAAGGAGTTTGCGAAGCGGCTGATGGCGAAATACGGCATCCCGACGGCCTCCTATCAGGCTTTTTCGGACTATGACGAGGCGGTGGCCTATGTCTCGGCCCGTCCTTTCCCGGCCGTGCTCAAATACGACGGGCTGGCTGCCGGCAAGGGCGTCGTGATCGCCCAGGACCTGGAGGAGGCGAAGAAAGCGCTGGCCGACATGCTGCTGGACCATTCCTTCGGCGCCGGCCGCGTGGTGGTGGAGGATTTTCTCACCGGACCGGAGTTTTCCTTCCTTTGTTTCGTGGACGGCAACCGGGTGTATCCGATGCCGCTTTCCCAGGACCACAAGCGCGCATTCGATGGTGACAAGGGCCCGAACACGGGCGGAATGGGCGCCTATACGGGCCTTCCTTTCATTACGGACGAGGACCGGCAGTTCGCCCTTCAGGAGATTATGTGCAAGACCGCCGCGGCGATGGTCGCCGAAGGGAAGCCGCTCTCCGGCGTCCTGTACGGGGGCCTGATGAAAACCCCGCAGGGGATCAAGGTCATCGAGTTCAACGCCCGTTTCGGCGATCCGGAGACGGAAGTGGTCCTGCCGCTGCTGGAAAGTGACATCTATACGGTCTTCGACTCCGTCGCGACGGGTGTGCCTGCCCCGGATGCCATCTGGCGCCAGGGCGTCACCCTCGGGGTGGTCCTGGCCTCCAAGGGATATCCGGGATCTTATCAGAAAGGCTTCGAAATCAAGGGACTGGATCAGGTCGATGCACACGTGGCGCACATGGGAACTGCACTCAAGGACGGCAAGTTCGTCACCAACGGCGGCCGCGTCCTGATGGTCATCGCCGAAGGTCCCACCATCGCCGAGGCCCGGGAGAAGGTCTATGCCGAGGTCGCGAAAATCGACTGTGAAAACCTTTTCTACCGTAAAGACATCGCGCACTGCGCATTTGAATAGTTATTTGTCATTCTGAGGAGGGCATGGCCCGACGTTAGAATCCAATTCCGAAATATGGGAAAAATCATCGACGGAAAGGCGCTGAGCGCCGCTGTAAAAGAAGAAGTCAAGGCGCAGGTGCCCGAGCTGGAGGCCAAGTACGGCCGGAAGCCCTGCCTGTGCGTCATCATCGTGGGGGAGAACCCCGCCAGCCAGGTCTATGTCCGCAACAAGGTGAAGGCGGCCGCCTACACCGGCATGGGCTCCGAACTGATCGAGCTTCCCGCTGACATCAGCGAGGAAGCCCTGCTCGCCAAGATCCGGCAGCTGAACGAGGATCCGGCCGTGGACGGCATCCTGGTCCAGCTTCCGCTTCCGAAGCATATCGACGAGGAGAAGGTGATCGACACCATCGCCCGGGAGAAGGACGTGGACGGTTTCCATCCCGGCAACGTGGCCAACCTGTGGCTGGGCAAGGACTGCATTGTCCCTTGCACGCCTGCCGGCGTCATGCGGATGCTGGACACCATCGGTGTGGACCTCAAGGGCAAGAATGCCGTTGTCGTGGGCCGCAGCAACATCGTGGGCAAGCCCATGGCGAAGCTCCTGCTGGACCGCCACGCAACGGTCACCATCGCCCATTCCCGCACGGCCGACCTGGGCGCCGTCACGCGCCAGGCCGATGTGCTTGTCCTTGCCGTGGGCAAGGCCGGTCTTGTGACCGGCGACATGGTCAAGCCGGGCGCCGTGCTCATCGACGTGGGCATGAACCGCAATGCGGAGGGAAAACTCTGCGGTGATGCGGATTACGCTTCCTGCGAGCCGGTTGCGGGCTGGATCACCCCCGTCCCGGGCGGCGTCGGGCCGATGACCATCGCGATGCTCATGAAGAACACCATCGCGTGCTTCCTGTCGCGGATGAAATAGTCGAAGGAGATCCCTTCGTCGGTCTTTGACCTCCTCGGGATGACAGTGACTGTCTTCCCGAGGATTTTTGTCATTCCGAGCGAAGCGAAGGAATCTTTTGGATCTCAGTTCTCCTTTTCAAATTCCTGCAGGGCCTTGATGGCCTTGGGGCACAGCAGGAGGAGGGAAAGGACTGTCACCCAGGCCATCATGCCGACGCCGATGTCGCCGAGCTGCCAGATCAGGTCAGCCTCCTTCACGGCACCGAAGACCACGGCGCCGAGCATCAGGACCTGGAAAAGACGGATGGCAATCCGCTCATAGCGGTTCTCCTTCCCGCGGAACAGGTAGATGATCCCCGATTCCGCGTAGAAGTAATAGGCCATGATGGTGCTGAACACGAAGAAGATCATGGCGATGGAGACGAACTGGCTGCCGAAGCCGGTGAAGACCGTCCCTACCGCGGTCTGGGTGTAGTTTACATAGTTGTTGCCCAGCTCGGGTGCGCCGGCGAAGAGGATTTCGCCGGTTTTCGCATCCAGGATGTTGTAAGTCCCGGAGCACAGGATCATCAGGGCCGTGGCGGTACAAACGAGCAGCGTATCCACATACACCGAAAAAGCCTGGGCAAGGCCCTGCTGGGCGGGATGGGGGACATCGGCCGCCGCGGAAACGATGGCGCCCGTGCCCTGTCCGGCCTCGTTGGAGAAGATGCCGCGCTTGACGCCCATCGCAATGGTGGAGCCGATGATGCCGCCGCAAACCGGATGGATGCCGAAGGCGTTCGTGACGATGGAGGCGAGCACCGCAGGGACGTCCTGGATATGGAACGCGATGACCACGAGGGAAAGGAGGATGTACCCGGCCGCCATGAAGGGCGTGACGATGGAGGCGACATTGGCGATCCGCCGGACGCCGCCGAAGATGACGATTCCGAGGATGACAGCCAGGGCGATGCCGGAAATGAGGGGATCCACGGAGAAGGCGTTGTTCACGGCCGACGAGAGGCCGTTGGCCTGGACGGTCGTCAGGAAGAAACCGCAGGAAATAATTGTGACGAGGGCGAAGGCGATGCCCAGCCAGCGCTGTTTCAGCCCGTGCTCGATGAAACTGAACGGTCCCCCGCGGTAGCCGGAATGGTGCGGGAACTTGTAGATCTGCGCCAGGGTGGACTCCACGAAGGCCGTGGAGGCGCCGAAGAAAGCCACCACCCACATCCAGAACACGGCGCCGGGACCGCCGAAGGCGATGGCCGTCGCCACGCCGACGATGTTTCCGGTCCCCACCCGTCCGGAGAGCGCGATACAGAACGCCTCGAAGGAGGATATCCCTTGCTTGGGACTCTTCCCGCCGAACAGGGACTTCAGCATCAGCCTGAACCTTCGGACCTGGACGAACCGTGTCCGGAACGAGAAATACAGGCCGGCGACGATGAGCAGTCCCACCAGCGCAGGGTTCCAGACGATCTCGTTGACTTTGGAAATGATGTTTTCGGGCATGGGCAGTGTGTGTATGTGCACAAAGATAATGAAATCCTTTGAAAAGTAGCGAAATCCGGAAAATGGCAGAGATAAAAAGCTGATAATCTTGAAATTGTTGGAAAAATAGCTATCTTTGCACAATTTTGCGAAAAGCGGGCACATGTCATCCCCGTGTGTACATGCTCTTTCGTTGCCGGATGACTTACTTTTTATTTAATATTATGCGTAACTTTATCAAATTCACCCTTTTGGGTACGGTCGCGATCATGAGTGCCACCGCCTGTAAGCAGGATGCGATGCCGGAGGCAACCGTGAATCCGACATTCGATTCTTCGAAGAACGAGGTGACGACCCAGTTCGTCCTGAATGTTTCCACCGCCAGCGGTGCTCCCACCAAGATGACGGCCGCCGACGTCCAGGCGGACGGCAACAATTTCCGCGGCATGACGGACGTGCATCTGCTCGCTTACAAGCTGGGTTATACCCCGAGCTGGGGAAACGGGACCCGTTTCCTGTATGATGTCAGCGATGAATCCTCGAAAGCGGTCCGCGACTACGATCTGGGCGCCATGCTGACCCAGAACGAGATCAGCGAATCCCAGTCCAGCCGGATCATCGAACTCTCCCTTCCGCTGGAAACCAACGCCATCCTCCTGTACGGAAAGGCCCCGAAGACCAAGTCCAAGGATGACCAGGGAAGCGTCTCGCTCTCCGGTACGGCCCTGAACTCCACGTTGGAGAATGTCTCCTTCAAACTGGACAACCGTTTGTCCAACAGGACGGCGTTCGACCAGTATGCGGACCTGATGTCCCGAATCCTGACCGGTATCCTCCGCTCCGGCAGGGCGATCGAGGATCCCGAGCAGGGCGGATACAAGATTTATAAGGACAACACCTATGCTTTCTGGTGGCCTCAGGATGAGAGCAGCCGCAACTGGGCGACGGTTGACGTGAACAATACCCCTATTCCCGACGGAAATACCACTTACCATGCCGGCTATACGATGCATCGCGGATCGAAGGTGTGGAGGGAATACGGCCGCGCTTATGCGAAGAATATCAACGATGATTCCACGGACAATGTTTCCCTCACGACCCTGGAGGAAGTCCTTGGCGAGGCCTATTACCAGATTACGACCATCCAGGTCGATCCGTCAGATGCGACCAAGCTGGAGCTCCGTGCTGCGTCTTCCGCCTCTGTCCTCCGTCTGATCCAGGATCTGTATTCCATCCTGGACCGTGTGCTCCGGGCTACTCCTACTTTCCCCGAAGACTATATCGCCCAGCTCGTCGCCCGTGAGGCCCAGGACCGTATCGGCCGTTTCTTCGAAGGGAATGCAGCGTCCCTGTCCTTTCGGGAACTCACTCCGCTCATGCAGAATGTGGACACGTATCTTCCCGAACGTACTTCAAGTGATTATACCCTCATTACCAATGATTTCTTCGCCGCCACCAACCGGTCCGGTTTCCCGATCAACCTGGGCTTGCCAGCAGGTTCCGCCATCATGCAGTTCCAAACGGTTCCTCCGTCTTCTGTTCCGGGTATTACGGAGAACATGCAGTTTGAGGCGGTGGAATACCTTGCTGCGATTCCCGCATATGGGATGGAATTCGAAGCGCTTTCCATCGACAATTACCGCTACCCGGCCGAATTGATGTACTGGACCAATTCTCCGATCCGTACCTCTGATATCTCCCAGGAGATCTCTACCTATCCCCGGACGGTTTCCACCTGGGATAGCGAAAGCAGCTGGAGCAGCGAATGGCAGGCCAATTCCTCGGTCAAGTCCACGACCCGCAGCGTTGCCGTCACCAAGGAAGTCAACTACGGTACCGCCCTGCTGAAATCGTCGGTGAAATACAGTGCCGAGACGGTTTATGACAACAACAAGGGCATTCATCCCGCCGAAGACAACAACGCAATCTATGTGGGCCAGGGCAACCAGTTCAAGGTGACCGGCATCCTGATAGGCGGCGTCAATGAAGAAGTGGGCTGGAACTTCCTCGCGAAGAACAACGGTTTCAACAAGATGATCTACGACAATCTCGGCTCCACCCAGTCTTTCGTGATTCCGACGTACGGTACCACCTCGGCTCCGTTCTATACGATGGTCTGGGACAACTACAACCCGGAACTCGGCAGCGAGCAGTCCAAGGTCTATGTCGCCCTGGAGATCGTGAACAACACGGGTAAAGACATCTGGGGTGAACTCAACCTCATCCGTAACGGCGGTACGTTCTACCTGGTCGGCGAACTGAATCCGTCCACGGCGACGATTCCGGCCAGCATGAAGACGAACGGTGCAGTGGATCTCACCCGCAGCAATTTCTATTATCCTCCTTTCGCTGCGGATGGCAAGACGCTGAATATCGTGCGTGTGTTCATGCAGGACTATGTGACGAATGTCTGCTTTACGTTCGGCCCCAGCTCCCTCAAGCACGCCTATGTGACCATGCCGGATCTGCGGGCCAGCCAGGTTTCCCTGGGCCTGTCCGTGGACCTCAAGTGGGAAGACGGCCTGATCTTCGATGACGTCCCCCTGGGCGGAAACTGATTGTAATACCATGAGAAGCTGGTGCTTAGGATGGATCCTGGCGGCCGTGCTGCTTTCCGGCTGCACGCTGGAGTTGTCGGTGCCTTCCGTCGGTAGCGGACCGGAGTCCGCCACCAGCTTCTCCTTGTCCGTCGGCCGGGCTGCCGGCCCGGCAACGCGGATGAGCGATGCGACGGTGCAGTCATCGGGTATCGCCTCTTTCCGGGGAATCGAGCAGGTCTATGTCATCCCCTTCAGCCGCATCGGAGCAGTTGCGCCCGGAGATGTCCGGTTCGGGATGAACCTGTACCTTCCCCAGGAGGGGATTCCGGCCGGCCAGTTCGCTTCGGATGCCGGGGGCGGTGATTTCCCGGGTCTGGTCTTGAACAACAATTCCCATCTGTATCAAGGCGTTTTCATCAAGAAGGGGACCGGATCGGTTCTGGTGTACGGAAAAGCCATCGACGACGCGGTCGGTGCATGGTCGGATTCGGTCCTCTTCAAATCCCGCAACGGCCTGCTCCGGGCTCACGGCCTGGAAACGGCTTCCACGCCGGCCGGCATCTCTTTCGATCCCTGCCGCATGCTGGAAGGCACCGTGCCAGAGCGTCTGGAAGCGGAGCTTTCCGGTATCCTCTCTTATCTGACAAACTTGGCGCAGGCTTCCGTGACGGCAGGGGAAACCACGCTTCGCTGGGACTTTCCGGAAGGGTATGGGGAGCACGAAGGGCTCCTCGAGACCTTCCGGTACCTCACGTTCCGCAACAAACCTTTCTGCTGCTCGTCGGAAAACCTCGGCGAGGTCCTGACCAATGTGTACCGCACCGTGTATTCCATTCAGTCGGCCCTGCCTTCGGGTCCCCTCCGTTCCCTTTGCCAGGAGATTCTGGAAAGAGCGGCCGGGTCCCGCCTGGTGGAAGTGACGGGCAGCGGTTTGTCGGCGACCCTGTCCCTTCCGTCTCCCTTCCCGACGAACTACGGTCTGCCTGCCGGTTCGGTCACGGTCCAGTGGGATGGGAACGGGTTCATCCGGCCCGGACGTGCATCCGGCAGCGGCGCCGTCTCCCTGGAGGCCTTCTGCTACCCGCCTTCGCTCTGGTATTATGTCAACAGTCCGCTGGCGGCATCGGAGGAGGACCTGAGCGGGGAGTACCGCTCCGACAACCGGACGTGGGATTCCATCGCCGACCAGTATCCTTCCGTGACGGTGACTTCAGGGACCCGTTCCGTTGCCGTCCGGTATCCGCTCCAGTACGGGGTTTCCCTGCTGGAGGCCCGTCTGAACCTTTGCGGGGCTGATATCCTCTACGATTCCCGGTCGAATCCGGTCCGGGTGGACAGAGCCTGTTTCCCGCTGACGGGTGTCATCATCGGAGACCAGAAGGCCCAGTCTTATGCATTTACCCCGGCAGGAACGGAACGGTACTATATTTTCGACCGGGAGGTCGGCAAGGACTCCGCCCCGAAGGTGTGGCTGGCCAGCCGGGGAGTATCCAACGCGGCCGTCCGTGTCCTTGCCCTGCAGACGGAACCGGAAAAGGATATCCATGTCGCGCTGGAGTTCCGGAACGAGAGCGGGAATCCTTTCTACGGCCATGAAGGAGACGTTATTCTCCCGGGGAGCCGTTTCTACCTGTTCGGCATCCTGGAGTACGAGCGGGCGGTCAACCGCACGACCTCACTCCTTCCCAGCGTCTTTTACCAGGACCATACCACCTATGCCTCTTTCACGGTCAGCAGTCTGGAAGAGGCCTATTCCACCATTCCCGAACTGACGGATCCCCAGCTTCAGCTGGGTGTCGAAGCCGATCTGGAATGGATCCTTTCCACCCCTGTCGTCCTTCCGGTCCAATGAAGCGAATCCTGCATCTCCTCTCCATCCTGGCCGTCCTGCCGATCCTGGCTGGCGGATGTGCCCGTCATGAGGAGATGACAGGGAAAGCGCCGCTGCTGAACGTGTACCTGCATATTCCCAAGCAGGTTCTGACACGTGCGGATGTAGGGGCGATATCTGCCGAATCCGAGGCGGAGAACCGCATTTCCCGGCTGCAGCTGTGGGTGTTCCTCTCCGAGCCGTGCGCCGGTTATCCGGCTGGCCATCTGCTGGGCTATCTGGAACCGTCGCCGACCCTGCTGGAGTCGGGTGCATCGGTTCGGTATGCTTTCCCGCTGGAGAAAGCAGTGGCGGATGCCCTGCCCGCCGTGGATGTCTATGCCCTGGGCAACGCACCCGCCGTCCCTCTCCTCGACGCTTTGTCGGATCCGG
>Ga0247611_10007218_pt1 | contig 14011 bp, 11 predicted proteins | sample 177DNAGHGhighgp2_FD_192422 | JGI IMG/M metagenome (GOLD analysis project Ga0247611, IMG submission 192422) | Sheep rumen microbial communities from Palmerston North, Manawatu-Wanganui, New Zealand - 1770 DNA GHGhigh gp2 | ecosystem: Host-associated > Mammals > Digestive system > Stomach > Rumen...
AATGTCACGGGCTCGACAATGGCAGGCGTGTCGGGCGACACGGATAGTGTGTCACCGGGTGCCAGTGCAGTCTCCTGAACAGGCGGTTCCTGCGATGACTTGCCCTGATACATGAAGCCCCGCACTGCCGCCACGGCAATACCTGAAATCAAGACGACCCCTATGATAGCTGCAGCTACCTTGTGCCACAAGTGATCTTGACGACGTGGCTCGGGGAGACGTTGCTCAAACTTGCGCCACGCCGCCTCCACCTCTTCATCGTCAGGCACACTGGCGTGCTGGTAGCGACTGGCGTCTTTCGCCTCCACCATCAGGCGATAAGCTTGACGCGTCTCGTCGTCGGCATTGATGATGTCCTGTATTTCCTGCTCGCTATAGACCTCAGGTGAGTCAAGCATCTCCAGCAGGCGCTCGATATTATTGTGTTTCTGTTCCATAGCCATCGTCAATTTTTGGTGAATTGGTCTTTGATCTGCTCCAAGCATTGGATAAAATACTTGTACACAGTGTTAATATTGATTTGTAATCGCTCGGCGATTTCCCTGAAGGTCAGTCCCTCATCGATGCGCATGTTGAACACACTCTTGTGTGGCTCGGTGAGGTATTGAGCCACATAGTCACGTATCTGTTCCAGTTCGGGTAAGGCATCATCGGTAGGAACTTCCTCAATGTTGTCCGTCCTGTACAGGCTTCTCACGCGCTCCCGCATCTGCAGGGCCTTGATCCTCTTGATACAGCCATAGCGCACCGAGCTCATCAGGTAAGCCTTCATCTTGTCATCGGTGACATGGAAGTCCCCCTCGAGCAACCGTGCAAACACGTCTTGCACCACGTCGTCGGCCTCGGCATCGTCACGCAACAAGGTACGGGCCAGATGCACCATCTTGCCATAATATTGCCTGAACAACTGCTCCAGTCTCTTTCTTTCTATCATAATCAATTAATTGCTACATGCTCTGATCTGGCAGAGCCCTTCACTCTCTAAGAACACCAGATACCCATTTTTTTACGGAAAACACCTATTTTTTTTGCAAATATATCAAAAAAAAGCCCCAATGCCCGAAAAGCACCGAGCCGAGACACAAAATTTTGCGCCAGTAGCAAAAAAACACTACCTTTGCACTATTAAATAAGAAATGTCATTGACAATGATTGAGGCACGTAACATAGTGAAACGATATGGCGACCTGGAGGTGCTGCGGGGTGTGGACCTTGACATCGCCCAGGGGGAGATCGTCTCTATTGTGGGACCCAGCGGTGCCGGCAAGACCACCTTGTTGCAGATTATCGGCACTCTCGACACGCCACAACAGGGCGAGGTGCTCTATGAGGGCAAGAACGTGCTCGCGTTGAAGGACAAGAAGCTGGCCCACTTCCGCAACCGCAACATCGGCTTCGTGTTCCAGTTCCACCAGTTGCTGCCCGAGTTCACCATGCTCGAGAACGTTGCCATCCCTGCTCTATTGGGTGGTGACAACCGTCACGACGCCATGGGCCGTGCACGCCAACTGCTGGAACGCATGCACCTGGCCGACCGCCTGAACCACAAGCCGTCACAGCTGAGTGGTGGAGAGTGCCAGCGCGTGGCAGTGGCGCGTGCGCTCATCAACAGTCCCAAGGTCATCCTTGCCGATGAGCCGTCGGGCAGTCTCGACAGCCAGAACAAGCAGGAACTGCACCAGCTGTTTTTTGACCTGCGCGATGAACTGGGACAGACGTTCATCATTGTCACCCACGACGAGGGCCTTGCCGCCCAAGCCGACCGCACCCTGCACATGCGCGACGGCAGGATTGTTGACCAAACCACCCGCACTGCCTGATGAAAACCCTGCGCCACCTTCCCATATTGCTGCTCGCGGTCCTCGTGGCCCTGGTCTCATGCGACAAGCAGGAGGACATCGACCGTGCCTATACCGACTACCGCTATGACATCGTCACCTATCTGGGCGAGAACGGTACGGGAGCAGTATTTGAGTATCTGGGGCATGGCGACTCGGCTGCCGTCAAGCTGCAGTCCCGCGTGACGGTGAGCGACGTCAAGACCCATCACCGCGTGCTGCTGCGTTATGACTTTGCCGACAAGGCCACCACCGGTGCCGAGCGCAATATCAACGTCTATGGTTGCAGCGGCATCTTCAGCGACTCGCTGCGACAGACCAGTGTCGCACCCGACAGCTTGCCGCGGCACGAGATGAAACTGCGCAGCCTGTGGCGCACCGGGGAGTTCATCAACCTGCACTGCCAGGTAGAGTACACCAGCAAGGCACGCACCATGATGCTCGTGGCCGACGCTGGCACACTGGACAACGACACGGTGACCTGCTACCTGGTGCATGACCTCAGAGGGGAGCAGGGAACCTTCTGGCGCGACTGCTACGCCTCATTCAATGTGGGTGCACTGTGGCATCGGGACTCGTTCCACTGCCTGCGTGTCTATCTCAATGACGTGACATTTCCTGAAACCGAGTATTACGATTTTATCAAATAATCATTTTTTTAAAAACATACTTAAAAACATTATGGCAAACGAAAATCAGAACCAAAACCAGATTAAGATTGAAATTCCTAAGGAAGAGTTACAGGGCCGCTATGCTAACATGGCAATGATTGCCCATGGTCCCAACGATTTCTTCATCGATATGATCCTGCGTGGTCCCAACATGCCCCAGGCTCGCGTACAGAGCCGCATCATCATGGCTCCCCAGCACGCCAAGGAACTCATGCTCGCCCTTCAGGAGAACATCCACCGCTACGAGCAGAACTTCGGTGAAATCAAGATCAACCGTCCCGCCGGCAACCAGGGTGGCATCATGGACTTCCCCCTGCCCAAGGGTCAGGCTTGATATAGTTAGAAGTTAGAAGTTAGGAGTTAGAAGTTAGAAGTTAGAAATTTGGTACCTGATATCTGATGTCTAACGTCTAAAAACTGAAAACCGATATGGAACATCCCTTGTTCATCTACAATACCCTCACGCGCCGCAAGGAGCACTTCGTGCCCCTGAATGAGCCGATGGTGGGCATGTACGTCTGCGGTCCCACGGTCTATGGCGACCCCCACCTGGGTCACACCAGACCGGCGATCACCTTCGACGTGCTGTTCCGCTACCTGCAACAGCTGGGCTACAAGGTGCGCTACGTGCGCAACATCACCGATGTGGGTCACCTGGAACATGATGCCGACGAGGGTGAGGACAAGATTGCCAAGAAGGCACGCCTTGAACAGCTTGAGCCCATGGAGGTAGCACAGTATTACACTAACCGCTACCATGCCGCCATGCAATCGCTCAACGTGCTGCCTCCCAGCATTGAGCCCCATGCTACAGGACACATCATCGAGCAGGAGGAGCTGGTGAAGCAGATCATGGAGAACGGCTACGCCTACGAGAGCAACGGCAGTGTCTATTTTGACATCGAGGCCTATAACCGTGACCATCAATACGGCATCCTGTCGGGTCGCAACCTCGACGACATCCTTAACGCCAGCCGTGAGCTGGAAGGTGTCGGCGAGAAGCACAACCAGGCGGACTTCGCGCTGTGGAAAAAGGCCCAGCCCGAGCACATCATGCGCTGGCCATCGCCCTGGAGCGACGGTTTCCCCGGTTGGCACTGCGAGTGCACCGCTATGGGACGCAAGTACCTGGGTGCCCACTTCGACATCCACGGCGGTGGCATGGACCTCGTGTTCCCGCACCACGAGTGCGAGATTGCACAGGCTGTCGCCAGCCAGGGTGACGAGATGGTGCACTACTGGATGCACAACAACATGATCACCATCAATGGTCAGAAGATGGGTAAGTCTCTGGGCAATTTCATCACCCTGGAGCAGTTCTTCACGGGCGACCACCCTGCCCTCACCCAGGCTTACACGCCGATGACCATCCGATTCTTCATCCTGCAAGCTCACTACCGCGGCACCGTTGATTTCAGCAACGAGGCCCTGCAGGCTGCCGAGAAAGCCCTTGAGCGTATGCTTGACGGCTGGCATCGCCTGAACTCCCTCGCCGCCTCACCGCAGTCGTCACTCACGCTCGACAACTACCGTCAACGCTGTGCCGACGCGATGAACGACGACCTGAATACTCCGACGGTCATCGCCACCCTGTTTGATGCCTGCAAGGTCATCAACCAGGCCAACGACGGTCATGCCAGCCTCTCACAGGCCGACATCGATGAATTGAAGGACGTATTCCAGACCTATCTGGTCAACGTGCTGGGCATCCGCGACGATGCCGCCGGCGGCGACAGTGTGAACCTGGAGCCCTACCGCCAGGCCGTTGACCTGCTGCTGGAAATGCGCCGCAATGCCAAGGCTGCCAAGGACTGGGCAACCAGTGACCTGATCCGCGACAAACTCGCTGAGTTTGGCTTTGAGGTCAAGGACACCAAGGACGGCTTTGAGTGGAAAGTGAAATAATCAGGAGTATATAGCAACTATAGTTCCTATAGTAACTATATGAGAAAATGATTACTGAGCCGCTGATATCGGTCATCGTCCCCGTCTATAACGTGGAGGGCTATCTGGACCCATGCTTGGAGAGCATCGTGAGCCAGAGCTACCGCCATCTTGAAATCCTCGTTGTGGACGATGGCAGCACCGACGCCAGTGGCGCGATGTGCGACCGTTGGGCTGAACGTGATGAACGCATCCGCGTCATCCATCAGCCCAATGGTGGCTTATCGGCAGCACGCAACTCAGCACTCGACGCGATGACCGGTGAATGGGTCATCATGGTGGACAGTGACGACGTGCTGCATCCCCAAGCGACAGCGACGCTCCTACAAGCTGCTGTAGGCACCCATGCCGACGTCGTCGTGGGCGACTACATTACAGTCATGGGCGACAGTCGTCCCCAATGGCCCGGAGCTCAAGCCCCTGAAATAGACAACCACCGGTCCTATAACCAACAGGAGGCAATACAAGCCATTTTCTACCAGCAAGGGCTCACCCACTCCGCTTGGGGAAGGATCTACCGCGCTCAGCTGTTCGATGGCATTCGCTATCCCGTTGGCCGCCTCTATGAGGACCTGGCCGTTATCTATCCATTATTGAAAAAATGCAACTTGGTTGTTAAGATTGATGCTTGCGTCTATGGCTACAGGCAACGCGAGAACAGCATTCTGGACCATTTCTCACCTCGACGAGCTGACGTATTGACCATCTGTGAAGAGCTGGAGACAAACATGAAAATTCATGATAGTCAGCACCTCAAGGCAGTGCAAAGTCGCCTGCTGAGCGCATGCTTCAATATCTTGTTGCTCAGCTGTCATGACAAGAGCACCGACCACAAGGACCTGCAAGACCGATGCTGGTCAGGCATCAAGCGGCTGCGTCTCGGCTGCCTGAGTGATACCAACGTGAGATTGAAAAACAAATTAGGCATCTTGGCCTCTTTCATGGGACGCGATTTCCTGTGTTCGGTCATCGGCCGCAATTATCAGCCACGGCCTTAAAACTGATGCTTTTACACTACACGAAACAGTAGTCTATCTTCAACACTTATTCTTTTTGCTGATAAAAACTGCCCATTAGTAGAAAAGAATTGGGCAGTTCTGAATTATTATATTACTTTGTAAACATAATTAATAAATGTGGATCAAAGTATATAGTTAATAATTATCAAAGGAATATACTATCACTTGTCTATACCATGAGCATTTGGGTTTAGTTAAAAGTTTCTATAGGCTTCAGAACACTTAGACAGAAAAGACAGGGTGTGAACCCCGTCTTTTCTATTTTCAGGTATAAGCAATGATGTGGTCTATTGTAGCATGGTGGCGACACGGCGGGTGGCAGCGATGAAGGCAGCGACCTCGTCAAGGGTGTTATAGACCGCAAATGAGGCTCGCACCATGCCTGTCACGCCATAGCGTGCCATCAGCGGTTGGGCACAATGGTGGCCTGTGCGCACAGCAATGCCCAGTTTGTCAAGCAACAGCCCCATGTCATAGCTGCTGATATTGCCCACCAGGAACGACACTACACCACTCTTGCCAGGTGCCGTGCCGAACAGACGAATGCCGTCAATCTCCTGGAGACCCCTAACGGCGGCAGTGAGCAATTCGTGCTCATGGGCGGCAATGTTGTCGATGCCCAAGCCCTGGATATAGTCAATAGCGGCGCCAAAGGCGGCAATATCGACAAAGTCGGGCGTACCTGCCTCAAACTTGAATGGCAAGGCAGCAAAGGTAGTGCGTTCAAACGTCACTTGCCCGATCATCTCGCCTCCACCTTGATAGGGGGGCATCTTGTCGAGCCAGTAGCGTTTACCATATAGGATGCCCACGCCAGCGGGACCATACATCTTGTGGCTGGAGAAGGCATAGAAGTCACAATCCAGGTCCTGCACATCAACCTTGACGTGAGGAGCTGCCTGTGCGCCGTCGATGAGCACGGGAATGCCGTGACGGTGGGCAATGGCAATCATCTCCTTGACGGGATTGACTGTACCCAGCACGTTGGACACATGGGCAAGAGCGACAAAACGAGTGCTGTCGCTGAACAGGTCCTCAAATGCCTGCATATCCACTTGACCGCTGTCATCAATGGGCACGACACGCAGGGTCACACGCTTGCGCTGCCCGATGAGCTGCCAGGGCACGATGTTGCTGTGGTGCTCCATCACGGTGACAATGATCTCGTCACCGTTCTCCAGCATCTGGCCAAACGATGAAGCCACCAGATTGATGCCCTCGGTAGTGCCACGGGTGAAGATCACCTCCTCGATACTGCCAGCGTTGATAAAGCCACGCACCTTCTCACGCGTCTGCTCCACGAGGTCGGTTGCCTCCTGCGAGAGGGTGTGGACGCCACGATGCACATTGGCCTTGTAGTGGTAGTACATCCTGTCAATGGCTTCCACCACGGGGCGGGGTGTCTGGGAAGTCGCCGCATTATCGAGATAGACAAGCGGGCGCCCCTCAATCTGGCGTTGCAGGATGGGATAATCCTCACGTATCTTGTTGATGTCCATTAGCTTTTAAGTTTTAAGTCGTAAGCAATCACTTCTAACTCCTAACTGTACCTAACTCTTCTTGCAGGCCGACAGGCAGCCAGCACAGTTACTCAACGTGCCGGCAAAGCGTTTCTCCACCAGGTAGAGCAGGCGGTCCTTGAGGGCATCAAGGCGGACACCGTCAATGACATCAGCCACGAAGGCCTGCATCAACAGGCGACGAGCCTCGTCGATGCCGATGCCGCGGGTGCGCATATAGAACAATGCATCCTCGTCAAGCTGACCCACAGCCGAACCATGAGAACACATCACATCGTCGGTATAAATCTCCAGTTGAGGCTTGGTGTACATCTTAGCCGTCGGGGCACCGCACAGGTTGCGATTTCCCTGATAGGCCTCGACTCGCGGACAGTTGGGCTGCACCAGGATTTTTCCAGCAAACGCACCAACGGCATTGTCGTTGAGCACATACTTGAACATCTCGTTGCTGTGGCAACGGGGAGCGTTGTGGCTGATGAAGGTGTGGCTGTCCACATGCTGCTCACCACTGGCGATGGTCATGCCCAGCAGATGGGTCTCGGCATGTTCGCCGTTGACCTCCACGTGGTAGTTGTTGCGGGTGAAACCGTTGGTGAGCGTGATGCCGTCGATGAGCACATTGCTACCCTCGTGCTGCTCCACATAGATGGAAGAGACGCGGCTGGTCTGCAGCGTGCTCTCCTCCATGTCATAGTAATCAACGGTGCTACCCTGCATGGCAACGATTTCCACCACCTGATTGTTCAGGTAGCGATAGTCGGGACTCTGGGTGTGGTCACATGCCAGCAGTTTGAGGGCCGCATTCTTGCCCACAACGATGAGCAGGCGACGCTGCACCATCATGTCAAGGGCGGCATTGAAGATGTTCACCAGCTGGATGGGGCGCTCGGGTATGACTCCATCGGGTACATAGATGAACAGGCCATCCTGCACCAACAGGCTGTTGAGAGCCACAGTGGAATCGCTCAGGTGAGCCAACTTGCCATAGTAAGCACTCATCAACTCGGGATAATCAACGGCAGCCATGCTGAACGGCTCCACCACCACTTGACCGATGTTGCGCTCGGCAGTGGGACTGCTGTGGAAGGCATCGTTACTGCTGTAGAACAGGCAGGTGCTCATGTTGGGGACATCACAGTGGAACGTCTCGCCCGGGTCGGCATCAAAGGGCAGACGGTTCACATTCACGCCATAGTCGTGACCGAACACCGCCTCCAGGTCGCTCGCTTCATAGTCCTCGCTACCCTTGCGCGGCAAGCGGGCATCATTCAAGCGGGTACGGGCCTCCTGGCGCAGCTTGTTCAGCAGTGCCGGCGATTGTTGCTCGATGAGCTGGCGGTTCTCATCATACAGGTCAATATATTGCTTGAGTGCGCTCATCTCTACTTATTGCTGTGAATCGACTTGTTCCTTGATCCAGTCATAACCCTTCTCCTCAAGCTCCAATGCCAGTTCGGGACCGGCACTCATTACAATGCGACCCTTGTAGAGCACATGCACGAAGTCGGGCTTGATGTAGTCCAGCAATCGCTGGTAGTGGGTGATGACGATGGTGGCGTTGTCCTTGCTCTTGAGCGTGTTCACGCCACTGGCGACGATGCGCAGGGCATCAATGTCCAGACCGCTATCGGTTTCATCAAGGATGCTCAGCTTGGGCTCCAGCATCGCCATCTGGAAAATCTCGTTACGCTTCTTCTCGCCACCCGAGAAGCCCTCATTGACAGCACGCGAGGCGAGCTTGTTGTCCAGTTGTACGATGTTGCGCTTCTCACGCATAAGCTTCAAGAAGTCGGCGGCACTCAGCGGGTCCTGACCGAAGTACTTGCGCTTCTCGTTCAGGGCGGTGCGCATGAAGTTCACCATCGACACGCCAGGAATCTCGACGGGATACTGGAAACTCAAGAACAGGCCCTCGTGGGCGCGGTCCTCGGGAGACAATGCCAACAGGTCCTTGCCATAGAACTCCACGCTACCACCCGTGACGGTATAGGCAGGATTGCCGGTGAGTACAGCACTCAGTGTGCTCTTGCCCGACCCGTTGGGTCCCATGATGGCGTGCACCTCACCGGGCTTGACGGTGAGATTGATGCCCTTCAGTATCTGTTTGTCCTCAATCGAGGCCTGTAAATCTTTAATTACTAACATATTCTTTTTTAGTTGTAAGTTGTTAGTTGTAAGTTGTTAGAGTGATTACTATCGCCTCAAAACCACCAACTATTATCTCTTATCTCTTATCTCTTATCTTTTATCTCTCTTATCTTAAAGTCATCCAACGCTGCCTTCAAGCGAGACGCTGAGCAGCTTCTGGGCCTCGACGGCAAACTCCATCGGCAGTTTCGCCATCACCTCCTTGGCATAGCCGTTGACGATCAGACCGACAGCGTCCTCGGTGGAAATGCCACGCTGGTTGCAGTAAAAGATCTGGTCCTCATTGATTTTGCTCGTTGTGGCCTCGTGCTCGACTACCGACGTGTCGTTGCCCACCTCGATAACGGGGAAGGTGTGGGCTCCGCTGGTGTCGCTCAGCAGCAGACTGTCACACTGGGTAAAGTTGCGACATCCGGTTGCCTTGGGGGCTATCTTGACCATACCGCGATAGCTGTTCTGGCTATGACCCGCACTGATGCCCTTGCTCACGATGGTGCTCGTGCTGTTCTTGCCCAGGTGGATCATCTTGGTACCCGTGTCGGCTTCCTGCCAGTTGTTGGTCAGTGCCACACTGTAGAATTCGCCCACCGAGTGATCACCCTTGAGCACACAGCTCGGATACTTCCAAGTGATAGCACTACCGGTCTCGACCTGGGTCCACGACAACTTGCTGTGGTCACCACGGCACAGGCCGCGCTTGGTCACCAGGTTGTAGATACCGCCCTTGCCGTCCTTGTCGCCAGGATACCAGTTCTGGACGGTGCTGTACTTGACCTCGGCACGGTCCTCGACGATGATTTCGACAATGGCGGCGTGGAGCTGGTTCTCGTCACGCATGGGGGCTGTACAGCCCTCCAAATAGGAGACATAGGCATCATCATCGGCAACGATGAGCGTGCGCTCAAACTGTCCCGTCTGAGCAGCATTGATACGGAAGTAGGTCGATAACTCCATCGGGCAACGAACGCCCTTGGGGATATACACAAACGAACCGTCGCTGAACACTGCCGAGTTCAAGGCGGCATAGAAATTGTCGGTGTAAGGCACTACCGTGCCCAAGTATTTACGCACCAGGTCAGGGTAGTCCTTCACCGCCTCGCTGATGGAGCAGAAGATAACACCCAACTCGGCCAGACGCTCGCGATAGGTTGTCTTGACGCTCACGCTGTCCATCACGGCATCTACTGCCATGCCACTCAGTCGCAGCTGCTCCTCCAAGGGGATGCCCAGCTTGTCGAACGTCTTCTTCAACTCGGGGTCTATCTCCTTGGGACCTTCACCGGCCTTCTTCTGGCGCGGTGCAGCATAGTAGCTGATGTCCTGATAGTCAATCTCGGGCACATGGACGTGGCCCCATGTGGGAGCTTTCAACGTCAGCCAGTGGCGGTAAGCCTTCAGGCGAAACTCCAACAGCCACTCGGGCTCACCCTTCAGGGCCGAGATGCGGCGCACCACATCCTCGTCAAGTCCCTTGGGAATGACCTCGGTCTCGATATCGGTCACAAAGCCGTACTTATACTCGGCTTGTGCTGCTTCTTCTATAATCTGATTCCCTTTTTCAGGTTTCTCGGTCTCTTTCATGAGTTATTGATGGTTCCTATTACGGTTTGAACCCGCAAAATTACAAAAAAATCTCGTTATCACACTAATTGTTGGGCTGTTATTGTTAATAGTCAGACTAACGTAGAGTTTTACCCACATAACAGAAAGCGAGGGGGACCCTTTTAGCCCCCCCCCTCGCTTCTTATTGATTCATTCTCTCTTAAATGGAGAATTTAGAGTGCCAAACGAAGGCCGATGTGGTATTCGGCATAGTCCGGGTCGTTGTAGTTGCGGGCAGAGACACGGCTATACTTAGCGGAGTTGCACCAGCTGCCGCCACGCAGCACACGGTAAGTTCCTGTGGCAGGACCCGTCGGGTTGCTCTGCGGCTCGCTGCTGTAAGCACCATACCAGTCCTGACACCATTCCCACACATTGCCTGACATGTCGTAAGCCCGAATCTGGTTGGGATATTTGACCCCCACAGGATGGGTGCCATAATCAGGATCACCCATGCCCACGGCATAACTGTTATCATAATACCAAGCCACATTATTGATATTATAGCTACCTGAATACGTGTATTCATCCCTATCGTTACAACCACGAGCAGCATATTCCCACTCAGCCTCGGTGGGCAAGCGGAACGTCCTGCCAGTCAGTTCGTTCAACTTAGCGATGAAAATTTGACAATCTTTCCACGATACACTCTCAACAGGACGGTTCAAGTCTCCCACAAAATAACTCGGGTTGCTACCCATCACCGCCTGCCACAAGGCCTGCGTGACCTCGGTCTCGCCGATTCGGTAATTGGAGAGTGTCACCTCGTGGACAGGGTTCTCATTCATGCTGGCTTCCGAAGCCTGCTTTGGAGTAGCACCCATCCTGAATGTGCCGCCCTTGATTGCCGTCATGTTGAACGACACGCCATTGACTGTAAAAGTCTTGCTCTCGAGTTGCAAGTCAACCACTACGACGACGAGTTCAGAGAAGGCACCAGTCGTGTTATCGGTGGCTCGGATGATGGCTAAGCCTTCATCTACAGCCTTCACGGTTAGCGTATTGCCGTTCAAGCTGCAATTGACACAGCCTTCACCTTCGGTCACACTGTAGCTATAATCACCACTGCCGTTGAGGATATTAACAAGCAGGCTCTCACCTCGCTCAAGTTCCATGGCGTTCTCACTCATGCGGAACTTGGGACTATCCTCCGCGTCATGGGCAAGGCGCATACCCAGGTTGTAGAGCGAGTAACCAGGGAGATAACTGTCACGACTCGACACTCGGCAATCACCAGGGGTGCTATTCCAGCCACCGCCTCGCGCCACGCGTTCATAGCCCGTTGCCGATCCCCTCGGGTCGGTCTGAGCCGTGCTGCCGTAATCATTGTACCAATCCTGGCACCATTCCCATACATTACCACTCATGTTATACAGTCCCAACTCATTAGGTATAAAGGCAGGAATGGCAACGGGGCCGACAGGAAAAGGATCTTCATTTTCAGGGCGGAGCCGAGCTAACTCACTGATCGAGTCACTACCTGAATACTTGTAGCCTCGACTCAAGTTACCGCCACGGGCAGCAAATTCCCACTCAGCCTCGGTAGGCAAGCGGAAATGTTTTCCCGTCTTCTTATTCAGTCTGGCTATAAACCTCTGGCAGTCATACCAAGAAACTTGCTCTACAGGTTTATCCGTGCCATAGGTGTAAATAAAGGGTGGACGACTACCCAAGCTACCATCCCTCGCGGACATTTCATAGATAGGTTCATAATGGAAATAGCTTGGGTCGCTTATATCGGAATTCCACATGATCTCGTTCCACAGCATTTGAGGCACCTCGGTCGGAGAGATATAGAAGTCTGACAAGGTCACCTGATGGACAGGCCGTTCATCCTCATCATACTCGTCGCCCTGCTCGGCGGTCGCACCCATCGTGAAGGTGCCGCCCTTGACTGAAACCATCGTGATACCCGACATGACCACACTATCCAGATCAACAAGGATATTGAGAACTGTCGTCATGCCTGTAGAATTATCTTTAACATAAAGAGCAGAATTACCAACGGTCCTTCCTGTCACGCTCAGATGATTTCCATCCAGATGATAATCATAATAATAGTCTCCATATTTTCCCATAGAGATGGTATAGTCTCCACTGCCATTGATCAGCTCAACAGACTTGCTCCCGCCGATTACTATCGGCACAGCCGTCTCAGACACACTGAACTTAGGACTATTTTCCTCTTCAAGTGCGAGACGCAGGCCATAGGCCCAGAAATCTGTATTATATGTATGGAATCGACTGGAAACACGACAATACTGCGAGTCGTTGATACAGCAACCGCCACGGTACACTAATTCAGATTCGGTAGTTGGGCCCACAGGATCGGTTTGAGGCGTGCTGACATAGTCTCCGTAGCTATCCTGGCACAACTCATTCACATTACCAATCATGTCATACAGTCCCAATTCGTTGGGCTGCTTCTTGGCAACACCTCTGGTTCTCACGCCAGGATCTGGAACTCCTACTCGGATCTTCGTGTTGGCAATCAATGAATTGCCGCTGTACCATGCCACATCTTCCAAGGTGTTGCTACCTGCATACTTGTAGCCCTTGCTGCGGTTACCGCCACGGGCGGCAAATTCCCACTCAGCCTCGGTGGGAAGGCGGAAATGCCTTCCTGTCAATTGGTTCAGCCTAATGATAAATAATTGACATTCCTTCCATGAGACATTATCCACTGGCAACTGATGCCAATCCTCGTTTGCGCTGCCGATCATGCTATGATTATAGCCCATGACAGCACTCCATAACTCCTGCGTCACCTCGGTCTGACCGATGCTATAGGTGGACAGGGTCACTTGATGGGTCGGCAACTCATCCTGTTCATATTCGTCGCCCTGCTCGGCGGTCGCACCCATCGTGAAGGTGCCGCCCTCTACCTCTACCATCGTGAACTTCACACCGTTGACCTCAAAGGTCTCGGTCACTGGCGGGTTCAAGTCAACACCGCCCAGCAGATAGTTGATCAATTCGGTCACGTCAGCAATGTTGATGCTGCCATCGCGGTTGATGTCAGCATTGATGCTCGTTCCCGATGCATTACTCAACAAGATGTTAATCAGATCAGTTACATCGCTGATGTTCACTCGGCCATCCTGATTGACGTCGCCCGACAGTTCTTGGGCACTGGCAGTTGCCGACAACATCGCCACCAGCAATAGCATAAGGGTTTGCAATGATTTCTTCACGGCTTCTTTGATTGTTAATTAATTGATTGTTAATTAGTTAATAAAATTATATCAATATTTATTCCGCAAATATAC
>Ga0247611_10007219_pt1 | contig 14011 bp, 12 predicted proteins | sample 177DNAGHGhighgp2_FD_192422 | JGI IMG/M metagenome (GOLD analysis project Ga0247611, IMG submission 192422) | Sheep rumen microbial communities from Palmerston North, Manawatu-Wanganui, New Zealand - 1770 DNA GHGhigh gp2 | ecosystem: Host-associated > Mammals > Digestive system > Stomach > Rumen...
TTCTGTCCGTCGAGCCACGGTTTCGCTATTGCTTCTTCTCGCCTGTACCTCACGATACAAACCTTGCAAGTCACTTTAAGGTTCGTCGGCAACTACGCCCCTCGGGACTTCCACCCGAGTTCGGGACATGCCCGTCATACACCAGAAAGGACACCTCGCGGCGTCCTTTCTGGTCTGAAGTGGTAACTTAAAAGTAGATACTGATATGACAATCGCGACAGACTATATTTTCATCGCTTTGGGGAGTGGCATCCATACATTTCGTTGATATCCACAAGAATGCAGTCCTTGGCATTCTTACGTACATAATCAGAAAACCCGCCAAGCGAGAATATGCACTTTATCGGATTGTTCGCGGACACGTATCTGCCTTTGTCACAGAAACATTCGTAATCAGACTTCTCGAAAGGAGCATTTCTGAACTTACATTCGCCTACCAACAGGATATCATTCCCGTTTTTACCGATAATATCTACCTCTATCTGACGAATCTTTCCATCCTCATCAACTATGCTGCTTTGATAATCAGTTATTTCCGTAACAATAGGATACTTGCCTTTACCTGCCTTTGACAGAATAAACTCCTTTGCCATCTTCTCGAACACTTTACCCATATAATCATGAATCTGATCTTTTACATATGCATAGTAATAAGACTCACCATTATCGGCATTAATAAGACTCGTCGCCCTGTTTACAAAACGGAACCAAAAAACCAGCATACTATCATCGAGCACATAGTATGGTTTCTTGGATACTCTTCTCTCTATTATCTCCGCATTAACCAGAACCTTAAGCGGATAGCTGATATCATCTGACCCAACATAAGTTGCAATCTCATTATTCTTGCTGTGTCCGGTCGCAATTGCAGAAATAATAGAATTGAACAATGCAGGATTCTGTCTGTCTCCCGCAACTATCGTCCTCACCTGCTCTTCGGTAAAATATCCGCCACGGGAATAAAACTGATCGATGATGTTCTCTTCCAGACTGATACTGGTATCAAACTGATCTATATATTTACCCACTCCGTTCGTAAGTCCATAACATATCGCTTTTTCCTCACAGGAATAGCCCTCAAGAAATTGAGCAGTCTCAAGATAATTGAAAGGGCTCAGTTTCATCTCAAGATTCGCTCTCCCATGCAACGGTGCCGACTCAGCTAAAACCTCATCCTTCATAAAGCCAACAAGTGAACCACATATTACAAAATACAAGTTAGTGTTCTTCCACAATGTATCTATCGTTTTCTGCAGCAGGGACTGGATATACGGGCATTGCTTTGCCAAATATGGATACTCGTCTATACAAAATATAATCTTCTCGGTCATAGCCTGCTTCCCTATATAATCGAAAGCATGCTCAAAACTATTGAAGCTGATATTACCAAGCATATCGGGAGCCAAGGAAGCAAGTATTGACTCTGTAAGCATAGATAACAATTCAGTCTCACCACGCTCAACGGCAGTAAACGAGATAAACTTACACTGATGATCTTCGATGAATTTGTTTATGAGCATAGTCTTACCGATTCTCCGTCTGCCATAAAGAACGACCATCGAAAAACCATCTCTCTTAAACCTTTTATCTAATACAGCAAGTTCTCTCTCTCTGCCCCTGAAGACCTCTTTCATACTTAAACCTCACCGTTATTACCTATCGAAAACCATTTCGTCCAAATCAATTTCGCCGAAATTGTTTTGGGCATCTTGATTATATTCTCTCGATGTCTCTTACGCAAGCAATCCCTTGCATTTACACTATCACTTCGATAAATCCCGTTACTCTGCTTTTTCCTTCTCGTTTGTGTAGCAGCAAACAGAAAAAGTTTCCTTGTGTACATCCATACCTACATAAACCGTGTTATACTTCATATGTGACCTCCATTTGTATGCGGTAACTCCCATCACCACATGTTTTTCTAATGATTTGTAGTATATGGGTAAATCCACGGACCTACAAATCGGGGGTCATTACATATTGTCTACAACTAATAAACAAATCAAGAATCGTTTCATGATATCAGCTAATATTCAATTTCTTAAGTAACTCATATCTTTCCTTACTTCTGTCAAAATCTGACTTAAGCTGCTTCGTATTTCTGCCGGTCTTAATTCCTTGCTTCGCATAACGGAAAATCTGATATAACCAACAAAAAGGTTTAAGCCAATGATGTTTATGATAGGCTTTCCAGTTATGCTCGCCGGCATGCTGTAACCAACGGAATGTTCCCTCTCTTTTCATAGAGGTACTAACCGTCTCTACATAATTTCCCTTTCCATTCTTTCTTCCGAAATTACCAGAACTTAAGACACATTCCATAAGCTCTTTACAGGTTTCCTCATCGGCAGATTGGCACCAGCTGATTGATTCGGGCAAACCCAAATATAATTGGCACATTCGAGTAACCATTATCGCCAAAGTATCCATTCCCTTTTCTTCGGCAACAGCCTTAAACTCATCATTCCAAAATCTATCATCTAGATTACGATAAACATACATCATCCAATCAATTATTTGACGTAAACCCACAGCAGACTTTAAATGGTTGCGGAGATGATCCAATAACACAAGACCATTAGCAAGCTTCGGTAGCATCGGGAACTCATGACCATCAACAGAAACTATCTCTATCGAATTAAAGCCGTCAATTAGATAACCTTCGATATCGTTGTCATCATGGCTGAAATGATGATGAAGTTCAAAGCTAATTCCATCTTTTATTAGACCTATGTGTCTGGTATAAAGCTCTGATTCATGATTAATAATATATCCGTTATCAATCAAGTATGTTCGTGCTGAATCATACAAATCTTGAGGCACTAGGAAATCAATATCCCCCATAGTGCGAAGCGAGGGATTATCATAACTGATTGCTGCAGCATTTCCTTTGAGTATAACAAACGGTATCGAGGCATTATCCAAAACAATTTTTAATTCATCTTCAGCATGACAGTATCGTATATAATCAGCCTTTCTACGATAAATAACCTCCTGCCATTTGGAATTTATCAAATCATCAGGTATTTCCGATGCTACAATACCTAATACAGATTGTATTGAAGCTTCGTTATACAAGGCTTCAATATCAATACAATCCCAGATCAATTCTAAACCAGAACCAAATTGGGATTTCTTAACTAATGCTAATAAAGTTTCTTGTTCTCTATTCATAAAAAAATATTAACTCATATTCAAAAAAAACAAAATGAATTTCACCTATTTTTGTTACCAACAATAACACTATATGACATAAAGCATACAATGTTAGTCTTTCAGCATTAAAGCGAAATGAAGAATTTATGAAAAAACGTATATCACAAATTAGACAATATATCTACTGTTCTGTTCCTTCCACAATCTCGTAAGCGTTAAACACGAATCTACTTCTGTCCGCGCTTTGCGATAAGCGCAAAGCGTGTGGCATGCAGAGTATAGTTGGCAAAGAATTAATCTCTCCTAAACAAATCCCTCGTATTCTCTGTCACGAAGACGAGCGATTATCTTTGTAGCTATCTTGCCGACGGAACCTTCAACTGATGCTTTTTTGCTTTGGCTTCTTTACACCAGCGGGCATTATAGCCGTTTCCTAATATAAAAGATAAAAGAATCTTTAAATTAGATATCATTCTCCCAATTATCTCTGAATCCATAGTAATCCAATCTAACGAATGGATATTTATTTGAAAGATCAATTATAGATGATTTCATATCATAAAACTCATTCGAAGAAAGGAGTCGTCTCATGATTAATAAGAATCCATAAAAATGAGAATTATCAATAGTACCATCTGCATTAATGCGAAGCAAGGCTCTGTCCTTTTTACTAAGAGACGGTTTTTGCTCAAATAATCGATTGAATATACGACTACCATGTGCACAGAGATTTCTTATAATTGTCATACTGTGCATATATCTCGAAAGAATCAAAGAAGCCTTGCTTACTGTTAATCCATATTCCTTGGCTATTTTGTCTTGTATTTCTTTCTCCGTTATAGAGAATAGAATTGAAATATCTGATATAGTAAATAAATCAACATAAGCCCAAAGAGGAATATCTTCTTGAAGATCATTAATATAATGCTTAAGATATGCTTCATGCGGTAACCGATGATTCTTTTGCAATTCACTTTTATCAATGATGTCGTTGTATTTTTGCTCGTTAGTAAAGTTTTGTTTGTCAAGATGACCTGTTGGTCCATGTGCTTTGGTAAATTCATAAGCATAGATTGATTTAAACTTTACTTCTATTATTTCTAAATACTGAAGAATGATGTGACGAAACTCCTGATCAAAACAATAGATATCAATTATATTCTGAAATGATGCAGAATCAAAAAATCTATCATTAGATCGAAGGGTGAGTGAATAACCACTAATACGATAATAATTGTTATATAGCAGGAACTGTTTAGCCTTTGATTCATCATCAATTGTCAATCCACGCGAACGAAGAAGTTCCAATTGTTCATCAATTGTTTTGAATGCTTTTTCTGCCATGAAATCACCTTTTATAAACAAAACGCCCCCAAGTGTGCATGTGTTACCACAGAGGCCTGAGGGAGTAGTTATTTATATATTACAATATAATCAGATTAATTCAAGTCTGACACTTAAAGCATTCGAGTTATCTAACGAGTGGTCTTCTCAGATATATTGTCTTCTATCGCGGTCCAAATAATCTTGGCGGCGAATTCGGTGCCGGCACGTGAAGCGTGGGCGCCGTCTTCGTTATATAACTCGATATCCGGCCAAGCGTCATTATAAGACCACCAGCGCTCGCCGACAGGGGCAAGTATAGCACCATTATCTGAAGCTATGTCACGATTGATCTTATTCATAAAATCCTGAGATTCTTTGTCATCTTTGCGTGACCAGGTGCCATATATAACGATACGGCTGCCTGCCTTATCAGCCCATGCTGAGATCATCCTAACAGCAGAGCGGTAATCGTCTATACGGTCAAACGGATGAGAGTGCTCCTGAAGCACTATATAATCGTAATCGCCATACATCACATTGAACTTTGTCTGAGGATCTTTAATGTGATCTGACAGATACCATCCACCGTGAGCGAGCATGGTAACATCACACGAAAATCCATCTTCTCGGGCCATGGTCTTCACCCAAGCAGGAAGATCATTCATATATGTATGACTGTTACCTATAAATAGTATTCGAAGATGTTTTGATTTCATAAGACTCCTTGGGATATGTTAATTAATTGCGTTCAGCGTTCTCAAATATTCTTCAACATTGAGATAATAAACATCACCATCCATAGTATCAGGACCTTTATAGATGACTGCCTTTTTGGTAATTTTGCCAAATCTGAATTCAGTCGCTTTGACTTTTGTCATATCGACTAAGTTTTTAGACTGTTCTGATGCGACTTTGCTGCTATGTTTTATTTCATATATCTCACACGATACAGATTCGGGATCAACTACTACCATGTCGAATTCTCCTACAGCAAATTGCAGACGGAAAACTTCTTTGTCAGGATTAGCCCTCATAGTTTCCATAACTACAATATCTTCCATCATACGCCCACGAATCTCGTTAAGGATACGTTCTAATATACGTTTCCTGTCTTCGGCTGAAATATCCTGAAAACTCTTGTCGCGAAGCAGTTGATTCACTAAAGCAGCAGCCTGTGCATATCTTAATCCGGGTTGGGCAATAACTGTTCTATATGATTTCTCATTACTTATAGGAATAGTCTCGATAAGAATGTCTACTGTCAGATCAAGCAGATCTAGATACTCCTTGATTTCTGTTCGATGAGCATCATCTATTACAACTGTCTGCTCATCTTTATTGAGAATATCCAGAGCTATTTTCAGTCCTGTTGTAAAAGTATCAATATCTATATTATCAAGAACATCCGTCGGGTTATCCCTGTCTTTCCTTAGATTTTTTCTGGATATACCGAGATCATGTGACTTAAAATCGGCAGTCAGAACATCTATGGTAAACCTATGGTTTATATCTTCTACTACGCGGTTAATTACACTTGTCAGTTCGTTCTTATCATATAATTCCGCCAAAGCTCTGAAATGACTTCCATATTGGTAATATTTAAGCGAATGTTGAATATTCCTGGCAATAGCACTGTCAATGTATTCATCTGTACTCTTCTTTGTTTTGAAAGTTGATTCCGCATTGTAATGCGTTCCTCCCAAACTCATAGTGCCACCATAACGAATATATTCATCTATACCCGTTATACCGAGAACTCTCTCAAATTCGCCATATGGTATATAAGTAGTGTGAAGCATTATACAGCGGTCGTACAATTCCTCGCTCTCAGAAAAAACAAAGCCGAGCGAATCGGTGCCGGATAAAACAATCTTCATTCCAGAGGCAGCATAGATGTCAGAGAGTAAAGCGGCTCCCTCTATATAATCTTCTGCCAGAGTTACTTCATCTATAAACACATATTTATAATTCTTTTTCAGCAATGCTCGGAGAGTTGAATTGACCTCGGCAAGCGTATCCCCCGTTTCCAACTGAATGAATGCAGTTTTATCAAGAGCATGTTCCGATAAAGAAAGAATTGCCTGTTTCATCAAAGTAGTCTTACCAGTTCTTCTTAACCCATATAAAATGAAAACCTTACCAGAGGGTTCATGATCAAGAAAATCTTGAAGCTTGCTAATGCAACTCCTCTTTTTTAGTTCTTTTATCGGCTTAACGAATTCGACAAGATCTTCAGTAAGAAGAATGTTTTTGATGGAATAATCATCATATCGAGATGAATGAAAATCTTTATCTGAATTGCTCTTCTTCAGAGATTTGATTTCAGATTGAAGCTGTCTGCGACGCTCAATAAGAGGTGCCAACTTACCGGCACTGTCAGGATCAAGATACTTGCTCTTCTTTTTTCCATTCTCTGTCCACTGGTAGTATTTTCTATTGACTCCATTAATCGTCTTATTGGAAATATACCCTGAGGGCAAAGAAGCAATTTCATTCTCAAGATCTCTTATTCTATCTTCCGAACTTTCCATTGCATCACCTCGTTTTTTATATTACATTATAACCCCTCAGTGATACTGTCAAGGGGTTATGAGGGGTTACAAGGGGATAAATAGTACATAGTTATTAAGCGCTTACCTTTTTGTACGCGCTCTGCGCGGAGTATCAGCCGTGGCGCGAAGAGCGGAGCTCTTCACGTCACAGCTGACGCTGATATACGTAAATAACGTAACTCTCGTCTCCAATGCGTCTTCCATAACATGAGTGTGTAGCTTGCGAATAGTATCCCAATGGATTCCCGTATATTGGGATACCGAACTAATCGACAGCCCTAATGAAAGAAGTTCTCTTATGGCGTTTGTTGCTCTGAGTGTTACTCTGGCATCAGGACCTTTGAATCCTATATCTTCCGAGAATACACGATTACAGTCACGGCATTTATATCGGTGATACCATACTGCGATAAACTGCTTTATACCGATCCATATCGGAAGATCCTTCAGTATTGTTGTGTTTGTGTTATTGTCGTGGACCTCGATGCTATCGCTTCCGCAATATCTACAGAACACGTCGTCCGGCCGTTGCTTACTGTGAAAACTAAACGTTAATTCTCTCTTGGCCTCTTTGTATTCATATTCTGTACAATTAAACTGTTGGCAAGACAGACAAATCTTTGTATTATTCTTATTGAGGAGCATATTTCTTATCCTTTCAGTTTTTGTCTAGCAACTAAACTTTAGGATTTATATGCTCCTTTTTCAATTACTTATTCCCAAGCTTTCCGTGAAGAACCAAATTAATACAATGTTTTTCTAAAGAATATTATTATTTATTTTCCTTATTAATATTAGATTCAGAAACTATAATATTATGTCGCATTTTTAATGTTGAATCAAAATCAAATTCTTTTCCACCAACAGAGTTTGAAGTAAATACATTTTGATTATTGAAATCTAAAAAGACTTTACTTTCGCTTTGAAATAGAACGAGCCTGCTACCACAAAATTTAAGTTTTCTATGATCAGAATTAAATATTGTATAATTAATTCCAGTTTCATCATAATAACTACGATAAGATATGCCATCTATACCAGTCTTTCTAATATAATCAGTTAAATATTGAGAAGCAAAATAATCTTTTTCATTTGTTACAGGCATGAAATACATAAACATAATTTCAGAGATTAGTCTTCCCATGTTGAACTTATCTTCGCTTTTAAGAACTTTCTTAGAGGAAAAATCAATAATTTTAATTGTATCTAATGTTTCAAATTCAGCTAGAGAAATGATTTGTCGTATCTTAGGTTTAATCTCTGAACAAGCAGTAGCTGGATTATTTGATAAATATATATAAGTAGCACCTTTATAGTTATTACGACCGGCTCCACTAATTCCCAATGGAGGTTCACGAGATTCAGTTTCATTATATCCTAAAAGATTATTCGTCTCGCGGTCTAGTCCAAAACCTTTTTCATACATCATTTCTTCAGGATTAACAACTCTAGCTCGAAATAGTGTTCTTCCCTTGGATATTGTAGCGCTAAAAGGATTAGACTTACCATCGAGAATATGCTGATCAATAATAGAAAGCAATTCATCAGAACCATCGTTTTTTACTTTATTATTATTTAATCTTTCTTTGAAATCATTAAAGATTCGAATTGCTTCAAAATACTTAGGAAGATCATAAAAAGGATCCGATATAATGGATTTATCCACTTTATCATTGCGTTTGCTCATAGCGACCTCCACATGAATGTATTCAAATCACAAAGTCTAATATCATATTGTTGGAAATCCAGTTAAATAAAACATATTTTTTGCTTTAATTTGCAAAACCTGATATAGAATAAATAACACATAAATACAAACATAATAAATCATGAGTTTTTATCTCTTTTTGCCGACTCGCTTATTTCAAGTAAAGTTTTCAAAGAATTAGGGTTTTTCATTAACTCTGGAAGCATTGCTTTCATTATTGCTGTATTAGAATCTTCTACAGGAGCAAGAGCTGCAGAAGCCTTTATAATTGATTGAATCGTTTCTGAATCTTTTTCTCGAATCTCAGTTTTAAGTTCAGAGATTTCATCCTTTATTTCATACAAAATCGAAATTAAGTGAGATAACTCCCCATTTGATTCATTCGTACCATTTTCTGACTTATTAACATTATCTCCAGATTTATCGAAGGAAAGAGAACTAATTGTTTTGACAAGTCGTGTTTTAACTTCTTCAACGGAATCTAAATCACTTAAGTCATAATCAAACGCTCTTATTCCAGCAATATCAAAAGGCAAATCTTCATTTTTCTCTTTCATATTTATAATTGCTTTACCTGTAGCTGCTCTATAACCCATCTCATAAAATGCATTAGGATTATGACCGGTTATATCAGCAATAACTAATTCAGAGTTTAATAGATAATTAATTATTGTTTGTGTTATTGAATCCGGTTGATTCAATTGATCCACTCGAATAGGATCAAATCCTGTCTCTTCACATACAGGTGCAATAATATATTTGAATACTTTATCAGCTCTTTTTCTAATATCACTTCCATCTGCACCAATTGGAGATACAACAAAACATACTTTATTTCTTTCTTTAAAATTCATAATACATGCTCCTCAAAATATAATAGATGAGTAATAATCAAAGACTTGCACAATTATTATCCTCAGTCTCTCCTAAACAAATCCCTCGTATAAACCTTCTCTTCAACATCACCTAATACTTCACTATCAAATCTATTAGCAACAATAACGTCGCTCTCAGCCTTAAACTTATCCAGATTATTAACAACAAGACTATTGAAGAACAGATCACCGTCATTCAGTGTTGGCTCATATATGATTACCGGAATCCCTTTAGCTTTGATTCTCTTCATTACACCCTGGATAGCAGATGCTCGGAAGTTATCTGAATTGGACTTCATGGTAAGTCTATAGACACCAACGGTCTTAGGATTCTTAGCCAAAATCTGTTCAGCGATAAAGTCCTTACGAACAGTATTTGACTTAACTACAGCTTCAATCATTGTCTGAGGTACATCTTTATAGTTCGCCAGAAGCTGCTTTGTATCCTTAGGTAAGCAGTATCCGCCATAACCGAATGACGGGTTGTTGTAGTGGCCGCCAATACGCGGATCCATACACACACCATCAATGATCATCTGGGTATCCAGACCTTTGCTCTGTGCATAGGTATCAAGCTCGTTGAAGTAAGATACACGAACGGCCAGATATGTATTAGCAAACAGCTTGATTGCCTCTGCTTCAGTTAAGTGAGCAATAAGAACAGGAATGTTCTGAGGTTCAACTCCGGCTCTCTCCTCTTCTGTGCGTGCTCCTTCCAGCAAAAGATCAGCAAACATCTGAGCCTCTTCCTTCTGGTCATTAGAACAGCCCACAACGATACGGCTCGGATGCAGGTTATCATATAAAGCTTTAGATTCACGCAGGAACTCAGGGCTGAATATGATATTCTTTACACCATACTTAGATCTTACAGATTCTGTATATCCTACAGGAATAGTAGATTTTATAACCATAAGAACATCTGGATTAACCTTAAGTGTCCACTCGATAGCATCTTCTACTGCAGACGTATCAAAAAAGTGATTTACATCATCATAATTCGTAGGAGTCGCTATAATTACCAATTCAGCAGAACCATATGCTGCTTCCTTATCAGTTGTTGTATGAAGATTAAGTTCCCTCTTCCCTTCTCTGGCCTCTGCAAAGAATCTCTCGATCTCATCATCCTGAATAGGACTGATAAACTTGTTTAATTTCTCTGCTTTAGCTTCTGTAGTTGTAATCGCCGTTACTTCATGCTTCTGTGCAAGCAATACAGCAAGCGAAAGTCCAACGTATCCAACACCGGCAACTGTAATCTTCATATTCGGCCCTCCAATAATTAATCAAGATTTGTTAACAGTTAAGATTATACAAGATTTAAACTATTTGATTTATTACATTCTTCAACATATACGTAACAAATAACAGAAACTTGACTTCAAAAATACATGTGATAACATTCTTCTGTAAAACGCAATTAAAACGCAAAACGAATGTTATCCAAAATAACAATGAGGTTATACAATGAAAAAACTTTCATCCCATCTCTTAGCTGACACTGTTATAAAAAACAGAAAAGCTCAAAACATGACTCAGGCAGATCTTGCAAAGGCGACAGGCATCAACCGTGCCTTGCTATCCAGAATTGAAACCGAAAGCTTTATGCCTTCAATTGAGCAGTTACAGATTCTTTCTGAAACACTGAATTTCGATCCTTCGGACCTGTTTATAGAACCGACGATAACAAAGAAAGCAAATAGTAAAAAATACAACATTGCAGTCGCAGGTACCGGTTACGTCGGCCTCTCTCTCGCAGTTCTCTTGTCTCAACACAATAAAGTAACAGCTGTAGATATCATTCCAGAGAAGGTTGAAAAGTTAAATAACTACATCTCCCCTATCCAGGACGATTATATTGAGATGTTCCTTAACGAAGCCAAGGCAGGCAAAAGAACACTTAGCTTAACAGCAACAATAGATGGTGACGAAGCATATAAGAATGCAGATTTCATCATTATTGCTGCCCCCACTAACTACGATCCTCAGAAGAATTTCTTTGATTGCTCAGCTGTTGAAGGTGTTATTAAACAGATTAAGGAATTAACGAAGAATATAAAGAAAAAGCCTACGATCGTCATCAAATCTACAATCCCTGTAGGCTATACAGTTAGTGTCAGAGAAAAGCTTGACATGGATAACATCATCTTCTCCCCTGAGTTCTTAAGAGAATCCAAGGCACTTTACGATAACCTTTACCCTAGCCGCATCATTGTCGGCACAGATGATAAGAATAAAGATCAAGCCATGATCTTTGCTCAGCTCCTTCAGCAGGGTGCAATTAAAGATAACATCGAAACATTAACAATGGGTACTACAGAAGCCGAAGCAACAAAGCTCTTTGTTAATACATATCTTGCATTGAGAGTATCCTACTTCAATGAACTTGATACATATGCAGAGATCAAAGGTCTCAATACTGCAGATATCATCAAAGGTGTAAGTTTAGATCCCAGAGTCGGAGACTACTACAATAATCCTTCGTTCGGTTACGGTGGATATTGCCTCCCCAAAGATACAAAGCAGCTTCTTGCTAACTATCAAGATGTACCCGAGAACCTAATTCAGGCCATTGTGGAATCAAATCGTACACGTAAAGATTTCATCGCAGATCGTGTACTTGAGATTGCTGGTACATATGGAAATAGTGAATCTTATTCTAAGAACAAAGAATTAAAGCAACAGGAAGTTATCGTAGGCGTTTATCGCCTTACAATGAAGTCCAACTCCGACAACTTCCGCCAATCTTCTATTCAGGGCGTAATGAAACGCATTAAAGCAAAAGGTGCCACCGTTATTATCTACGAGCCTACACTCGAAAACGGAACAACTTTCTTTGGATCAAAAGTTGTAAATGACTTAAAGAAATTCAAAAAGAAATGCGGGTGTATTATTGCTAACAGATACGATCCCGTACTGGATGACGTTGAAGAAAAAGTATATACAAGAGACCTATTCAGGAGAGATTAATATGAGTAAGACAAAAGTTGAATTAAACGGCAAAACCATTCTCGTCACAGGCTCCCCTGGATTCATCGGAGCTAATCTTGTAATGAGACTTCTTAAAGAGATGACATCAGGTACTGTTATCTCCCTTGATAATATGAATAACTACTACGATCCAGCTCTTAAAGAGTATAGATTGGAAAAAATCGAAGAAGTAGCAAAGAATTCTTCGGTTAAACACATATTTATCAAAGGAAACATTGCTGACAAAGCTCTAATCGATAAGGTGTTCACGGATTATAAACCAGCAGTAGTTGTCAATCTTGCTGCTCAAGCCGGAGTTAGATACTCTATTGATCATCCTGATGTTTATATTGAATCTAACATTATAGGTTTCTATAACATTCTGGAAGTATGCAGACACAATCCTGTAGAACATCTTATTTATGCTTCAAGTAGTAGTGTATATGGCGGAAATAAGAAAGTCCCATTCTCGGTTGAAGATAAAGTTGATAACCCTGTTTCACTTTATGCTGCCACAAAAAAAAGCAATGAGTTGTTAGCTCACAGCTATTCTAAACTTTATAATATTCCATCAACTGGATTAAGATTCTTTACAGTATATGGTCCTGCAGGAAGACCGGATATGTTTTACTTTTCTGCTACACAAAAATTAACAGCAGGAAAAACTATACAAATATTCAATTACGGTAACTGTAAGCGCGATTTCACATATGTTGATGATATTGTTGAAGGTGTTTATAGAGTTATACAGGGTGCTCCTGAAAAGGCAACTGGCGAAGATGGTCTTCCCTTACCTCCATATGCTGTTTATAACATTGGTGGCGGTACACCCGAAAATCTATTAGATTATGTAAGCACTTTACAGGAAGAGCTTGTAAAGGCAGGAGTCTTGCCAAAAGATTACGATTTTGAAGGTCACAGAGAACTTGTTGGAATGCAACCTGGTGATGTACCTGTTACCTACGCTGATTCAACAGCATTGGAAAACGATTTCGGATTCAAGCCAACTATTGGAATTAGGGAAGGTTTGAGAAGATTTGCAGAGTGGTATAAAGATGCATATTCCGCTCCGACGGCACGCTGATTCCGCTAACAGCGGCATGATGTTTCCGGAGTGAACGGCAAGGCTTTCCGATACTAACGGCACGAGTTTCCGCTTCAAACTGCACGGATTCCAATATATATTCTTTCCTGTAGCTTTAAGCTGCAGAAAGGAGGCATGGAAACCATGCAAGATTTCAACACGATAATCGGTGTGATACAGATGCGGCAAAACGATTGCTCTTTCTCCGTCATCCAGAAACGGTATCACATCGGTTCAGGCACAACACAACGGATCTTAAGCAGATTTGAAGCATCAGGATTAACGTTGGAAGAACTGCGGCAGATGGATCCGCACATTGTTGAGGAACTCATCTATCCTC
>Ga0247611_10007220_pt1 | contig 14011 bp, 11 predicted proteins | sample 177DNAGHGhighgp2_FD_192422 | JGI IMG/M metagenome (GOLD analysis project Ga0247611, IMG submission 192422) | Sheep rumen microbial communities from Palmerston North, Manawatu-Wanganui, New Zealand - 1770 DNA GHGhigh gp2 | ecosystem: Host-associated > Mammals > Digestive system > Stomach > Rumen...
CATTAAACTTAAACTCTTCTAGGAATGTCTCTATCAGAGTACTAGATGGTGGTTATTTTGAACAATAATAATGACAAATTGCTACTGTATAATATTCTTTATTGTGGTATAATTTATTTATAAAGTTTTATTTGGTGGTAATATGAAAAAATTGAAGATTTTTGAGGCTTTTGCGGGAATTGGAGCCCAAAGTATAGCCTTTGAAAAAGCTAATATAAATTATGAAGTTGTTGGCATTAGTGAATGGTTCATTAATGCTCTTTTGGCGTATGATGCAATTCATCACAAAGATGAACCTTTTATTTGTGATAAAACTATTCAAGAAAAAAGAGAATATTTGAGTCATTTTAAATTTAGTAAGGATTCTGTTCATCAATGCGATTTAAAGACACTTAAAGACGATGAAATAGATTCGTTGTATAAAGCTCATATTAGAAATAAGAATTTAGGATCAATAACGGATATTTCGCTATCAAGACTTCCAAGAATTGATATGCTTGTTTATAGTTTTCCATGTCAGGATTTATCTACTGGAGGACGCACAGCAGGTATGTCTAAGGGAAGTGGAACTAGAAGCGGTTTATTATGGGAGATTGAAAGAATATTACGAGATTTAGAAAATCATAATAAGCTTCCTAAGGCATTACTACTTGAAAATGTTAAAGCATTAAAAGCAGATTCTAATAAAAAAGATTTTCAACAATGGAAAGATTTCTTATGTTCTTTAGGATATGTTAATAATGATTGTTTAGTTTTAGATGCGCAAAATTTTGGTATTCCTCAACATAGAGAACGTTGCTTTATGCTTAGTCAATTAAATGATGGGAGAAATATAATTGTACATAATTTCAATGAAAAATTAGAGAAAATTAGATTAAAGTATAAATCTAGACAAAAAGATATAAAATACTTTATTCATCTTGATCCAAACGATCATAAGGATGAACAAGATGCTGCACAATTAAATAGAACTCCTTCACGTGAAATAATGTGGTCCGTTAATAAACGAGAAAAAATAGATAACAATTTAGTTCTTTATACAATACATTGTAATTTGGATAGATCTAATAATGCTGGAATGTTTCATTATATTGGTCCTAAAGGTGATACATATAGGTTGCTTACTATGAGGGAAGCATTTTTGCTAATGGGTTTTAGCAATGAACAATTTGAAAGTGTTAAAAATTTAGGGTTTAGTTATCGCAAAATCAATAAACTTATTGGTAATTCAATAGTTGTTGATGTTCTTTCAGCACAATTTGAAGCATTATATAAGTAGTAGGGAGATGATTTTATGAAAAAAATTTATATTCCAATTGATAATAAATCATTATTTTTAAATATTTATAATGATAATAAATCTGGTCATACTCCTACAGTTTGTACGCCAATTATTCAAGGAGGATCTGTGCATGAGGAAGTAGAAAAAGTTTTTAGAATTCCCCATCAGATCGATTTTAATTCTGATGATGGCTTGAATGATTATTTGAATAAGTCGTCAAAATCAACCACAAAAGTTACAAATGTTTTTCTATTTAATTCAATTACAGTCAATGGTTTGGCTGTTGATAATAATTTATCATTTTGCATGTTTGTAAAAGAGGAGATTGATCCTGAAAAAGTCCAATTTGGAAGAAAAAAATTACATTATCCAACTACTATAAAATATAGTGGAAAATATGAATTTGATAATAAGCATGTTTTTAATAAAATATCCGAAGCTTTACATAATTATGCATATGTTGTTAGAGGTTTTTATTATGATTTTGATAGTGATGTATTAGATTTTGATGTTGATATAGTTGGATATAATGATATCCCTTATTCTAAAGTTTTTATTAGTACGAAGGGCACAGGGAATAAATATATTCAGGATTTCCACGATACATTTGATAATTATGATTTAGAATCTATAGCATTAAAAAAGAAATTTGGTTTTGATTATGTTAATCCCGAAAATTATTTAGAAAAAGTATCTGAGATGAAGCGTAAGGCTTATGATTTACTCACAATAGTGTTTGATAAAAAAGGGTTCAAATTTGCATCTGAGGAGTATCCATATGCACTTTTTGATACAAGTCATATAGAAGATAATATAAAGAGATATGGTATTATTTCGTATACTGCTACTAAAGAGTTTTATTTTAATTTTTCTATTAAGCAATGGCAGTTTATAAATGATTTTAGCCAGTATATAGATTTTTATATGATTCAAGATTTGTACGGTGATTATAAAATTGACAAATTAAGTTATGATGAAATTTTGGAAATGAACAGAGGAATAACATCTATTGTTATAAAGAAATAGAGGTAATAGATATGGCAACTAGTATTACAAAAACACCACCAGCAAAAAGATTAATAAATAGTATGCGTTCAATTGGATATAGTTTTTCAACAAGTCTAGCAGATATTATTGATAATAGTATTTCTGCTAAAGCAAAAAATATCAATATTTTTACTGATACATTTGTTGAATCACCATATCTTGAAATAATTGATGATGGCACTGGTATGTCATATGATGAATTGATCAATGCCTTAATTTTTGGTTCAGAAAAAGAGTATGATGAAGAAGATTTAGGACGTTTTGGCCTAGGATTAAAGGCTGCATCATTAGCTCAGTGTAGAAAACTTCAAGTTTGTACAAAAAAAGATGGAAAAATCTATTGTATGGGATATGATTTGGATTTTATTGAAGAAACAGATAATTGGGACATTATGTGTTATTCTGAGGATGAGATTAATAATATTCCAAATATTGAAATTTTAAAAAAATTGGATTCTGGAACAATTGTTAAATGGGAAAACTTTGATTTTATATTTAGTGAATCAAAACCAGGACAATTCGGAGAAAATCTTAGAAAAATAATTGCGGAATCTAAAAAGCATGTATCACTTGTTTTCCATAGATTTTATGATGAGATAAATATTTGTTTTAACAATCAAAAAATTGAAAAGAGAGATCCGTTTTTATTGGACTCTAAACCAAGGCAACAAACAGGAATCCCAATGGTAGAATATATAGATAATGCCAAAATTGTAATTACACCATATTCTTTACCATTTGCAAATACTTTAACAAGTGAAGAAAAATCACTTCTTGGTTTAGAAAGTGGTAAAAGTATATATGATGATCAAGGCTTTTATATTTATCGTAATAGAAGGCTTATCATTTGGGGTAGTTGGCTTAGAATGAATCAAAAGAACGAATTTAATAAGTTGGCTAGAGTACAAGTTGATGTACCTACTGCTTTGGATTCAATTTGGATGCTAGATGTTAAAAAATCTTCAGCAAGAATTCCTGAAGTTGTTAAAAACAAATTAAAAATTGCTTTAACTGATTCATTACATAAGAGTCAAAGAACTATTAGACGTCCTGGTAAAGTTGAAAAGGATTCTGTCAATAAGATTTGGTTAAGACGTGAATTTGGTAAAGAAGATATTTCGTATGAGATTAATAAGGATAATGTTTTATATAAAGAATTGATTAAACGAATTCCTGCTGATGCAATGCGTTATTTTAATTCTTATATGTTTGAAGTTGAGAAAAATCTTCCTAAATTTTTGATAAGGGATGATATGGAAGAAAATTTAAATATTATTAATAGGACTTCAGAAGGTATAGAAGAAGTTCAAGAAGAATTGGAAAAAATACTTTTTGATCTTCCATTAGAAGAAAGAGAAGAAATGTTAGATTTCTTTATTACAATGCAGCCATTTGATAGTCTTAAAGATAAATACGATGAAATTAAAAAGAAGGTGTTAAAGTGATTACTCAAGAAATGGAGGACTCTTTATTAGGTACAATTAGAGGTTCTAATAAAGGTAAGGAATTAAATCATACAAAGCTTGTTGCTTTGGTAAGAGCTTTTTTGGTATCACTTTCTATTTCATTTGATTGGCATTTAACTGATGAAGAAAAAGAAATAATTATAAATTCTGTTGTAGAAAGATATGAAATGTTAATAGGAGTTATTCAACCATCTCCTGTTATTATTGATAATGGTGATCCTTCTGAATGGTTTATTAATCTTAAACCCGAATTGACATTTGATTATTCAAATAGATATTTTGATTATTTACAAAGAAATGATTTTCCAGATGATACTATCAAGACAATTAGAGAATCAACAGAAAAAGTACTAGGTTACTGTGCTGATCCTCGAGGAAGTGTTCATTTGAGTGCTCAAAAAAAGAGGGGATTAGTAGTAGGAGATGTTCAATCAGGAAAAACATCTAACTATATTGCTCTAATCAATATGGCTTGTGATGCTGGTTACAATATAATAGTTTTATTAGCTGGTATGACAAGTAGTTTAAGGCAACAAACTCAAGATAGAATTGATGAAGGTTTTATAGGTGCCAAGAGTGATACTTTAAATGATGGACCAGTATATATCGGAGTTGGTTTTGAACAAAGTAAATATTTTGGAATACCATTAACAAATCATACTAACGATTTTGTTAAATTTGTTAAGGCGAATCAAAATACTGGAAGCCAAGATTATAATAAACCTATTGTTTTAGTTGTAAAGAAGAATAAGAGTATTCTTGAAGGTGTTTCAGCATGGTTAAAGCCAGGACAAAATAATATTAAGAAAAAATCTAACATTTTAATAATCGATGATGAGGCAGATAATGCATCAGTTAATACAAAAAAAGATCCTTCTGAAATGACTGCTATTAATGCAGCAATCAGAAAGATTTATAATAATTTTCCTATTGCATCATATGTTGGATATACAGCAACACCTTTTGCAAACATATTTATAAATCCTTTTGAAGAAGACCCTTCTAATCAGGATTTATTCCCTTCTGATTTTATTGTTTTACTTGAAACACCTACAAATTATTTTGGCTTTGATAAAGTATTTGAAAAGTCAGGTTCTAAGTATAAACATATTACGATTATCAATCAGGATGATTATTATTATTTGCCAACTGATCATAAAAAAGATGTTCCTTATGATGGTCTTGCTAAAGATTTAGAAGATGCAATATTAAACTTCTATATTTGTAATGTTATTAGAACTTTAGATGGTAAACCTACAAAACATAGAAGTATGTTGGTAAACATATCAAGATTTAATGATGTTCAAAAGAAAATAGTTGATAAAATTGAAGAGTATCATAATGTTTTCAAAAATGAACTATTAGAACTTGATAAGCAAAGCGATGATAAGTATTTTAGATCTGCCAAATTAAAGAGACTTCATGATTTATATATGTCTGAAGATAATTACATAGTTGCTCGTTCTAAGTATTCATGGGAAAAGATTAAAATGAATCTATGGAATGAAGTTAATCAAGTAGTTGTTTCATTAATTAATAATAGTATGAAAACTAGATTTTCTTATGATGAATATAAAGAAGTTGGCGCAAGAGTAATTATAGTTGGTGGCTTTGTTTTATCAAGAGGTTTAACCCTTGAGGGATTGATTATTAGTTATTTTGATAGAAATAGTGTTGCCTATGATACATTACTTCAAATGTGTAGATGGTTTGGTTATAGATTTGGTTATGAAGATTTATGTAAAATTTATATGACACAAGAAAGTCTTGATTCATTTGAGGCGGTTAATGAGGCTGTTTGTAACTTGAAAGACCAATTTAGACAATTAGCTGATTCACATAAAACACCAAGAGATTTTGGATTAATGGTAAAAGAATCACCAGATACTTTAGATACAACTTTATTAGTTACATCTAGAAATAAGATGTATAACACTAAACAAGTATATTGTACTTTAAATTATTCTGGATTTGCTGTTGATACATCAAAGATTTTTAAAAATCATAGTACAAATGAAAAGAACTATAACAATATCAAAAAATTATTTAATGATTTAATTGCTGAAGGATATAGTATTGATAATTCAGGTAATAGATTATTAGTTAAGAATATTCCTAGTTCATACGTAGCAAATTTTATAAATTCAATTAGAATTCCTTATGAGAATACAAAATTTGACCAAGATAGTATTAGTGGTTATATTCTAAGTGATGATAACCAATATAGAATGTGGGATGTTACTATTGCATCAGGTGCTTCTGATATTATGTTTGAACTTTTCCCTGATAAAACTGTAAAAGCATCAGAACGTATGTATGATGATGCTGATAGATATGATAAAGAAGAATTTTTTAGAATATCTGGTACTAAAAATAGATTATTTGAACCATCTATATTTGCAGCTGGATTAACAGATTCTGAGGTTGAAGATGTAAAACAATTCGCTAAAAATGAAGTTTTAGAAGGTAGAAGAAAATCTACAACACCTATTGTAACAGATTATTTGAATATTCCTGGTAGAAATCCTCTTTTAGTAATTTATCCTGTTGTATTACATGGTGAACAAGGGAAAGATGATTTTGATAAAGCTAAAGTAAATAATGTTATTTATGGCTTTGCTATTGGATTCCCATCTACTGAAAAAGGTGTAAGAATTAAATATAGAGCAAATAAAATTAAAATTGAACAATTGATGAATAGATATTATGAAGAAGATGAAGAGGAGGTTGAAGATGATGATTAGTATTAAAGAATTATTTAATGAAATGCCACTTGGTATTTTAGATAATCAAAGAAAAATAAATGTTGATACGAAGGTTAATGTTTATTTTGGTTTCAATAAAAATGGTGGAAAAAGAATTTCATTTTTATCATCTGTTAGACCTTATACCATTGAATCTACAAAATTAATTGATGTACTTCAGTTAAGCGAAAGTGAGAATGTATATTGGACTTGTTTTGATTTAGTTGATAGTAATGCTGAATCAGTATATTATTCATTAATTGAAGATCTTATTAAGTCAATACTTCCATGTCAAGATGAATTATCATGCATGAAAGAGATTAAGAATAGATTTTTAATTTGGAAAAAGATGTTAGGCCGTGCAGTTGTTAATGGAATGACTGAAGAAAAAGTTCGCGGTTTATTTGGTGAATTATATTTTCTTTATAATTACATGAAACCAAAGTATACACTTGATAGTTCTGTAAAAGCTTGGGGAGGTCCAGATGGAGATTCTAAAGATTTTACAATTGATAATCAATGGTATGAAGTTAAAGCGGTTGGAACAAGTACAAATGAAGTTAAAATTACATCTTTAATTCAACTTGATTCTGATGTTCCAGGTGACTTATCTATTGTTAGAATTGAAGCTATGTCAGATGCGTTTTCAAATGGAATGTCATCGTTAGAGGAATTAGTTACATTAATTTTGAGAGAAATAGAAGATCAATCTGTTAAAGATTTATTTGTATCAAAATTAGATAAATTAAAATATACTCCTCTAGATAACGCTGTTAGAATGAGATTTAAAGCACATGATATAAATTTATATTTAGTAGATGATAATTTCCCTAGAATTACAGCTAAGGATATAAAGTATCCTGAAATAGATAAAATTTCTTATTCTATATATATTAAGGCGATTGAAAGATTTAAGGATGTGAGATAATGACTTTAGAAGAATACAGGGAGTCTTTTATTAATTCAATTGAAAATATGAGTGTCACAGGTCAAGAGTATCCTGAAAATGTATTTTTAAAAGAAATTGAGGATATTTTGGCTCATGATTATAAATTACTAAGTCAGATTGATCCTATTTATTATGATTTACCTTATGATGCTAAATCAGCAAAAAAAGGTATGCATATAAATGGTGGTTATTTTGAAGAAGCAGCGAATACTTTACACTTGGTATCAGTTGATTATAATCCTGGTGACTTTGCGACAATGCAAAAAGCTGATTTTGAAAAAAGAGTAGCATACTTGAAAAATTTTTTGGACGCAGTTTTTGCTGGTTATTTCAAAAAAGGTGAAAGAGCAAGTGAAGTTGTTCAATTTGCGTCTTCAATATTGGGTCATGCATTTAGAGGAGATATTTATAAGGTAAATTTTATTATTGCAACAACTAATAGATTTTCTGGTGGTTGCGAAACAGTATCATCAGATCCAATCAAGTATGGCGATTATACTTTTGAAGTTGATATTACATCATTAGATATGGGTGCCATATTTAAAACAAAATTATCAGGATTCCAAAAAGAACCAGTTATTATTAATGTTTCTGATTTTGGATTTAAAGGATTACCTTGTATAAAGGCAAAGTTAGAACAAAAAAAGTATGATGCTTATCTTGCTATTATACCAGGTGAATTTTTGTCATCAATTTATAAAAAGTATAATTCAAGATTGTTAGAAGATAACGTTAGATCTTTCTTAAACTTTAGAGGTGGAGTTAATAAAGGAATTAGAGGAACTATCTTAAATGAAAAAAATAATTTTTTTGCATTTAATAATGGTATTTCAGCTACAGCTTCTGAAGTTGGAGTTGAATACATTGATGGTGAAGGATATTTTATTACTAGATTAGATAATTTTCAAATAATAAATGGTGGCCAAACTACAGCATCATTAGCTGCAACATCAATTAAAGATAAGGCAGATTTAAAAGGTATTTATGTTCAAATGAAATTGACAATAGTCCGTGAGCATGATGATGATTTCGTAATTAATGTTGCAAAATATGCAAATAGCCAAAATAAGGTTACAGCAGCAGATTTGAATTCTAACCATAAATTTTATGTTAGAATGGAAGAGTTTAGCAGAAAATTATATACTCCAAAGATTCCTGGTGTAATGCAAACAAAGTGGTTCTTTGAACGTTCACGTGGTCAATACGATCAACAGATGATGCAATTGACTGATGCTAAAATTAAAGCTTTTAAAAATGATAATCCTGCATCACAAAAGATGTCTAAAACTGATATTGCAAAATATTTAAATTCTGCTGAAATGCATCCATATGAGGTTTCATGGGGTGCTGAAGTTAATGCTACTAAATTCTTTGCTCAAATGGAAAAAGATTGGGAGAAAGATGATAGTAAATTTAATGAACTATACTTTAAACGTTTAGTTGGAAAAGCAATTTTCTTTAAATATATTGAAAAACTAATTTCTGACCAAGAATGGTATCAAGAACGTAATGGTTATCGTGCTCAACTAGTTACATATACTTTTAGTAAAATTGTTTACGAAGTTGCTGCAAAGAAACAAGTTATAAACTATTTGTATTTTTGGAATAAGCAAGGTGTTCCTTCTGAATTTGATTACGATTTATCTCATATTGCCAAAATATGTTTTGATCAATTCTATGATTCTTCAATTGCAAACATCAGTTCATATTGTAAGAAACAAGAATGTTGGAATGTTATTAAAAAGATTCCTTATACTTTAAGTGATTCTATTTCTGAGTTTTTAAATACTCGGGATGATGAAAAAGTGGAAGAGGCATCAGCTAAAAAAACACAAAGAGAGACAAATAAAATAGTTACTGAGATAGATATATTTAATATTGGTGAAAACAAATGGGCTGACTTGCTAAAAAGAGGTATTGAGCAAAAAGTTTTAAATCATGTTGAAGAAGAATTTATAAAAGTAGCTATGAAATATTGTAAAACCGGTTTTGGCTGTTCTCCTAAACAGGCAAAAGCTATTTGGGAAATTAAACAAAAATTAAATTCTAATGGAATAGAATGATAATAAGCCATCCATAGAGATGGTTTTTTTGATATACGTATAAGGATTTTTATTTTGCATTCTATTTTCCTAATATATTTATGATATAATAGAATACAAAGTGAAAATATTATAATCGAGAGTTTTGTTCACAAAAATGTAAAATTTTATTACACGATTTAAGTTGTTTTTGTTTACAAAAGTGTTGACAAAATAAATTCTACTTTGTTATAATTTAATTAACAAAGGAGGATTTGGTTGTTATGATTACTGAATTCGGGAAAATATTAAGAATTATTCGAGTTAATAGTGAAGATAGTATGCGAAATATGGCAGAAAAAATTGGTATTAGTGCTGCATATTTATCTGCTATAGAAAATGGGAAAAGACAAATACCAGATTCTATTTACGATTCAATATGTAAAGCTTATCCGTTGTCAGAAAAAGATAAGAAGAAGCTAAAAGATTCTATAGTTGCTTCAAGTAAAACTATGAAAGTTGATCTGACGGAATTAGCTGAAAAAAAGAAAAAAGTTATTACAAAATTAATGTCGGATGATCTTGATGATGAAACGTTAAATAAACTATGTGAGATTATTGAAAAGTAGGAGGGATTTTGATGAAAGAACTTATTGTAAAGCCTAGAGATTTGTATAATGAAGTAATTGTTCAATATAGTGATAGTCATATTGTAGATAAGCACATTTTTGTTGAGGTGCCAAAACAATATGAGATGATTGCTTATATTGATGGACAAATAAAATATAGGGAAAATGAAGGCACGCATCAAGTTATAAAAAAGAATAAAGATTTTAAGAATAAAGAATTCAAAGCAGCTTTTATTCAAAAGAAAGCATTACCTGATATCATTTGGGGTTTTGGTAATATTAATGTTAATAACGAAAGATTGAAGGAATGCTATAGAATTGGTGCTAATGGAACGCTTCAATTTGAAATTGAAGATAGACAAAAAATTGCTGATTCTTTTCCTTGGGGTAATGATATTACTGTTGAAATGATTAAAGAAAAAATCATGCCATCGATTAAAAATGTAGGAGCTGATTTGTTAAGTACATATTTTGCTAACACAAGTGTATCAGTTTTTGAAATTAATTCTAAACTTGATGAAATTAGAGTACAGTTAGCTCAGTCTTTTACAAATGATCCTATTATCAAAGATATGGGATTAAAAATTAAATCATTAACAGTAAATCCAATTCATGTAAATGATGAAGATTTAGATGTGATTAGAAATAGGATCAATGGTTAGGAGGTTTTGCTATTATGTTTTTTAAAGGTAAAAAGAATTTGTTAACAGAGAACGAAAAAATGAAAAATCAATTAGTTAAAGATATTAATACATTGATTTTTACTATTGAGACCAAAAAATATTTAGGTACTTTTACTGATAAAACCATTGATGAAGTTTTGAAACTTCTTAAGGAAGCTTCATCTAATCTTGATAGTGCAATTTTTACTGGCAATGAGGATATAAAAAATGTTTTTGATAATAGTTTGAAAGCTATTAAAGAATTTAAGGTTCAACTTAATAGTGATTCTGATAACACATTATTAGTAAAAGCAAAAGAAATAATTGATTCTTCATCAAAAATTAAAATGATTGCAGAAGGTCAGCTTGCTGATGATATAGATGATGTTGATATCAAAAAAGAGGGACATTCTATTGCTAAAAAAAGAGCATCAGTGAATTCAAAATTGAAAGAATTATATGAAATAAAAAATGATTTATTGATGTTTGATAAATCTCTTGAGAAACAAATTAAACTTCATGAGGTTGAAAAAGAAGAACTAGAAGAAAAAATGATTTCTGAAGAAAATGAACGCATTTTAAATGAACTAGACAGAAAAATTACATCCTTAGAATCAATCATTGAATCTCTAAATGTAAATCGAAGCAACTATTCTGCAAGTTTTGATCTGCTACATAATATTTATTCTAGAATTAAGCCTTTAGTTGAGAATGATAGTACTTTATCATCAGATAATTTAGATACTGCTAATGCATTGTTAAAAATAAATGCTTTGAAAGAAGTGTTGAATAAACCTGATAAAGTTTTAGTTATTTTAAGAAACATGAACGAGGATTCTCAAAAAATTGTAAGTAATGTTCAAAAAATTGATGGAAAAATATATGAGTCAATTGGTGTAAAACAAACTACAACTACTAATGATTCTGCCTTGAGAAGAAAGGAAGAATTGCTTAGAAAAAAACGAGAAAAAGAATTGGTTAAGGAAAACTTAACAGAATTAAAATCTAATGATGTGGCTGATGTAGTTGATGAAACAGTGGAAGGAGAGAATTAAAGATGGCTTTTTTTAAAACAAAACAGGAACGTGAAATCGAAGCTCAAATGGAACGTGATGAGCAAATGGAAGTTTTTAATGAGCAAATCAATTCATTAAAAACAAAGAGAGAAGAATATGCAAAAATTGCCGCTGAAGCTGAAATGAATGGTGATCAAGGGACATACGATGTTGCATTAAATGCTTTAATTGAATTGAATGATGTCATTTCAAGTTTAACTCAAACAAAGGCAAACTTTGATATAATTAATGTTTCAAACTCTATAGCTGTTAGTATGGCAACTGCTATGAATGCTTTAGATAAAATGGCTGGCAATAAAGTCAAAATGCCAAATATTAAAAAGATACAAAGAGCTAATATTAAAATTTCTAAATATATGAGAAGTATAAAGATTTCTCAAAAAGCAATGAGTGGAGCTATGAAAAAGTCTAATCCAGCTAATCGAGCTAGAAGCACTGAAGAGATAAATTCAGTTAGACCAATGATTGATGCTGCACGTGCTAAATTGTCAGGCGTTTCTATGCCAACAGGAAATAGTAATTCATCTGTTTCTGGAATTGATTTATCTGCTGAAATTGCTGCCGAAAAGAAACGAATAATATAATGGATTTATTCGCATTAAAGGATAAATGTAACAGTTTCTATTCGAATGCCATTGGATTATTAGAAAACAATGGTCCAATTAATGAAATATGTCAAAATTTATTAGAATCTGCTGATTATTTAGTTCAAATAAGCAAGATAGATTTATTGAATAGAACAGAATGTGAACAAAAGGCAGCTAAGTTATTGTCTGTTTCTAAGGAATTAAGGGTATCAAGCAATTGCTCTAAAGCATATTTCCAATTGACTGGGACTGTTCTAAAACTTAATAATGAAATTGATTCAATTGATTATAATGATATTAAGAAAGTTATAAAACCTGCTGATAAAAAAACAGATGAAACTCCTATTGAATTTCAGTTTAAATGGGATAATATACCTAATGTTTCATTTGATGATGTTGCCGGATTAGAAGAAGTTAAAAATACGGTTTTCAAGAAAGTAATACTTCCACTTAATAATCCTGAGTTATATGATGGATATGATAAGCAAAATGGTGGAGGATTGCTTTTATATGGACCCCCTGGAACTGGAAAGACAATGATTGCTGCAGCTCTTGCACATGAAATTGGAGCAAAATTTTGTAGTGTTAGAGCATCTGATTTAGTATTGAGTGGTATTGGTAATTCTGAACAAGCAATATCAAAACTTTTTAGTGAAGCAAGAAGTTTTAAATGTGCAGTTATATTTTTTGATGAAATAGATGCAATTTGTCCTGCTGAAACAAGAGCTCAGCATGCGAAACAAATAAGATCTGAATTATTAAGTCAAATGCAAGGGCTTGATTCTTATCTTAGTAATAGTGAAAATATTTTATTTTTAGTAGCTGCAACAAATAAACCTTGGGCTATTGATACTGCTTTTTTAAGGCCAGGAAGATTTGGTATTAGAACATATGTTGGTCTTCCGAGTTCTGAGGCTAAATTAGCAATTATTAAAAATAAATTATCTAAGATTGAAGAACATGGCGTTGTAAAAATATCCGAAAATCTTGATTTGGATGAAATAGTTACTAGAACCGTTGATTTTAATGGTGCAGATGTAGCTAATTTAATGGATGAGGTTCAAGAAAATTCAATTATGAGATCCATTAAAAGTGGAGATAAGGTAATTCTTCCAGAAGACTTTGATTTAGCATTTGAAAAAATCAAGAGTTCAGTTATTAAGGAAGACTTAGTTAAGTTCTCCCATTGGGAAGAGAATATATGATAAGGAAGTATAGGTATGGATTTAATGGAATATAAATGTCAAGTTTGTGGATATCCCAAACTTATTAAAATTAATGACAAATATAAGTGTGAAGCATGTGGCTCTATTAAAGTTGAAGAAACAGATTCTGAACAAGAAAATGATTTTGATGATGCCATAAAATATTTAAGGGATACACCACCAAGATTTGAGGAAGCTGAATCTAGATTTGATTTGATTATTAAAAAGTATCCTACTTGGAGTGCAGGATACTGGGGTAGATTGCTAGCTAAAAATGGTATTAAATATGAATATGATAAAGGACGCGCTGTCCCATCATGCTATTTTGAATCATACGAGGATA
>Ga0247611_10007221_pt1 | contig 14008 bp, 16 predicted proteins | sample 177DNAGHGhighgp2_FD_192422 | JGI IMG/M metagenome (GOLD analysis project Ga0247611, IMG submission 192422) | Sheep rumen microbial communities from Palmerston North, Manawatu-Wanganui, New Zealand - 1770 DNA GHGhigh gp2 | ecosystem: Host-associated > Mammals > Digestive system > Stomach > Rumen...
GGCCGCCACCGGCAAGCCCATCAAGTTCATCGGCGTGGGCGAGAAGCTCGACATGATCGAGCCCTTCTATCCCGACCGCATGGCCTCGCGTATCCTCGGCATGGGCGACATGCTGACGCTGATTGAGAAGGCACAGCAGAGCTTTGACGAGAAGAAGGCCCTGGAGGCCGCCGAGCGGCTGCGGGCCAACCGCTTCACCCTCAGCGACTACCTGGATCAGATGAACCAGCTGAAAAACATGGGCGACCTGGAGAGCGTGCTGAGCATGCTGCCGGGCGTGGATTCCAAGGCTCTCAAGGGCGTCAAGCTCGACGACAAGGCCATGGCGCGCCAGGAGGCCATCATCCTGTCCATGACAAAGGCCGAGCGGGAAAACCCCGCGATCCTCAACTCCAGCCGCAAAAAGCGTGTGGCTGCGGGCTCCGGCACCACGGTGGTGGATGTCAACCGTCTGCTCAAGCAGTTTGAAGCCATGCAGCAGATGACCAAGCAGCTGACCGGCAAGAATATGAAGAAGCTGCAAAAGAAGATGGGCCGCATGGGCGGCGGAGGCGGCGGCCTCTTCGGGGGCGGCTTCCCCGGATTCTAAGGATTACTCAGCGCACAGCGCTTTGTAATAGATATTTGAAAAAACTATGGAGGTGAATATACATGGTTAAAATCAGACTTCGCAGAATGGGCGCCAAGAAGGCACCTTACTACCGCATCGTCGTTGCGGATTCCCGCAGCCCGCGTGACGGCCGTTTCATTGAGGAGATCGGCTTGTACGATCCGATGGCTGACAGCGAGAAGATCAAGGTCGATATGGAGCGCGCAAAGTACTGGATCGCCAACGGCGCTCAGCCCACCGATACCGTACGCGGCCTGCTCAAGAAAGTCGAGGCCTAATTTAAGGAGTTCATGACCGCATGAAAGAGCTTTTGACCTATATCGTGCAGAATCTGGTCGACAATCCCGATCAGGTTTCTGTGACCGAGCGCAAAGCCGACGGCGAGATCGTCTACGAGGTTCGCGTCGCCGACGGCGACATGGGCAAGGTCATCGGCCGGCAGGGGAGGATCGTCAAGCAGATCCGCATCCTCATGCGGGCCGTCGCCCAGAGAAAGGGCAAAAAAGTATCAGTTGAGATTATGGACTGATCTTCCGTTTCCCCCGACATATGCCGGGGGAAATTTTTTGATTTTACAAGGACGAAACAAATTTGATATTATCTCTGAAATACTTTTTTGCTATTCTATACTCGCAAGCAGCAAAGAACATTTGAATAACTCCTTAAACTAACAGAGCGGTCAGGCGCTCTGTTTCGTTTTTAAACAAACATATCTGTTTGCAAACTGACCCCGCTGTGGTATAATAAATTGTTACATATAGAGATTATCAGGGGAGGAAGACCATGGAGAAAAAAGCGCTGATCGAGGCCGGGCGCATCGTCAATACCCACGGGGTGCAGGGCGAGGTCAAGATCGAGGTGTGGCTGGATTCGCCGCAGTTTTTCAAAAGCTTCAAGCGCCTTGTGCTGGATTCCGGCGAGGAGCTGGAGGTGCTGGAGGCGAAGACGCACAAGGGCTTCGTGATCGCGCGGCTTGAGGGCGTGGACGATGTGAACGCCGCCATGCGCCTCAAGGGCAAAAACGTCTCCGTGCGCCGCGAGGACGCGGCCTTGCCGCGCGGCGCCTTCTTCCTGCAGGACATCATCGGCGCGAAGGTCGTCAATGAGGCCGGCGCGGATATCGGCACTCTGACCGAGGTCATGGAGACGCCTGCCTCCAATATCTACGTGGTAAAAGGGGAGACGGAGCACCTGATCCCCGCCGTGCCGGAGTTTATCAAAAAGACCGATCCCGACGCGGGGCTTATCACCGTTCACCTGATCGAGGGCATGTGACATGAGAATCGACATTCTGACCCTTTTCCCCGATACCGTCAATGCCGTGCTGCATGAGAGCATCATCGGCAGAGCCGCAAAGAAGGGGATCGTGGACATCAACTGTGTCCAGATCCGGGACTTCACCGAGAACAAACAGAAGCAGGTGGACGACTACCCCTACGGCGGCGGCTTCGGCTGCGTGATGATGGCCCAGCCGCTCAAATCGTGCCTTGACCATGTGATGGAAGACGCGGGGGGCCTGCGCTCCCGCGTGATCTACATGTCCCCCCAGGGCAAGCCCTATACCCAGGAAACCGCCAAACGCCTCAACCGGGACTACGACCACCTGGTGCTGGTCTGCGGCCACTATGAGGGCGTGGACGAGCGCTTTATCGAGCAGTGTGTGGATGAGGAAATCTCCCTTGGAGACTTTGTACTCACCGGCGGGGAGATCGCGGCCATGGCGGTGGCGGACTCGGTATGCCGCCTGGTGCCGGGGGTGCTGGCCGATGAGCAGTGCTATACCGGGGAGAGCCACTGGGACGGTCTGCTCGAGTACCCCCAGTACACCCGCCCGGAGACCTGGGAGAGCCGCGCCGTGCCGGAGATTTTATTGAATGGTGATCACGCCCGCATCGAGCACTGGAGGCGCAAAAAGCAGCTCGAGCGCACGCGCGACAAACGGCCCGACATGTTTGCCGCCTTTGAGCCGCAGACCGATGAGGACAGAAGGCTTCTGCGGGAGCTGGAAAAGGAGCAGGGGAGAAAGAGACTCACCGAGCCGGTAACGTACCGCCCCGCCGAGACCGGGGACATTCCCCGCATCCTGGAAATCGTGCAGGATGCGCGCGAGAGCCTGAAACGCTACCATGTCGACCAGTGGCAGGGCCCGTACCCCGACGCTGCCCGCTTCGAAGAGGACATACGCCTGGGCCAGTGCTTTGTCCTGACCCACGGCGCGGACACCCCCGCCTTCTTCGTGCTGAGCCCTCTGCCCGAGCCGAGCTATGACGAAATCACCGACGGCAAGTGGTCGGCGGACATCCCGTACTGCGTCCTGCACCGGGCGGCGGCGGCGAAGGAGTACCGCGGCAGCGGCATCTCCCAGGCCCTGATCCGCTGCGCCGAGGAGCAGGCGAGGGCTTACGGCCTTAAGTGCATCCGCGTGGATACCCACAAGAAGAACAAGCCTATGCAGAATCTCCTGCGCGAAAGCGGCTTCCGCTACCGCGGCAACATCCTGGTGGAGTCCGAGCCGGGACACGATCCCCACCGCCAGGCGTTTGAAAAAATCTTGAAGGATAAGAAATGAATTTAACAGACTACAATGAAATCCGCGCCCTGCTTGCCCGGCACAAGTTCCGCTTCTCCAAATCCATGGGGCAGAACTTCCTGACCGCCGCCTGGGTGCCGGAGGATATCGCCGCTTCGGCCATGCTGGATGATAAAACGGGCGTTCTCGAGATCGGCCCCGGCGTCGGCTGTCTGACGCAGGAGCTTTCCAAACGCGCGGGAAAGGTCCTGTGCGTGGAGCTGGACAAGGCACTGAAACCCATTCTGGCCGAGACGCTTTCCGACTGCGAAAACGTGGAGATCGTCTTCGGAAACGTTCTCAAGCAGGACCTTCCGGAACTCATGGAGGAGCACCAGCCCGGCATGCGCCACGCGGTATGCGCAAACCTGCCGTATAACATCACATCCCCCGTGCTCACGGCGCTCATTGAAGCCGGATGCTTCGAGACCATCACCGTCATGATCCAGCGCGAGGTGGCGCGCCGCATCTGCGCCGGACCCGGCACCGCCGACTACGGCGCCTTCGGCATCTTCGTCCAGTGGTACATGGAGACGGAGCTGCTGTTTGATGTGCCGCCGTCCTGCTTCGTGCCCCAGCCCAAGGTCACAAGCTCCGTCATCCGCCTGACGCGGCGCAAGTCCCCGCCGGTGGAGGTAAAAAACCCGGAGGCGCCGGATATGATGTTCAGGCTTGTGCGCGCGGCCTTCAACCAGCGGCGCAAGACCCTGGTCAACGCGGTCTCCTCCCAGGTGGCGGGGGTATCGAAGGAACAGATCGAGGGAGCGCTCACAGCCCTCGGCTTCGACACGCGCATCCGGGGCGAGGTGCTGAGCACCGCCGACTTCCTGCACATTGCCGAAAGCCTGAACGCAGCGGGCGAATAGGATATAAAAGCAAATTTTTTAACAACAAAAAAGCAGATTTCCGGCGAAAAGGTATTGCGAAAACCGCATGGAATGTGGTAAGCTATAAAGACGGAACACCACTTTATTTTTTATAATATTTTTTTGTACAAAGGAAAGGAAAGACAGCATGAGCAAAAAGTACGTGTATCTCTTCTCCGAAGGCAATGCAAACATGCGTGAGCTGCTCGGCGGCAAGGGCGCAAACCTCGCTGAGATGAGCAACATCGGCCTGCCCGTCCCCCAGGGCTTCACCATCACCACCGAAGCCTGCACCCAGTATTACGAGGACGGCCGCCAGATCAACGACTCTATCATGGCAGAGATCATGAAGAACGTCGAGATCATGGAGCAGATCAACGGCAAAAAGTTCGGCGACCTCAAGAATCCCCTGCTGGTCTCCGTGCGTTCCGGCGCCCGCGCCTCCATGCCCGGCATGATGGATACCATTCTGAACCTCGGCCTGAACGACGATGTTGTCGCCGCCATGATCGCCGGCAACCCCGATCCCAAGTTCGAGCGCTTTGTCTATGACTCCTACCGCCGCTTTATCCAGATGTTCTCCGACGTCGTCATGGAAGTCGGCAAGAAGTACTTTGAACAGCTCATCGACCAGATGAAGGAGCGCAAGGGCGTCACCTTCGACGTTGAGCTCACCGCTGCCGACCTCAAGGAGCTGGCCGAGCAGTTCAAGGCCGAATACAAGAAGCAGATCGGCGAGGACTTCCCCTCCGATCCCGTTGTCCAGCTCAAGGAGGCCATCCGCGCCGTCTTCCGCTCCTGGGACAACCCCCGCGCCAACTACTACCGCCAGCAGAACGACATCCCCTATTCCTGGGGCACTGCCGTCAACGTCATGCCGATGGTCTTCGGCAACCTCAATGAAAACTCCGGCACCGGCGTCGCCTTCACCCGTGACCCCGCCACCGGCGAGAAGAAGCTCATGGGCGAGTTCCTGACCAACGCCCAGGGCGAGGATGTCGTGGCCGGCGTCCGCACCCCGATGCCCATCTCCCAGATGGAGGAGAAGTTCCCCGAAGCTTATGAGCAGTTCGTCAAGGTCTGCGCCCTGCTTGAGGATCACTACCGCGACATGCAGGACATGGAGTTCACCGTCGAAAACGGCAAGCTCTACATGCTCCAGTGCCGCAACGGCAAGCGCACCGCGCAGGCCGCCCTCAAGATCGCCTGCGACCTGGTTGACGAGGGGATGATCGACGAGAAGCAGGCTGTTCTGATGATCGAGCCGCGCAACCTCGACACCCTGCTCCACCCCCAGTTTGACGCGAAGGCCCTCAAGGCCGCCACGCCCATCGGCAAGGGCCTGGGCGCTTCCCCCGGCGCCGGCGCCGGCAAGATCGTCTTCTCCGCTGAGGACGCCAAGGCCTGGGCTGCCCGCAAGGAAAAGGTCGTCCTGGTCCGTCTCGAGACCAGCCCCGAGGATATCGAGGGCATGGCTGCCGCTCAGGGCATCCTGACCGTACGCGGCGGCATGACCAGCCACGCGGCCGTCGTTGCCCGCGGCATGGGCAAATGCTGCGTCTCCGGCTGCGGTGAGATCAAGATGGATGAAGAGAACAAGAAGTTCGAGCTGGCAGGCAAGACCTTCCACGAGGGCGACTTCCTCTCCATCGACGGCTCCACCGGCAATATCTACGACGGCCTCATCCCCACGGTCGACGCCTCCATCGCCGGCGAGTTCGGTCGCATCATGGCCTGGGCCGACAAGTACCGCCGTCTGCAGGTCCGCACCAATGCCGACACCCCGCGTGACGCCGCCAAGGCTGTCGAGCTGGGCGCCCAGGGCATCGGCCTGACCCGTACCGAGCATATGTTCTTCGAAGGCGACCGCATTGCCGCGCTGCGCGAGATGATCTGCTCCGACACCAAGGAAGAGCGCGTTGCCGCGCTTGCCAAGCTCGAGCCCATGCAGCAGGGCGACTTCGAGGGCATCTACGAGGCCATGCAGGGCTATCCTGTCACTATCCGCTACCTCGACCCGCCTCTCCACGAGTTCGTTCCCACCGAGGAAGAGGACATCAAGGCGCTGGCCGAGACCCAGGGCAAGAGCGTCGAGGAAATCAAGAATATCATCAGCTCCCTCCACGAGTTCAACCCCATGATGGGTCACCGCGGCTGCCGTCTGGCCGTCACCTATCCCGAGATCGCCGAGATGCAGACCGCTGCCGTCATCAAGGCCGCCTTGGCTGTCCAGGCCCGCCACCCCGAGTGGAAGATGCAGCCCGAGATCATGATCCCGCTGATCGGCGAGGTCAAGGAGCTCAAGTACGTCAAGGACGTGGTCGTCAAGACCGCCGACGCCATCATCAAGGAAGCCGGCTCCGACATGAAGTATCTGGTCGGCACCATGATCGAGATCCCGCGCGCCGCGCTGACCGCGGACGAGATCGCCGAAGAGGCCGAGTTTTTCTCCTTCGGCACCAACGACCTGACCCAGATGACCTTCGGCTTCAGCCGTGACGACGCCGGCAAGTTCCTCTCCTCCTACTACGACGCCAAGATCTACGAGAGCGATCCCTTTGCCCGCATCGACCAGAAGGGTGTCGGCAAGCTGGTGAAGATGGCCGCGACCCTGGGCCGCTCCGTCCGTCCCGACATTCACCTCGGTGTCTGCGGCGAGCACGGCGGCGATCCCAGTTCCGTTGAGTTCTTCCACAAGGTCGGTCTGGACTACGTGTCCTGCAGCCCCTTCCGCGTTCCCATCGCCCGCCTCGCCGCCGCACAGGCTGCGATCAAGGAGGAGAAGGAAGCCGAGGAAGCTGTCGCCAAGGAGATCAAGGCTGCCGAGGACGAGACTGAGGCCATGGTCGATGCCGCCAAGACTGCGCTGAAGGAAGCCACCGACAAGCTGGCTGCCATCGCTGACGCCGCAAGCGCGGAGCTGGCCGACTTTGCTCAGGCGGGCTACAAGTCCCTCCTGGCCGGTTGGGAAGAAGCCAAGAAGACCTTCAGCGAGAACAAGAAGTAAGACCTTGCCTTCCCCGGCCGCTTGCGGCGTCCGGGGGAGGGAGACCGCTTCAGCGGCGGAAGGGGTATCTTCCCTCTGCTTGCTGATGGGGTCAATTGAGCGCCAAGATATAACAAAAGCCGCGTCCCGATTTGGGACGCGGCTTTTGCCGGTGCACCCTGCGAGCGCACGTTCTAAACCCGGGACCGCCCTGCGGCGGCAAAGCTCAGGCCCGGCGAACAGAAATCATGTAAAGCCGCATACGAGGGAGAGACTGCCAAACAAGTCAAAGCCCATTAGCTGCACGGGATCGCTTGTGGCAGATATGGCGGGTAGTGAAAGCATGAGTTGCCCCCCGGCGAATCCGTAACACTGTATTGAGGCCATGAAGGCCCAGCCCATGGGTGAGGACTCCTATGTGGTGGAGCTGGAGCCGGACATGCTCACGGCAAAGGAGCTGCCTCGAGTGCTGCTCCCCGGCGGACACCACACCGCCGGCACCGGCTACGAGGGCCACGGCTTCTTCGAGGCGTCCTCCATCCGCAAGATAAACGGCAAATACTACTTCGTCTATTCCAGCCACAAGAGCCACGAGCTGTGCTATGCGGTCAGCGACAGACCCGATTCCGGTTTTGTCTACGGCGGCACCATCGTTTCCAACGGCGACATCGGCCTGGACGGCCGCACCGAACCTGTCGCCCCTCTCGGCAACAACCACGGCGGCCTGGTGGAGGTGGGCGATGCCCTCTACATCTTCTACCACCGCCAGACCAACGGTACGGAGTTTTCCCGCCAGGGCTGTGCCGAGCGCGTTACCATGCTGCCCGACGGGAGCATCCCCCAGGTCGAGATCACAAGCTGCGGCTTGAACGGCGGCCCGCTCAAAGCCTCCGGCAGCTACCCCGCCGCCATTGCCTGTCATCTGACCGATCCCACGGTCACGAACGCCATCGACTACGGCGACCCGAAAATGCAGCGCCAGATCCGTGTGACCGAGCGGCAGAATGTGAGCTTTATCACCGGCATCAAGGACGGCGCCGTGATCGGATACAAGTACTTCGATTTTTACGGCACGAGCTTTCTCGGTCTCGAAGTGCGCGGCGAGCTTGCGGGCACGATCACGGTCTCCCATGACGCGGCGGGCGAGGAGGTCATCGGCACCATCGAGTTTGATGCGGCAGTCAGGGATTGGCGCATGCTGCTCCTTCCCATCGCGCCGGAGCAGGACACCCGCGCCCTCTATCTCCGCTATGAGGGAAAAGGCGAGTGGGAGCTCAAGAGCTTGTGCTTCTTCGCGGAGTAAGCACATGTGAACATGCGAACATTCCGCAAATCTGCTGCAAAACATGTTTTAGAAATCTGCAATTTTGCGGTAGGATTCATGAAGGAGTCAATCTGGAAACACGCAAGGAGAAACCCGCAACAGCACAGGCACCCGGAGAAGCGATCAAGCATCACTTTCCCGGGTGCCTCTTTACATCAAATAGCACACTTACCCGATTCAATTTAATCATAAATTCAAAATTTGATTAAATTGACTTGACGTTTAAAACGATGAATCATATAATAGAATCGTATTTATATAGACACAATCGGCCTGCCGAATGAGGGATGCACATGCGGAGTTTCAACTATAAAAAGGAATATCAAAAGCTGCTGACCCCGGAGATCGTTTCCTATCTTACACAGATCCATGAGCAGAAAGGAAAACAGAGTAGATTTTCTGATGCCCAGAAGGATGTGCTGGACGAACTGCTGGAGATCGCAAAGATCCAGAGCACGGAGGCATCGAACCGGATCGAAGGCATCATCACCGCGGACGACCGTCTAAAGCTGATCGTACGAAACAAGACGACGCCGCGCAGCCGCAGCGAGCGGGAGATCGCCGGATACCGGGACGTGCTGAACACGATCCACGAAAACTATGAGTTTATCCCGATCCGCCCCGGCATGATCCTGCAGCTTCACCGGGATCTGTATAAATTCAGCGGCATGTCGATCGGTGGAAGCTTTAAGAATTCGGACAACGTGATTGCCGAGACGCTGCCGGACGGTACAAAGCGTGTCCGCTTCCAGCCCGTCCCGGCCTGGGAGACACCGGAGGCCATGGATTCTCTCTGCACAGCGATCAACGAAGCAATCGCAGATCCGGAGCTGGACGATCTGCTGCTGATCCCCATGTTCATTCTGGACTTCCTCTGCATTCACCCCTTCAATGACGGCAACGGACGCATGAGCCGCCTGCTGACCTTGCTGCTCCTGTACCGCACGGGCTGCCCGATCGGAAAGTATATCAGTATTGAGCGGCTGATTGCCGACAGCAAGGACAGCTATTACGAGGCCCTGCAGGAAAGCTCCGAGAACTGGCATGAGGGCGGCAATGATTATCTGCCCTTCGTGCGCTATCTGCTCGGCGTCATTATCGCGGCCTATCGAGAATTTGCGGAGCGGGCGGAGATTCTGCTCGAAACCGGGAACTCCAAAACCGACCGCATCCGCAGGCTTATCCGCAGCACGACCGGGAAGATCACGAAGTCGGAACTGATGGCACAGTGCCCGGATATCAGCCAGGTCACTATACAGCGCGCACTGAAAGAACTGACGGACAGCGGAGATATCCTCAAGATCGGCGGCGGCCGCTACACTTCATACGTTTGGAATTGGGATAAGGAATAGATGAATGCCTTACGATTTCAGGCGGCCCCATCTCATCCTGGTGGTTTTCGTTCTGGGCTAAGGACGAGGAACTTGATGAGCGGGCGCTTGTCTTCAGGGAGGATCGCGCACTTGTGATGCTGTCCCGTTATACACCGGTTCCTGCCGATCCTGAGCGGAAGGTATCGCTTGTGGTAGATGATGCCGCGCTGTATGACGAGCTGGCCAAGTACAAGGACCATAATTCCTATCGCGGAGAAATGTCAATCATCCTCGTTGACCAAAGCAGCTTCGAAGTAATCCGGGAAGAGTACGTAGCCCACTATGATGCGGATACGACGCGGGAACTGCACGTCGTATAAAAAAGAAAGGAGTATGCCTACGTTGAACGAAACCGCCGTCCATAGCGAGACCGATCAGGGCCAGGGGTTCAAGGCCTGGTGGAAGAGGAACTGGAAGAAGGTCGTTGCCGGTGCTGTCGTCGTTGGAGGAGCCATCCTGGTGATCAAAAACTCGGACGAGATCGTGGTAGTTGCTGAGAAGCTGGCGGCTACACTGAAGCCGGAAGCGAAGGTACCGACCCCTGTGGCCGTTCCTAAAGTGGTCGAGGAAATCGACGCGGCTCCGATTGTGGAGCTGGCGAAGGAGGTTGCCCGGAAAGCTCCGGAGGCTCCGTTCGATGTGATCGCCCATATTCGCACTCTGCCGGAAGGCTGGCACGCGTCCCCAGAAAAGATCGCGGAGGCCGCGGAGCTTCAGATAGTTCTGCTGCCGAACCAGACCCTCGTAGACGCATACAAAAAGGGCGTCAGAGTAGCGTGAGTAAGGAGGAAAGCTATGGATGAGATGATAAATCCGAACGGCATGAACTGGGCCGGGCTGTTTTCCGAAATGACAAGCGGCGACAAGACATTCCTAGGCTTCCTCGGTATCATGGGCCTAGCCTACCTTGGAAAGCTGTACTTTGACAGTGTTGACAAGGCCATGGAACACGGCTATGATGCAACCATAACCTCGACCAAGAATGGCAGTATTCGTTTCACCCGAGGGAATACTGAAATCGAAGAGGTGGCCGAGGAAGAGACAGAGAAAGAGGCGGATGGCACCGATGCCGACTATAACGAAGAAACAGTATAACGAGTACATGCGGCTGTGCCAGCAACGGGATGAGGGCAAGATCCTGACCCCGGACGGACTGCACTTCATCTGCGAAGCGAACGGATACGATCCGGAAAAGATAGGAAAGCATTTCCTGGAAGTCCTACCCCAGGTCTATCAGCGACCTGTTATCCCGGAAGAGACTGAATAGAGTAAACAACGCCCCATCTCAGGCTGTTCTGCCAGAGGTGGGGCGTTGCTTAACGCATGTTATTCAAATAGGTTCTGATGATCCGATGCAGCGCTTCGGCTATGTCCATTTGTCCATCATCCAGCGCCCATTCAAACATACAGCCCTTTACAATGGTGCAGATGTCCATACTCAGCGTATGGGCATCTGCTTCTTTTTTTAGATAGCCCTGTTGCTGCGCAGCAAGCAATTCTCGCTTACATCGGGCCATAACTGTCCCTTCGGCAAAGCAGCCGTCGGACTGACCCATATAAGCCGAGAGCGCCTTGTTGCCCGTGGTGTAAAAGCTTTTCATGAACTCCTCGCCCAAAGCCAGGTAGCGGTCGATCAGGTGCATGTACAGCTCGCAGACCCGTTCGGCCACATCGGAAAGCGGCGTTTCCAGAACAAAACTGTCAAAGGACGCTTCCCGCACAAAATGCATCAGCAGGTCGTCCTTGTTCTTGAAATGATGATAAAAGGTGCCGATGGAGAGTCCTGCCTCCTCGCACACGTTCCGAACCGTGATGCTGTCGGCTCCGTACTTCTTGATCAGCTCCACCGTTGTGTCAATCAGCTTTTGTTTCGCGTCCTGGGGCTCCGCCGTCTTGGGCGGTCTGCCGCGTTTTTCTGCCATAGGGAACACCTCAAAAATAAAACTTGTTCTAAAAACTATTGACAGAATAACACATCCTGCGTATAATTGCAAATAGAACATGTTTTATTATTTGAAAGAAGGTCGCTACATGAAAATCACTTACTGGTCTGACTACGCTTGCCCTTATTGCTATATCGGAGAAGCCCGACTCAAGCGGGCGCTTTCTTCTATCCCCGAGCTGAAAGACACCGAGATCGAGATGAAGAGCTTCCAGCTGGACCCCTCTGCCGGGCAGCATGCCGCGGGCGACACCCAGACCCGTTTCGCCCACAAGTACGGCATCAGCATGGAGGCGGCCGGGCGGCAGATCGACACGATCTCCCAGATGGGCCGCGCCGAGGGCATCGACTTTAAATACGCCACCACGCTCTTCACCAACACCATGGACGCCCACCGCTTGACCAAGCTAGCCCAGAGCAAGGGCGATCCCGCGCTGACCGAGCGCGTGATCGAGGCGCTGTTCGACGCCTACTTCACCCAGAATAAGGAGCTGGCCGATCATGCCCTGCTGCAGGAGATCGGCGAGCGCTGCGGCCTTGACGCGGAGGAGGTGCGCGAGGTACTGGAATCGGACAAGTATCACGACGATGTGGTCATGGACGAGCGGGAGGCCGCCTATCACGGCGTGCACGCGGTGCCCTTCTTTGTCATCAACGGCAAGTACAGCATCTCCGGCGCGCCCGACACGGAGTGGCTTCGGCAGGCGCTGCTGAAGCTGATGGCAAAGGAAGCCGAGGAGCAGATGGCCTCCGGCATGAGCTGCGGCCCCGAGGGCTGCAAGCTCCGTTAAGACCATGGTACGCTGTGTGCCCGTCAAGGGCTACTTTGCCGAGAACTGCTTTTTCTATATCGACGAGGCTTCGAGACATGGCTTTGTGATCGACCCGGGCGCGGAGGGACAACGGCTGCTCTCCCTCATCCGCCGGGAGGGCTGGGGAATCGAGGCGATCCTGCTGACCCACGGGCACTTCGACCACACCGGCGCGGTCAATGAACTGCGGGAGACTTTGAACATCCCGGTCTATGCCCACGAAAACTCTGACCGGTATCTGCTGGACGGAGAGATGAACCTGTCCGCATTCTGCATCGGGGAGAAAGTGATTCGCAATGTCTGCACGCTCCGGGATGGAGACACAGTAAGTTTGCGAGACGGCTCCTGCTGCCTGCGGGTCATTCACACGCCCGGCCACACCACGGATTCCGTGGTCTATTACAGCGAAAAAGACCGCGTCGCCTTCGTGGGCGACACGATCTTCAAGGGCAGCGTAGGAAACTGGCAATACCCCGGCGGCAACCGTCAGACGCTGGTGGAGAGCATAACGGAAAGAATATTTGCTATGCCGGATGATACCGTCCTTTATTCCGGTCACTCGGAAGCAACGACCGTCGGCATAGAAAAAAGAAGATATCACGCAAAAAACTGTTGACATATCGAGAATTATAGATATAATAGCCTCATGGATAAGATTGAAGTATTCAAAGCTCTGTCGAATGAAACACGGCTGAACATTGTCGAATGGCTGAAGGAACCGGAGAAAAACTTTCCACCGCAAGGAGGGCACTTTGAGGAGGCGGTGGATCTCAAAGGCGGCGTATGTGTGGGCAGTATCCGGGACAAAGCGGGGATCTCGCAGTCTACGGTGTCTCACTATCTGGATATGCTGCAGAAGGCGGGTCTCCTTTTGGCAGAACGACACGGCAAATGGACCTACTACCGAAGGAACGAGCAGACCTTTGATGAATTGTCTGCATACTTTGGTCGGGACATCTGAGTTAGGCGGGCAAAGCCCCGCTTAACTATTGAACCATTATATCGACAAAGCGCGAAATAAAGATATGTAGTGTGAACAATCTGGAGGGTATTATGCATTTTTCTAGTGGAATTGTAAGGCCGCCTTATGAAGCCTGGTCGACCTTCTTGCAGGTCACATCCGGCTGTTCTCATAACAAGTGCAGGTTTTGTACTTTTTATAAGGACGCAGCTTTTCGTGTCTCTCCGGAAGAAGAAATCCGGGAGGACTTGGCGGAGCTTCGAGACTTTGGTGCGATTCCGGAGCGGATCTTCCTTCAAGGTGCCGATCCCTTTCTGCTGAGTTACAACAGGCTGATGCGCATTGCCGAACTGATAAAAGAGTATCTTCCTTCCGTGCAGTCCATCGGCGGCTATGGTCGAGTGGACAGTCTGAAGAATAAGACGGTGGAGCAGTTGCAGCAGCTAAAGCAGGTGGGTTATGACCTCATTGTGTTTGGGATCGAGTCCGGAGACGATATTGTTTTAGACCGGATGGACAAGGGCTACCACGGAAAGGATATCGTAGAGCAGCTGTCCAAAATGAC
>Ga0247611_10007222_pt1 | contig 14008 bp, 6 predicted proteins | sample 177DNAGHGhighgp2_FD_192422 | JGI IMG/M metagenome (GOLD analysis project Ga0247611, IMG submission 192422) | Sheep rumen microbial communities from Palmerston North, Manawatu-Wanganui, New Zealand - 1770 DNA GHGhigh gp2 | ecosystem: Host-associated > Mammals > Digestive system > Stomach > Rumen ...
TAAACCGTCTTCAAACACAAGACTTTTCAGGTTTCCAAGGCTCACCGACGTTCCCTTTGCCTTCACAACCGTTTTGGCACTGCCCACCTTCATCGTGCAGTTATAGTTGCCACTGCTGAAGGAAGCGGAGGCACCGATACCAGCGCCGGAAGTGCCCTCTGCCGTTAGGTCCACGCCCCCGATGGTCAGCGTCTTCTCCTCCGTAACGCGTTTGGGACGAATGCCATACGAACCCTTCACGCTGAGCGTGCCTTGATTGTCCGTGATGCCCAAAATAGACAGGTTGCCTGTGAAGTAGATGCCTTCACCTTTGCTCTCTATCGTGTTGTCGCCTTTCACACGGATGGTGAGGTTCGGCATAGTCGTATAGATGCCCCGTCCATAGCCTGTTAATTCATAATCAGGATTGCCCGTGTTCGTGATGTTTGCATTCTCGAGCGTCAAAGAGTGGAAGCCCAAAGTTTTTGAATATTTCACCGAGCCTCCATCGCCCAGCACGTCTTTCTGGTTGTAGTCGTTCACCTGCTTACCGCCTACCCATACGTCGTAGTAGGTGTTGGCAAGCTGGGGGAAGGTGTAGGTGATTTGCTTGCCAACCATAACAGTATTAGCCATTGCATCCTTATTATTTATCTTTGCTGATATGTCGGCAGCGAAGACATAGTCATAATCGTCTGTATTGATGGCACTCAAATTAATTGCGACACTATACGTTTCACCAAGTTTTGCCACATATCCTTGAGCGAGAGGATAGGAATTGGTATTATAAATACTAAACCAATTCACGCTTTCCACTTGAACATTGCTTTCGCTAACTGTAGCAGTAGAAGCAAGTGCTTTATCTATTTCAGGACTTGCCACAGAGACGTTTATCTGATGGATGTATTGAAACCTCCTGATTTCAATCTTCTTGAGAAAAGCAGATTGAGGATTACTGTTTTCTCTTATTCCACCTCCAACGAAACACCCTGTAACCAAATGACAATTCTCCAGAACAGGTTTTGCTGAGTCTTCATATCCAACCCAAGCCGCTATACTTGAACTGATAGAAATATGACAATTATTCAAGGTTATAGCACCAAACTTTGTGCCATCAAAACCAGCATCGTAATTACCTATAGTTTCAATCTCCAAGTCCAGGTCTTTGATAGTAAGACTAGTACTTTCATCAGCTATTATTCCAGTCGAACGGATGGTTTGCGGTTTGAGTATCAACTTTCCATCACCGCAGATGGTATGATTACCAGCAACACAGTATGCTATACACTCGTAATGAGGTCCTGTAATGGTGCATTCACCATCTACTTGTATTGTCAGTGTCTTGTTGCTTGTTACAAAAATAGCGGAAGAAGCACCTTCATTTCCTGGGCTATAGGACAATTCTCCATCTGTAAGGTGCAAAACATTGGTGGATGGATCATACCACCATGCCCGATATGCTGTTTGCATACAATTGTATGAAGTGACTGCTTCATTACAAACCCGGAATCCATAGTGCGTCTCAGCAGCGTTTGCCCCCATAGCCATCGCCACGAGTGTTATCAACACGGTTAAGTATCTTTTCATCATCTTGTTATAGTTTTTACGGTTTTTAGTTCGTCTTTATATATTCGGCACAAAGTTACGAAATATTTTTCATACTACCAAATTTAAGGGGTCATAGCGTGTAAAAATCCTTTAACAACGATGATTTAACTGTTAAAAAACACTGAACGCCGTAGACGCTACCAGCGTTTGACGTTCCCGCTGTCGGAGAATGACGTTCCCGCTATCAGCGTTTGAGGCACTTTTTACAAGAAACTGCCATAGTTTATAGCACAAAGTGCCATAGTTTGCAAAGCGAGGGCTGCTTTGTTTGTTTACCCCGCCCCCCCCTTGCCAGGGACCCCGCCCCTTAAGGGGTGGGGAGCCGCGAGAGGAATGAAAGGCAGCACTTAGGGCGTGGGGAACCAAAAGAAGAACGAAAGGCAGTACTTACGAGGGTGTTGGAGTTGGGGGCGAGAGCTCATTGGAGCGAACAAACGAACGAACAGTTCGAACAGTTTGAAAAACTATCAACCTGATCAAGGAAAGATTACACAAATTGTACTTTGTGACTTTTGACTTTGTGACATTAAGGAGGTTCGATATAGAGGAAGGAAGATGAGAAAGGAAGATGAGATTACAAATAATAAGTAATAATAATTTATATAAATATATAATATATTATATATTAATATAACCATTCTACTCCGATTATTGTAGGTGCTTATTGTCACAAATTCACATGTCACAAAGTTACATTTTGAGTCAACCAAAATCAGTACGAAGTCAACTTTCTCAGGAAAAGGAGCACTGTCTTACCCTGAAAAACGTTGCATGTTGCATGTTGCATGTTGCATTAAGGTCCTTCCACATATGTGGGGAATGGAAGCTTATATTATATATATAATATTATTATATATTAATATAAATATATAATACTTATAATATATAACCATTTTCTTCATCTCTACTTATTCGAACCACCTTAATGCAACATGCAACATGCAACGTGCAACAAAATTACTGTTCGTTCGTTCGTTTGTTCGCGCCAATGATAACATGAACACGGAATAAAGGCAAGCTGTTCCGTATTAAATAGTATTTCTGGGATAATTATGATAATTATGATAATTTCTTTCAGAACTAAAGCGACCACGGATTATCCAGATCTGACGGATAACAATTATTTATTTCTGTGAGTGGAAACAACTGAATGGAGCATGAGCACAAAGAATGCGGACTGAGAAGCCCGCATTCCTATGATCGTGTCCCCACAGGGAGACTACAAGTTGCCTATTTCATCCTTACCTTCTTGTTGTTCCTGATCACTACGCCCTTGTAGCTCTTATCCACTCGCTGACCGCTGAGGTTGTAGAGCGGAGTGGCATCTTCAGCGGCACTGCTTACTGCAGGTTCCAAGCCTGTTGCTATACCACCGTCGCTTCCTTCATACGACATCCAACTACCGTTGACAAGTTGATAGGTCTTCCAGTACTTGCTCCATGCCTCATTCACCTGACTCTTAGTGATGACATTATTATCATAAGGAAGATAGATTGCATTTAAAATACCAATTTCAGACTGATGACTACGATCAGGAAGCTTACTCACAACATCACCCATATTAGATATCTTATTACTATAACATGTTAGGGTTTGGAAATTAGAAAGACTACTTGAGAGGTTAAGAGTCAATATATCATTCTGGCTACAATTAAGATTAGTCAAGTTATTGTGTGACTGTAGATCTAGGGTTCCACGAATCATGTTACTCTCGCAGTTCAATGATATAAGTTTTTTACAATCCGACAAATCTAAAGATGTCAGTCCATTTATACTACAATCCAGTTTCCGCAATTCTCTACAGTCATAAAGTAAAAGTTGCTCACCTTCAAGGGCATTATCATGGCAGTCGAGAGTTGTCAAGTACACATTATTGCTACAGTTTAATGCTCTTAGCGATTTCAGGCCTGTTATGGTAAGGGATGAAAAACTATTACTGCTGCAGATAATTTGGCTGAGATTACTACAGCCTACCGTCTGAAGATCTGTGAGGATATTACGAGAGCAATCCAGATACGATAGCTCTGTATTATAATCCAAGTATAGCTCAGAAAGTGATGGGGCATCGGTTATAACAAGTTCCTCGAACTTGTTATAACCACAGTAAATCCAAGTTAGATTGGGACAATTAGCAACGCTCAGCGTAGTCAACTTGTTTTTAACACAATTCAAGATTTCCAGATTAATACAATTTGTAAAATCGAGCGTCTCCAAATTATTTTGACTACAATTCAAAAGCATGAGTGATCTGTTGTTCGAACAGTTGAGGTTTTTAAGTTTTTCCTGGTGCGTTATATACAATGTTTCGAAATCGTTGCCACTACAATTGATCGTGGTGATGTCAGGCCCAAGACCGATAAGTCCTGTCAGTTTGTTGTTCGAACAGTAGAGCGAGGTAAGTGCAGTATTATTACTCAAATCCAGTTTTTTCAGTTTGTTGTTCGAGCAGCTGAGCAAGGTTAGTGCAGTATTCTTACTCAAGTCCAGCTCTGTCAGATTATTACTGCCACAATACAATTGTTCCAGTGAAGGAAACAACTCGATACCCTTTAGCGATGCTATACTCCTTCCATTCAGGTTCAAGGAAGTACAGTTTGCCTCTTCACTTTTTGTAACATAATTCTTATTCGGGAACTTCGTCGTTTTCAAGAATGAGAGGAAGTTGGCATCAGGAAAAAAATCTGAATTCAACAGAAAACTCCAGCAATTGCTAAAGACTATGTCCTGATTATATATTTCAGAGTTATTGTAAAGCAATTTACCATCAGCAGATTTGTAAGTACCCCAAGGCTTGAGAATCAGACTAAAGCCAGCCATCCCATCAATCGTGAAATTATGATCATGCATCCATTCCATTAATTCTGATTGTGTAAAAAGAAGTTCGGTATTTTTAACATTAGGATAATTGCTGTTATTTGTAGCTTTAAGTGTTACTTCAGAATTATTAAAGGCTCTAGCCTCAAGAATATCTACCAAGTCACCCTTTTTCCCACTAATTATGGCTTTTGCTTTAGCAAATTCGACCCTAAAATAACGCTTGCCATCACGTAAATTCCCTTCAATGCCGCAATCATTTGTGGATTTAATATTAATTGTTCCAGGTCCCCCTATGTGTAGACGTCTTTCAGTTTTATCCTTACTATATAAATAAATACCTTCCTGGTTTTCACTTAAAAGGGTCGTTGTTCCAGAAATAACACTAAGCCCTCCGCTTGTCTCGAAACGCACGGCTGAAGCGTCACGTGCACTCAGATTATTGATACCTACGAATTCTATTCTCAGATTCTCACAACTATTGTTTTCAATGGCGTGATTATTATCACCTGTGCGGGTTATTGTACAGTTGGTAAGTGTAAGAATATTGATGTTAGGGTTATATTCCACCGTTCCACTTGTAATGTTACTGCCTGTGATGTTGAGATAGTTATCACTGGTTACTTCTACGCCACCTACCCAAAAGCCATACTTCGTGGCAGACGCTACCTTGAGCGAACTCATCATCAATAAGCAGAAGGTTAACAGAAAAACCCTACTTGCGTTCATTTTTGTTTTCATTGCTATTGTTTTCATGATCGATCCTTATATAAATGGTTGGTACTACTAATAATATGCTGCAAATATACAAAAAATTTTGTTAAGAGGAGTTACCCCCCCCTTAAATATTGTTAAGGGTGCACAATAAGGCCACCCCAGTGCTTTCTGTGTGAGATTAAAGTGTTCAGAAATATTTTCCGTTTTTCCGAATATTTCCGTTTCTTCCGCTGTGGAAGATCAATAATCCTCCATGATCTCCTTCATCTTCTTCGCCCGTTTCTTGTGCTTCCTTCCCTTGAAGTCGATGAGGTCGAAGAAATCGAAGGAAACGGACACACCGCCACTGCCCGAAGGAGTGTAGTTTTCGGCAGCATATTTGCGTATTTCCTCCGTTGAAACCGCCATTTTTGGCGCATGACCAATCACCACGACCTCGGCCAATTGCTGACCCGAAGGCAGCAAAAAGATGGTGTCTGGAACCCCCTCCTTTTGATCGATTACGCGCTTGAGATAGCTGGGATGCGTAAGCGTCATGGTCTGGAAACTGTCGTTCTTCAACACAAAACGCCCTCCCCACTCGGTCTGCACCTTTTCCGTACGACGGTCTAACTGAATGGTAACATTCTTCAGCGGCTTCCTCGATTCAATGTCAGCCACCCAGATCACACGATGTTTGGGCTTTTGTGTAAGCGAATCGGTTGTTTCACCCTTCTCCTGTGCCTGCAGAAGGGTAGAAAAAACAAGAAGAAAAAGCACCAGAAACGGTCTGATGCTCTTTCCTCTTATCCCTATGGTTACAACCTTTTTACGCATATCTGCAGATTTTCGCTGCAAATATAAACGATTTCATCAATATTTACTAATCCTTTGACGTTGATTAACGAAGAATAGGATTTGGTGATGCATGTATAATGTTGTATTATTTCGTGAAAAACTGCCAAAATGCGCGCATCCGACCGTTCATCACTTCACAACCATCCGTTTGCCGTTATGGATATACACACCTGGTCGGTTGGGTTTCGCATCGAGCTTGATGCCTTCCAGGGTAAACCAGTTGCCGTTATCATCCATCATCTGTCTATGATCATTTACGTCAACTCCTGTTGTAATACCCTCTGGTATGATCAAGGTTACGGGAATGTAGCTGTTTTCGACGTTATCTACATATTTATTACCAAACCACCACATGGTTTTCAATCTCAATGATGCGGTATAGATACCTGGTTCTGCCGCATTCATGTCAGTGCTGGATACATAGACATAGAGGGTTTGGGGATTTTCTGCGGAGGTCCAGTCAAACATCCTGTTTGTACCCAATGCACTTGTATTGGCTATTTTACTCAATTTGTATTGAATCTTCTTGGTATTGTCAGCCTGATTCACCAGATAAGAATCATTGGTAGTATAGAAGGCCACACGTAGCCTGTTAGGCGTTTCCCCATAGGGCCGCGGATGGAATTCCAACTCCGTAACATCCACTGGCACGGTGGTCCATTCCGACTTCCTGTTGATAATTACCTCTTCAGGCACAGAATAGACATAACGGCTCTCCTTAGGTTCTTTAATAACGAACGAGAATTCAGACAACTGGAAGACGGAGCCGCCCTGAATGGCGCTGATCTCCAAGCGGAAGTACTTGTATTCTTTCTCGTCGGTGTTCTGGATGTCATACGTGCAACTGGCGAAGCTCGCAGCAGGGAGCCTTGTATCGTTCTCGACGGTGGCAATGGTGGTCCAGCTGTCACCGCTGTTCGCCTTGGCCTTGACAACCCAGCTCTTGGGGTTGCGAGTGGGGTTATCCTTGGTGTCGTTACCGGTGATCATGGTGTAGCCAATAGGGATGATGGCATCGGCCGTCTCGAACTCGATATAGGTGGGATTGCCCAGACTGTTGACACACCACTTGGTGGCATAGGATCCATCCACCAGCTTGGAGTAGCTCTCGTTGTTGTTTGCCCCCGCTGTACCGCCCGTGGCCGTGTAGATAGAGGTGGAGGGTGGTATGTAGGTGAAGGTCTTATCGGCGACAGGTCCTGTTACAACGCCGCCAATGGTGACGGTGCCGCAGGAACCACTTGTGCCGCCTCCGACACTATAAGGTACAGAAGAGCCCACCTTGGTGGCGATCACACCAATCACGCCATCGGTGATGGTAATGGAACCGCAATTGCCACTATGGCCCGTGCCGATGCCCGCAGCCCACGTAGTGCCCTCGGCATCGATATAGCCGCCTTCGATGACGATGTTACCGCAGTCGATATAATGACCGCCGCCGATGCCTGATGCGTAGCCGTTATTCCTGGCTCTCAGGATTCCCGTTCCCTTGATGGTGAGTGTCTTGTTGACAGGTACATCGATGCCGGGATAATGACTATAGAACCCCTTCAGGAAGTTCGTGCCCTCGAGGATGACTGTGGCATTGCCCAGACAGGTAAGACCAGCCCATTGACAAGCTAAATCATCGACACCTGTGATGGTGACATCACGGATGGTGACGGTGGCGCCGTCGGCAATGCAGTAATACTGTTTCGAACCGGAAGGCAAGGTGCCTGTTATCGTCGCACCATCCTGCAGTTCCCCACCGAAGGGCAAATTAGAGATATCGACCACGCCCGTTAACTCCCGTTTGGGGAAATAACAGCGTTTCTGGTTGACGGGACCCACAACGCCACCAACGTTCACAGTACCACATGTTCCTTTGTAACCAGGACCGATGCAGTAGGTCGATTCAAAGCCTACTGCTGCAAACAGCATATCCACACCCGTGGTAATGGTCACGTTACCGCAAGCCGCTTCGCGACCACCGCCAATGGCCGCAGCATCCGAGTTGCTCACGGCTCGGATTGTTCCTCCGGTAATGGTGATGTTACCGCATTCACTCCACGTGCTGCCGCCAATGCCTGCACTCCCATTGCCCTCGGCGTCGATGGTGCCGCCCTGGATCACGATGTTTCCGCAGTCAACACCATAACCGCCACCGATACCTGCTCCGTCGCCGTTGTTTCTGGCAACGAGCGAGCCTGTTCCCTTGATGGTTAGCGTGTGACCGACAGGAACATGAATGGCAGGGTATCTCTTATCGAATCCCTTCAAACTGTTCGAGCCTTGAAGGATAACGGTGGCATCGCCCTTACAGTTGAGGGCCGCCCACTTGCATTCTTCGTTATTTGTTCCTTCGATGGTGGCATTGTTGAGTGTGACGGTAGCTCCATCGACAAGGACAAGCTGACACTCGACGCCGAGCTTTCCTGTGAGTATTGATTTATCCAGAATCTCACCGCTTTCGGTCAGCTTAGAGAGATCAATCGTGCCGCTATAAACGGGCAGGGGGAAGACATAGAGTCGGGAAGGTGTACCGCCTGTCACGACACCGCCAATGGTCACGGTGCCGCAGGATCCATCAAGACCTGCACCGATGCTATAGGGAGCACCATCGCCCTTGATTGCCCTGAGGGTGCAGTCGCTGATGGTAATATCCCCACAGGTAGAACGTTCGCTACCGCCAATGCCTGCACCTCCGTAACCGGCTGTAGCGACAACATTACCACCACAGATGGTGATGTTACCACATGATCCGTCCGGACCGCTACCGATGGCGGCTTGGCTTTTATTGAAGGCGGTGATATCACCTCCTGCGATGACGATGTTGCCGCATTCGCCGTCACAGGCACCGCCAATGCAAGCAGCATAGCCGTTCGTGGTGGCGTAGAGCGATCCCGTTCCCTTGATGGTGAGTGTTTTGTCCTTCGGAATGATGATGGCGGGGTAACAGCGGTAGAAGCCCTTCACGTAGTTCGATCCCTCAAGGATGATCGTGGCATTGCCTTCACAGTTGAGAGCCGCCCAATCGTAGATCTCCTTGTCGGCACCGTCGATGGTCATGTTGAAGAGCGTCACGGTGGCTCCGTCGGCAATGGAAATCTTGACGTTTTCATTCAGGACACCTGTAAGGTAGTCGCCGTTCTTCGCGGTATAGTCACTGGTGATTGTTGACAGATCCACGGGATCGCCATCACCCACCGTGAAGGTCTCGCTGATTGTTCCGCTATAAGGATCCGCTCCTGTCAGCGTCAGGATATAGGTGCCCTTCGCTTTCACTGCACTGACGGGTTGTCCGTTGAGGGAGAGTGATGGCGTGTAGGCTGTTGCACTCAAAACATCGCCGAAGACGTCTTTAACCGTGTAATCGAGCGCGATATTGCTGCCTGTATATTTATAATATGGATGTATTCCACTCAAGGTAGCCAGGGTGAAGTCTGTCAGATCCTGACTTGTGATGAAAGCGAACTCCGACAATTCTGCTTGTCCCCAAAACGTATCATTGCCTCCGTTGATGGTCAGGCGGAAGTATTTATAGGCCGTGGTGACATTATCGATGTGAAATGGACAATCGATACTGATGAGGGGCGGAAGACCGTTATAGCCACTCACAGAAACCAACGTTGTCCACTCGGCATCGTTTTTGTTTACCTTTGCATCAATGATCCATCCTGTCGGATTATATTCCGGATGTGATTTGAGTTCAAGACCTGTTGTCATCACATAGCCCAAGGGGATGATGGGCTCTGAGGCCTCGAACTCAACAGAGGGAGACTCCCAGAATTTGCAACACCACTGCGTATTTTTATCACCATCGACAAGGTTACGAAACCCACCTCCTGAGTATGAGGTGGTTGCGTTTAAACATGTCGCCTGGTATGTGATCTTGCCGGCCCACGCCACTTGCTGAACAGCGAGGAACAGCAAAGTCAGTATCGATAAACGAATAGTTAAAGATTTGATTGTTATGTTAGTATTCATAAGTGTCGAGATTAATTGATTGTTCTGATAAGTACAAAGACAAAGAAGGGGGTGCACATAGGCACTCCCTTCTATTTCTGTTTGAATTTACTCGCTCACCATGGTCTTGATCTTACCTTCCTCATCATACTCCAGCGGCATGACTTTCAGTGAACGCAGGTGGGTGATGTCGTTAGAGGGCACGCAGTCGTGATGGAACAGATACCACTTACCTTTGTACTCCACGATACAGTGATGGGTTGTCCAGCCCACCACAGGCTCCAGGATCACACCCTGATAGGTGAAAGGACCGTAAGGATTATCACCAATGGCGTAGCACAGTAAATGACTGTCGCCTGTTGAGTAGCTGAAATAGTACTTCCCGTTATACTTATGCATCCACGAAGCCTCGAAGAATCGATGCGGGTCGCCTGCCTTCAGCGGCTCACCATTCTCGTCGATGATAAGCACCTGACGTGGAGCCTCAGCAAACTGCAGAAGGTCGTCGCTCATGCGAGCCATCAAGCTGGGCAGTGCCGGCATATCGGGAGCTGTGTAGAGCTGTGTCTTACGGTCGGGAGCAGGACCCAAATCAATGCCTTCCTTCAGCACCTTCTGAGGAGCTACGTTCCACTGCAGCTGACCGCCCCAGAGGCCACCGTAGTAGCAGTACACCTGACCGTCATCATCCTTGAACATACAGGGGTCGATGCTGTAAGCACCACGGATGGGATGTTCCTGCGGGATGAACGGCCCCTCGGGACGTTCGGCAATGGCTACGCCGAGGTGGAACACACCGTTGTAATCCTTGGCTGAGTAGATAAGATAGTACTTACCGTCTTTCTCTACCACGTCGCTGTCCCACATCTGCTTCTCTGCCCAAGGCACATCCTTCACATCGAGGATCACACCATGATCAGTAACCTCACCTTCCATCACATCGTCCATGGAAAGAACGTGGTAGTCTTTCATCTGGAAATGACCACCGTCATCATCGAAGGCTGCGCCAGCCTCCCAGTCGTGACTGGGATAAACGTAAACGCGTCCGTTAAACACGTGGGCTGCAGGATCAGCCATATAATCACTCGGGAATAAATATCTTGCTTTCATTGTTCTTTTATTTTTAAGTTAATATTTCTACTTTGCTCTTGCCTCAATCTCGCGGCTCATCTCATCCAGTCTTTCATCTGTAAGAGGATACTTATAAATAAGGTAACCAACGATAACCAGAAGGATGGCAGGAATGATGGTGGTGAAGATCAGGATGGCATTCTGTGCGATGGCCGAGTAGTTAGCCAGCTTGGGATAGTAAGCATTTACAGGAGCGCTGATGAATGAAGCCAGGAACACCACTACGAAGATGCCCAACACCAGCTGCAGACACTTGTTTGCCTTGAACTCCTGCCACATCTCACCGAATGAAACGGGCTTCTCAGGAGTGGTGGTGATATTCTCCTTGCTTCCCTTGAAGCAAAGCATCAGGAGGAAGAAGCCAACGATGGCAAATACACAGGTCACTGTGAACCATGCCATTGGATCGGTAGCCAGAGCCGACTCCTCGCTGGCGAAGTTAAAGCCAATCCAACCCATTACCAACGGGGTGATCCAACCAGCGATGGAGAAACCAGCCTTGAAGGCCACACCAGCCAGAGCGTTTACCGTAGCTGCCGGGCGGTTTCCTGTACGGTATTCAGCCTCTGTAATTACCTCAGGAACAAGTGCCCACATCAGTGAACCCACGAGCAGACCCACACCAGTCATCACCTTAGCGGTCTGAACAAGCGTATTCAGACTTGTCACATCGAAGAACTTACCAATGACAAACAAGATGGCGAATCCCACCAAGCCGATGGCGAGAAGGGTGTAATACAAGCCTTTCTTACCCAACCATTTCTTCAATGCAGGCAGAGAAGGCAGGATGATGAAGGCAGGAATGGTACCGATGGCCATGAACGTAGCCTGATTCCAGTCGATGGCTGAATGTACACACATGGCAAGACCGATGGGGAAACCAGCCTGAACGATGATCTGACCCAAGTTGGCACATACCATACGGGTAGAAGTAAGGATAAGCACCTCGTCGTTGTCGCGGGTCATACTGGCCATGATAGAGCCGTAAGGTATGTTCACTACTGAATAGATCATACTGAGAATCGTATAACTAAGCGCAGCATAGATCATCTTCATCGGCATTGACCATGTGGCAGCCTGGGGAAGCATCAGCAGACAGGCCGCAACAGTGAGAGGAATACCGCCGTAGAGAAGATAAGCACGATACTTACCCAACTTAGGATTGCGGTTATCGATATAGCGCCCTACTACAGGACTCCAGAAACAGTCGATGAGACGAACCGTAAGGATCAGTCCGCTGACAAAGGCAGCATTGATCTTCAGTACTGTAGTAAGGTAAATCATCAGGTAGGTTGCTACCGTCTGGAAAATAAGGTTCTGCGCCAAATCACCAGATCCGAATCCGATGCGCTGTAACCAAGATAGTTTGTAGAAGCCTTTCGCTTCCTGCGTATTAGAAAATGATTCCATAAAAATAGTTATTAATTAATTGTTTCATGTTTGTCAAAAAATCGAGGTATCCTCCTATTTCATCATCGATGCGGCATACTTACCCATGGCCTCATAGCCTGCAGGATTCAGGTGGAGCCAGTCTTCTGAATATTCCTTCTTGAGTTTATCCGGCTCGTTCTCATCCCTGACGAGTTGGTCAAAATCGATGATTCCATCGACTCTTTTGCAATTTCTGATCCAGTCGTTGATATACTGACGACCGGCTTCGTGGTAGTAGGAATGGTAGCCATTGCCCTTGAAAGGAGTGATGGTGGCCAGATAGACCTTCATGCCCTTATCCTTGGCCTCCTTAATGAATCGCTCGTAGGCATTGACGAGTCGCGCGGTGGTCTGTTCCACATGACGACTGTTACCGATATCATTCACGCCCTCGAAGATGATCAGGGCGCTCAGACCGCTCTGGTCGAGGATATCACGGTCGAAACGTTTCACGGCGGGCTCGCTCAAACCACCTTCAACCACGCTGTTTCCGCCAATACCTAAGTTCAGCACGCCTACCTGTCCTTGCAAGGCTTCAGCAAGGAAGTCGGGCCAACGGTTCTGCTTGTTGGTGGTACTGCCACGACCGTCGGTAATCGAGTTACCCAATACAGCCACGCAAGGCAGCGCACCTTTCACGTCGAGTGCAGCGATATTGTACCAGTGGTCAACCTTCTCACCCTCGGCAAAGCTGCTCTTGGGCTTGGATACACCAGGGATGATATACGAGGTGGTGCGTGAACCACGGTGAGAGGTGGCATTTACGGGAACACCCTGACCGTAGTTGATGGTAATGGACAACCGCTGCAGCGGCTTCAGGGAATACTTGATGACATCCGAATAAATGGCCTTACCCGGTTCGATGGTCACATTCTTCTTTCCACCGAAGGTAAGATATTTGGCCGTCTTGGTCTGAATCTCCCACCCCTCCAGTGCATCAGCAATGTAAAGAGAAAGGATCTCGACGGGTTCCTTACTGAACTCGTTCGACAATTTCAGGCGCAACTCGCTGCCTCCAAGGGATACATGGATAATCTCGCGAAGGGAACGGTTTGCCAAACTGCTGGCCGGCATATCGCCAGGACCCGTGAACTCTGCGGCAGCTGCCCAGGTACCTGTCCACTGGGCATGAACCTGCATGGATACTGCCATGAAAATCGCTATAATGATCTTTTTCATAAATTTTATCAACAGGGTTAGTCTTTTACACCTGCAAATTTACACACTCCTTTCCAAAATTACTATTGATTTCGTAACTATTATATTTCAAAATGTATCATTGAGACATATTTTATTGTAGAATTTTGAAATATGACGGCTTTTTTCTACTTTTGCAGAAGATTTTAAGACCAAGATATGAGACTACCAAAACAAATCGTACTACTGATTCTATTCCTGATGACCGTCATCCAAGGATGGGCTGACACGGGAAAGCTGTACACGTCAGGCAAGCTCTCAAGTAGTCTCATTGAATGTATCTGTCAGGACAAATATGGTTACCTCTGGATAGGAACGGAATATGGACTTAATAAGTTTGACGGCTACC
>Ga0247611_10007224_pt1 | contig 14004 bp, 10 predicted proteins | sample 177DNAGHGhighgp2_FD_192422 | JGI IMG/M metagenome (GOLD analysis project Ga0247611, IMG submission 192422) | Sheep rumen microbial communities from Palmerston North, Manawatu-Wanganui, New Zealand - 1770 DNA GHGhigh gp2 | ecosystem: Host-associated > Mammals > Digestive system > Stomach > Rumen...
GAATGCTTTCACGCTTTCGCCTACTCGTTGGATTGAAGCCACCAATGCTATTGGGATTGTTTCGCAAGCGGGACGCTATGGAGGAACTTTTGCCCAAACTGATATAGCCTTCGAGTTTGCATCTAGTTCATCTATCGTGCATGGCTTCTGATTCCTCATTGCTGTCTATATGAAAAGGTGACCCGCCAGCAGATCTACGGGATGCCGACGGGTTCTGTTATCATTCGATTCGGACTGGGTTATTGAGAAGTTCGGTTTACGATACATCGATGTGCCTTTCATTACCGACATCAAAGACCCCAAGTATCCATTGAGTGCCATCGGGATATACGTTAACTGTTACTTTGTCTCGGAAATACCCAAATAAATTTGGTATTTCACTCGACTTTTCGTAACTTTGCCATCAATATGAAAATTTGTGTGTTTTGTTCTGCCAATGAGCAGATTGACCCTGCCTTTTTCGACGCAACGATGGCATTAGGACGCTGGGCTGCGGAAAAAGGTCACGACATTGTCTATGGCGGTGTCAACCAGGGACTGATGGAATGTCTGGGACGGGCTGCGCATGAGCATGGCGGCCGTACCATCGGTGTGGTACCCACGATCGTGGAGAAGTCGGGACGCGTGAGCGACTATGTCGATATAGAGATACGCTGTGACAACCTCTCGGATCGCAAACAGCTGATGATGGACCAGGCCGACGTCTTCGTGGCACTGCCCGGTGGCCTTGGAACGCTCGACGAGGTCTTTACGGTGGCCGCCTCAGCCACCATCGGCTACCACCAGAAGCCGGTCTTCCTCTATAACATCGATGGTTTCTGGAACGCATTGATTTCGCTGCTCGACGATCTGCAGCAGCGTGGCATGGTGCGCGGTGAGTGGCATGATTATATCAAAGTGGCCAATTCACTGGATGAACTGGCCACCTTGGTGGATAACGTATAAAAAGAGGTTGTGTTTGTAAGGCTTATAGGCTAAGCAGCTTTTCAGCCATTGCACGGCCTAAGGCCTCGCACTTGGCGAGTGTCTCGTCGTTCAGCGCCTGCTTGATTTCGACGGGCTCGCCAACAGGCTCGTACTTCAGTTTTTCCTCATTCCATCGTGTGATTTCGCTCACAGCCTTTGATGCCCAGCTGAAAGAGCCGAACCATCCGAAGAGTCTTCCCTTGATGTCCTTCTGCGACAGCTCGTCGAGCAGGACGTTCATTTCATGATACAGACCGGTGTTGTAGGTGGGGGCACCGACAATCAGACCTTTGTAGCGGAACAAGTCACGGATGATATAGGAGTGGTGGGTCTTCGACACGTTGTACATCACGATGTTTTTCAGACCGGCCTGGGCGGCGGCACGGGCGATGACCTCGGCGGCGCGCTCGGTATTGCCATACATGGTGCCGTAGCAGATGACGAGTCCCGGCTCGGCCTCGTAACGTGACAGACGGTCGTAGATGCCGATGACCTTCTCAACATATTGATGCCAGACAGGACCGTGGGTGGCACAAATGTAGTCGACCTTCACACCCGCCAGTTTCTTCAGCGCCATCTGTACGGGCGTACCATACTTGCCAACGATGTTTGAGTAGTAGCGCGTCATCTCCAGCCAGAACGTGTCGCAGTTCATCTGCTCATCGACATAGGCACCGTTGAGGGCGCCGAAGCAACCGAAGGCGTCGCCGCTGAAGAGGATGGTGGAGCCCGACGGAGAACCGTCGGGAGCAGGAGCGCAGAGCGTCATCATCGTCTCCGGCCAGTGGACCATTGGCGTGAGGACAAAGTTCAGCGTATGACCGCCAAGGTCGATGGAATCGCCGTTTTTTACCTCTACCAGGCCGGTGGTGAGGCGGTAGAAGCCAGCCATCATGTCGAAAGTCTTCTTGTTGCCGATAATCTGGATGTCGGGGTAGAACTGACGGAGCAGTGCCAGCGAACCACTATGGTCGGGTTCCATGTGGTTGACAACCACATAGTCGATGGGACGCTCGCCAATGACCTCGCGAATGTTCTCTAAGTAGGGCATGAAGAAATCGACCTCGACGGTATCAACCAGGCAGACTTTCTCGTCATTGATGAGATAGGAGTTGTAGCTGACGCCGTTGGGCAGGGGCCAGAGACCCTCAAAGAGGTTTTTGTTGCGGTCGTTGACACCGACGTAGTAGATGTTGTTGGTAATTTGTTTCATAGTTTTGATGGTAATTAATGAGCGTGAAATGGATTATAATGATTTTGCGAATTCTTCATCAATGCTGTTGTTAATACTCTTGCAGCAATTGGCGGCAAAAGCCTGGGCAGAGGCCATCAGACAGTCCCACTGCTGTTCGCTGAGACCGGCCTCGATGTCACCGCTTGTGATGTTGTGCTTGATGAGGCCGTAGGCAAAGCCTGCGTTGAAATTGTCGCCGGCGCCGATGGTGCTGACGGCCTGCACCGGCATCACGGGATATGACTTGCCGAAGCCGTTCTCAGCCCGCACTTCGACGGGTTTTGCACCGCGTGTGTAGATGAACTTCTTGGTGTAGAAGGATATCTCGGAGCGGTAAACGGCATCGGCATCGCTTTTGTGGTACATGATTTCAAAATCCTCGTCCGAGCCTCTGACGATGTCAGCCAGTTCCAGATTCTCCAGAATGTTCGGTGTCAGCTTCACAAACTCGTTCTGGTGGGATGCCCGGTAGTTCAGGTCGTAATAAAGGATGGCACCTTGGCTCTTGGCGTATTCCAACAACCCCTTGACCTGTGTCCGGATGACGGGGTTGATGGCAAAGTAGGATCCGAAGAGGATGATGTCGTCGCGATTGATTTCCGGACAGTTGAAGTCGAGCCGATCGTGCGGATGGTCCTTGTAGAAGATGTAGTCGGCATTGTTGCTGTCGTCAAGGAAAGCCAGTGAAACGGGGGACTTTGTGTCCGGGAAGACGGCAACGCCGTCGGCATTGACATGGTTGTCCACCAAGAACTGCTTGATGTTCTTGCCGACATGGTCATCGCCGACCTCACTGATAAAGGCCGTTGAAACCCCGCAGCGTCCCAGCGAGATGATGGCGTTAAAGGATGAGCCGCCAGGTACGGCCTGGATAGGCTGATCGTTTTTGAAGATAATGTCGAGAATGGTCTCGCCAATTCCTATTACTTTTCTCATATTGCCTGCAAAGTTACACAAAAACGAGTGAAATGCAAAGGAAAACTCGTTTTTTCGTACCTTTGCCATCAAAGATGGCGAACTTACTCCGTCTCGGCAAAAAAAGAAACAAGTTTCTTTGTTTTGCTCTCGACTTTTCGTACCTTTGCGCTCATTCGAGCGCGAAGATACTCCGTCTCGGCAAAAAAAGAACAAGTTTCTTTGTTTTGCTCTCGACTTTTCGTACCTTTGCAGGCAATGATGAATTATAATACTAAAACCTTGTCTTCCGGCCTGCGTGTTATCCACCTGCCATCAGCGTCTCAGGTGGTCTACTGCGGTTTCCAGATAGCAGCCGGCACCCGTAACGAGTGTCCGGGTGAGGAGGGCTTGGCCCACTTCTGTGAGCACATGACCTTCAAGGGGACAGCGCGCCGCAATGCCCTGCAGATTATCAATGCGCTGGAAGGCTTGGGCGGCGAACTCAATGCCTATACAAATAAAGAGTGTACGGTCTTTTATGCAGCCATCGAAAAGAGTCATCTCCGGACGGCTGTCGATGTGCTGACTGACATGGTGTTCCATAGTCAGTATCCGCAGTCGGAGATTGAGCGCGAGGTGGAGGTGATCTGCGACGAGATAGAGAGTTATAACGACTCTCCGGCAGAACTTATCTACGATGAATTCGAGAATATTCTGTTTGCCGGCCATCCCCTTGGCCACAATATCCTGGGCGAGGCCGAGCACCTGCGGACCTATACCACGGCTGATGCACTACGCTTCACGCAACGTCACTACCGTCCGGATAACGCTGTGTTTTTTGCTTATGGTGATCTGGACTTCCATCGTCTGACGGAATGGCTGGAGAAGGGCTTGCTTGCCACCCCTGAATCAATGGAGAATCACGTGATATCCCGTGTCCCTGAGTTCCCGGACACCTCGGTCGCCCCTATCGTCCGTCAGCGGGGAACCCATCAGGCCCATGTGATGATAGGTACGCGTGCGTATGCTATGAATCATCCGCGGCGTATCGTGTTGTATCTGTTGAATAACCTGTTAGGGGGACCCGGCATGAACGCACGGCTGAACCTCTCGTTACGCGAGCGTCATGGGCTGGTGTACACGGTGGAGAGTTCGATGGTGAGCTATGGTGATGCCGGTATTTGGTCGGTTTACTTCGGCTGCGACCAGCATGATGTGACCCGTTGCCGACGACTTGTCCGCAATGAACTCGACAAGCTGATGGCAAGACCGCTCAGTCAGACACGGCTGACAGCCGCCAAGCGGCAACTGAAAGGGCAGATAGCCATAGCCTGCGACAGTCGCGAGCAGTTCGCTCTTGATTTCGGAAAGTGTTATCTGTTTGATGGAAAAGAAAGGAACCTCGATGAGCTCTTTCGTAAGATTGATGCCGTGACGGCAGAGGAGTTACAGCAGGTAGCACGTGAGCTGTTCGTGCCCGAACGTCTGACCACACTGATTTATGAGTAACGGACGCTCCTCGTTGACAGGTGACGCTTCTTAGATGGCCATGGCCATGAAACGGCGCATCTCCTTCCGGGCCGTTCCCAGACGGCGTTCCACCGACTTATAGCCCTCGCCCAATTGGGCGGAAATCTCGCTGACCTTCATGCCACCGTAGATGTGCATCCGGTAGATCTCCCGACAATTCTTGGGAATGCGAGCCAGTCCGCGCTCCAGCTGTTCCGCCAGTTCGTTGGCGGAAATCACCGATTCCATCGATGTTTCGTTGTCTGCATGCCGTTTGATGTAGTGCTCATACTGTTCTTGTACACAGCGGTGGCGGTAGTAGTCGTATATAAGGTTACGCGCAATGGTATAGACCAGGCAGGGCAGGGTGACTTCCGTAATCATCTTGTCGGAAGTCATCAGCCGCGTAAAGACATCTTGTACGAGGTCTTCCGAGTTGCTGCTGCCACCAAGACGGCTACTGACAAAGGCCAGTAGCTCGTCACGGTGTGCGGCATAATAGGATTCTATGAGTGCAACGTTATTCATTCACTACAGGCTTGATGGTCCCGTCTTCATTGTAATAGAGTCTCTGCACTTTCAGTGAGCGCAGGTGCGTAATGTCGTTTGAAGGCACACAGTCGTGATAGAACAGGTACCACTGACCCTTGTACTCGACGATGGAGTGGTGGGTGGTCCAGCCGACAACAGGCTCGAGGATGACACCCTGATAGGTGAACGGGCCATAGGGAGAGTCACCGATGGCATAGCACAGATAGTGGCTGTCGCCGGTGCTGTAGCTGAAGTAGTACTTGCCATTGTACTTGTGCATCCATGAGGCCTCGAAGAAACGGTGGGGGTCACTGGCCTTCAGGGGCTGTCCGTCCTTATCGACAATGACCACGGGACGTGGAGCCTCGGCAAACTGCAATACGTCGTCGCTCATGCGGACCACGTTGCTTGGTATGGCAGGATCGTCGGCCTTGGCAAAGAGCTCACCTTGGTGGTCGGGCGCAGCACCGAGGTCGATGAGACCATTCTGGTCGCCATATTTGCCGAAGATGGGTGCCAGACCATTAGGCAGCGGACGCCACCACTGCAGCTGACCGCCCCAGAGGCCGCCGAAGTAGCAGTAGATCTGCCCGTCGTCGTCCTTGAACACACAGGGGTCGATAGAGAAGGAACCGCGGATGGGCTGCGGCTCGGGTATGAACGGTCCTTCGGGCTTGTCGGCAACAGCCACGCCAAGATGGAAGACGCCATCATAGCCTTTGGCGGAGAAGATGAGGTAGTACTTGCCGTTCTTCTCCACGACATCATTATCCCACATCTGCTTCTCTGCCCAGGGTACCTGGTCAACATCGAGTATCACGCCGTGGTCGGTTGCCTCGTCGTTCTCGACGTCGTTCCACGACAGCACATGGTAGTCGCGCATCTGGAAGTGTCCGCCGTCATCGTCAAAGCATTCGCCAGCATCCCAGTCGTGGCTGGGATAGACATAGAGGCGTCCGTTGAACACGTTGGCCGAGGGGTCGGCCATATAGTCACTGGGGAATAGATACCTTGGTTTCATAGTCTTTTGATTTTTCGTTGTTTTGTTATTTCGGTATTACGTTATTTCGATATTACGGTATTCCGTGATTTCGGTATTTCGAGTTATTTGTAAAGCTTGATAATCTCGTTGACGACGGGCTTCTCCTTGTACTGGCGGTCGAAGAGCAGCGGATAGTTGGTGCGGCCTTTGACGGGCCAGCCGTTGAGCCAGGAACCACTGTCGCTGATGCCCCACAGGTTGATGCGGCTGATCTGTTCGCGGTGCCGATAATAGATATCGAACAGTTGCAGCCAGCGCTTCTCCACTTCCTTAGCCTTGTCGGCGGGCAGTCCGTCAACATAGGGGTTGAACCTCTGTTGTAGCTCGAAGTTCTGACTGATGTCGGCACCGCTGAACCCTTCTGGATTAGGAAGCACGTTCAGGTCAAGCTCGGTCATCATCACCTTCACGCCGCAAGCGGCAAAGGCGTCTATCGACTTCTCGTATTCCTTGAGATTGGGATAGGTGAGACCATTGTGGCTTTGCATGCCGACGCCATCAATACGCAACCCTTTTGCTTTCAGGCTTCTGACGAGGCGGCACACGGCCTCGCGCTTGCCGGGCTGCCCCATCGAGTAGTCGTTATAGTATAGTTCTGCATCAGGATCGGCCTCATGAACTGTGCGGAACGCCAGTTCAATGAATTCCTCGCCTAAAAGATTATAATATGGTGACTTGCGGAATGAGCCATCATCCTCGATGGCCTCGTTGACAACGTCCCAGCCGTGTATCTGGCCCTTGAAATGACCGACAACCGTTTTGATGTGCTTGACAAGGCGCTCTCTCAGCACCTCCTTTGAGGCCGGGCTGGCGGTATAGCCGTTGGTAAACCACCAGTCGGGAGCCTGTGAGTGCCACACCAGACAGTGGCCGATAACCTTCAAGTTGTGCTGTTGACAGTAGCTGACGAACTTGTCGGCCACACGGAAGTCGAAGATGCCCTCGGCGGGTGCCAAGGTCTCCGGCTTCATGCAGTTCTCTGCCACAGCGCAGTTGAAGTGCTTGTCCATGATGGCGTCGGCCTCCGGTACCTGTCCGTCGCTCTGCCACTGGTTGATGGCAGCCCCGATGAGACAGTATTTGCCGATGGCGTCTTTCAGTCCCTGCTGGGCCATGAGCGCCAGTGGCGCGATGACCCAGCAGAGTGATAGGAGCTTCAATCGCTTACTCATGACCGCGAGCCTCGATTTCCTGATTAATCTTGTCAATCTTCTCGTCAGTCAGTTCGTACTTCGAGATGATGAACATGGCCAGCATCAGCAGGATGGCGGGAATGACGCAGACAAGCCACAGGATACCCTCTTCGGCAACAGGCGTCTGGTCGATGGTGGCGCTGTTATAGCCAACGTAAGCCAAGACAGCCGGACCGACAATACTTCCGAAGGTCATACCGGCCTTGAAGAACAGTCCCGTCAGAGCGTTCACAATACCAGAGATACGACGGCCGGTGGTGTACTCGCCATAGGAGATGACCTCGGGAACCAGTGCCCACATATAACCAGTGGCCACGATGACACCTGTGCTCTTGATGAACTGTGCCACGTAAATCATCATCATGCTGGGATGCTCCATCTTGGAAATGAAATAGAGCATCGCCATGCCGATGATGGCGGCACTGAGGAACAGATAGAACATATTCTTCTTTCCGACCATGCGCTTGAACCAGGGGACAAGCGGCATGAACAAGAATGCCGGAAGCGAGCCCAGAGCCATGAAGATGGACAGCTCCTGAGCTGAACCGTGCAGGTTGCTGTTCATGAAATAGGCTCCGGCAGCATTGCCGACCGACATCATTGCAAAGGCGGTAATGAAGAAGAAGGCGAGAACGCGAAGGGGACGGTTGCGGAGGAACTCCATCCACAGGTCGCTGACCTTTACGTCTTCTGTTGACTTCTGGTCCATGACCACGCGCTCCTTACACTGCGAGAAGCAGAATGCGAGCAGGCAGAAACCGACAATGGCATAAATGGTCATGGTCGTGAACCATGCAGAGGGGTCTTTCGGCAGGCTGTCTGACGGTGCACCTGCAATCAAGGCTATGAACAGGGGAAGGCCAGAGTTGACGGCCAGACCACCGAGGTTGGCCATGAACATACGCACCGAGGTAAGGATGGTAATCTCGTTGGTGTCGCGTGTCAGCGATGAGTTCAATGCTCCGTACGGCACGTTGATGAACGTATAGAGCAGTTGCATGGAGATATAGGTGACGTATGCATAAATCAGCGACGGTGCAAAACCGTTGTAGAAGCACAGGATGGCAAAGCCCGAAAGGGGAATGCCGACATAAAGCAGATAGGAGCGGTATTTTCCGTATCGCGGGTTGCTCTTGTCGATAAGGGCACCTACTATGGGGTCCCAGATGACGTTTGCAACATTACCGACCAGGAACATGACGGCCACTGCCGACGGCGTGAGCCCGTAGATGTCGGTATAGAAGAACAGCAGGTAAGTACAGATTACCTGAAAAATCAGATTCTGGGCCAAGTCACCGGAACCGAAGCCGATGCGCTGGAGCCATGAGAGCTTGTAAAAGCCTTTGGATTCGTTTGTCGTCATAATTTTAGATTTCTAATATTGCTGCAAAGGTACTAACTTCTCGTGAGTCCGATGTTATGTTTTGTCACAGATTTCTTTGTGAAAGTCTCAAAGGATGGATAATATACGTTAAAATGGACGATAATTGAATCTTTTTGCGTACATTTGCAGAAAAGAATCAAAGTCATACTACGATGAACCTAAAAAGAACGACCTTCTTGGTGTGCGTGATGCTGGCTGGTATGCTGGCGGCACACGGAGCAGTTAAGCTGCCACAATTATTCCAGTCGAGCATGGTCCTCCAGCGTCAGGTTGCTATTCCCGTATGGGGCTGGGCCAATCCGGGAGAACGGGTTACTGTGACCCTTAATAAGAAAAAGTGTGAAACTACGGCAGCGGCCGATGGCACGTGGCGTGTTGACATGCCAGCCATGAAGGCCGGGGGGCCTTACACCTTAGAGGTGAGTGGTGAGGACGGTGCGGTAAGCATCCTCTCTGATGTTCTGATTGGTGACGTGTGGCTCTGCTCGGGACAGTCGAATATTGACGTAACGATTGAGCGCGTTTATCCAAATTATACCGATGAAATCGATCATTTTGATATCAACAAGGTACGCCTTTTCCGTGTTCAGAATGAAACATCGACGCATGGCGTGAAGACGGATATCCGACCAACCTCTATCAACTGGAAACCATTGACGAAGCAGAACGCGTGGCTCTTTTCGGCTGTTGGCTCTTTCCTTGGCAAACGGATGTTTGAGAAGACCGGTGTGCCCCAGGGCATCATCGTCAACAGCTGGGGCGGTACGCCTATCGAAGCGTGGGTGTCGGCCGATTCCCTGCGCCGCGACTATCCGATGCTCGTCAAGAAGACGCAGTTCTTTGATAATGAGGAGTATGTACGAGCTCAGGCGCGTGCCAACATGCTGGCAAATCAGCAGTGGTCCAAATTGCTGAACGAGCAGGATCCGGGCATCGTGGAAGACTGGACGTCAGTCGGCTACGATGATAGCAGCTGGTCTGAAGTAAACCAGTATTCACAGCTTGTTCGTAGTCGTAACTTTGTGGGAACACTATGGCTGCGCCAGCATGTGCAGATAGATAAGGAACACGCGGGCAAGGCTGCCCGTCTGCTATTGGGAACGCTCTTCGATTCTGATGTCACTTATCTCAACGGGAAGCAGATTGGTACTACTGGCTACCAGTATCCGCCGCGTCGCTATGACATTCCCGAAGGTCTACTGCGTGAGGGCGAGAATGTCATCACCGTGCGTTTCATCAATAAGTACGGTTCACCGCATTTCATCAAGGAAAAACCTTACCTGTTGGCCTTTGGTGACGACCGCTTTAGTCAGAACCCCATGCCCAAGGATGTGGTTGCACTTAGTGAGACGTGGCGGATACACGTTGGCACTGAGATGCCGAACTGCCCCAGCAGCGATGTGTCGTTGCAGAACCTGCCGACAACACTCTACAATGCGGTGTTATACCCGTTGGCACCTTTTGCCCTGTCGGGTGTTGTGTGGTATCAGGGGGAGTCGAACACAGGCAATCCCGCTCCCTATGGCGACCTGCTCGAGAAGATGATTGGTTGTTGGCGTGACTGCTGGCAGCGTCCTGAAATGCCCTTTGTCGTGGTGCAGCTTGCCAATCACATGGCTCCCAGTGACCAGCCTCAGAACAGTGGTTGGGCACAGTTGCGTGAAGCCCAGCGACTGACGGCACAGAAGATGGATCGGGTGGAACTGGCCACCGCCATTGACCTTGGCGAGACGGTTGACATTCACCCGCTACGCAAGAAGGAGCTGGCGGAGCGCATCGGCCAGTGCTTTGACCGTCTGGTCTTTAAGGACAAGAAAGTGATGCTGATGCCCCAGCTGCAGTCAACATATATACCCTCAGATATGAAGACCATCACGCTGAAGTTCGATCAGCCTCTGCGTCCGTGTGATGAGCTCTTTGAGTACGAGGTGGCTGGCAAGGACGGCCGTTTCGTGAACGCCAAGGCTCGCTCCGAGGGCAACACGGTCATCATCACGTCGCCCGTAGAAGGCTATCCCTGCCGCATCCGTCATGCGTGGAAGGACAACCCCATCCGACTGAATACGTATAGTCTGACGGGACTGCCCGTCGGTCCGTTTGAAAAGAATCTTGACATCGTTATCGATTATCACCTCCATCAGTAATCATTACTGTGAGCAACTATAACAAATCATCATGAATAACAAACTACTGATAACTGTGCTGGCGCTCTGCAGCACGATGATGCTGTCGGCTCAGGAGACCGTCAGCGTGTTTCTCTATTCGCCTGGCCCTGGTGATGGCCTGCATGTAGCCGTGCAGGAGGGTGAGGCCTGGAAGGAGGCTGGTCGCCTCTGCTCGTCAGACTACGGCACGTGGGGTGCCGAGAAGAAAATGTTCCACCCCTCCGTCTGCCGTGCGCAGGACGGCACGTGGCGACTGGTATTCCAGGTCAATGACCGTGCACCGCTCTTCGCCGCTGCCTATAGCCGCGACCTCGTCAACTGGCGTCCTCAGGACTATCCTATCATGTCGACCGCGCAGTGTCTTGAGCCCGTCGTGTTCCCTAACCCCGACGGCACGTTCGACGTCTATTACAAATCGCCTCAAGGTAAGCGGTGGACTTCGGCCACGCCCAACTTCCGTCACTTCTCACCCGACCTTGCCAGTCAGATCAGCGATGATGCCTGGGTACGCGATACGGCCACCATTGCCGGCCGGCTTTTTGAAGGCAATGGCTTTGAGATCTCTTCGATGGAATGGGTAAAAATTGAACAGCACTTCCGAAAGTCCGGCGAAGAATGGAGAAAGACGAACGAGCGGATGCACGACGATGCCAACAACGCCAATATGCCAAAGTCGCCCATCAAAGCCACACTGGCTGTTGACATGACAAGACAGAAGGCCATCAGCGACAAGCTTATTGGCATCTTCTTCGAAGACATCAGCTATGCAGCCGATGGCGGCCTGTATGCCGAACTCATTCAGAACCGTGACTTCGAGTACACTCCGAAGGATCATGGCGGGTGGACGTCCACCACTGCCTGGCACTCGGCACGACCGATAGAGATTGCCACTGAGAACCCGCTGAGCATGAATAATCCGCACTACGCGCTGTTGTGGACCGACACCCTTTGGAACGAAGGCTGGGACGGCATCGTCGTGGAGAAAGGCAAGAAGTATGACTTCTCGATGTATGTGCAGGCTGGCGGCCAGAAGCAGGACTTTTCCATTGAACTGATAGGACAGGACGGTAAGGTGCTGGCCAAGAGCAAGCTTAAGACGAAGGCGGGCAGTTGGCAGCAATATGCAACGGTGCTGACGGCCAAGGCCGGCGATACGAAAGCGCGGCTGGCCATTGTGCCCCTGAAAGCTGCCCATGTGGGTGTCGATATGATTTCGCTGTTCCCACAAGAAACCTTTATGAACCGTAAGAACGGCCTCCGCAAGGACTTGGCACAGGTCATCGCCGACCTTCATCCGAAGTTCGTGCGCTTCCCCGGCGGTTGCATGAGCCACGGCCAGGGTTTGGAAAATATCTACCACTGGAACCATACCGTCGGACCACTGCAGGACCGTAAGCCCGACTTCAACATCTGGCACTATCACCAGACGCGTGGTCTCGGATTCTATGAGTTCTTCCAGTTCTGTGAGGACATCGGTGCCGAGCCGTTACCCGTCTTGGCGGCTGGCGTCCCTTGTCAGAATTCCGCCAATAACGCCCAGGGCATCGGCGGCCAGCAGGGCGGCATCCCGATGGACGAGATGCCCGCCTATGTGCAGGAAATCCTCGACCTCATTGAGTGGGCTAACGGTGACCCTGCCACCTCCAAGTGGGCCAAGATGCGCGCTGATGCCGGTCATCCAGCACCTTTTAATCTGAAATATATCGGCTTGGGCAACGAGGACATCATCTCGACGGTCTTTGAGGAGCGTTACGAGATGCTTGCCCGTGCCATCCGTGCCAAGTATCCCGATATCAAGATCTGTGGCACCGCCGGCCCGTTCCATGCGCCGAGTGCCGATTATCAGGAAGGATGGGATTTTTCCCGTCGTCATCCCGATTTGCAGTATATGCTTGACGAACACTATTATGAGTCGACGGGTTGGTTCATGCACAACCGTCACTACTACGACGACTACGACCGCAATGGCGCAAAAGTCTATCTCGGCGAGTGGGCTGCCTCTACCAAGGTCAAGCGCCCGAACATCGAGACGGCACTGGCAGAGGCGCTCTATCTGACGGATATCGAGCGCAATGGTGACGTTGTCGAGATGACCTCGTATGCGCCGATGCTCTCGAAGGACGGCCATTCGAACTGGAACCCCGACATGATTTACTTCTCGAACACCGATGTCCGCATCACACCGGCCTATGAGGTGCAACGGCTTTTCTCTGTCTATGGTGGCGATACCTACGTTACTTCACAATTGACAATGGACAATTCGCAATTTGCGCATCGCGTGGGTGCCAGCGTTGTTCGCAACGCCAAAACTGGAAAAACCTACCTTAAACTGGTCAACGCCCTGCCTGTGGAGCTGAGGCTTGACGTCACCGGTATCGATATCCCCGCTACGGCTGAGACCGAAGGCTTTGCCGGTAAGCCCGAGGAGCAGCGTCTGACCATTACCAAAGGTGAGGCTGGTACTTCGATGGTGCTTCCTCCCTATTCGTTGCGTGTCATCAAACTGTAAATATATGATGAAGAAATCACTTTTAATGTTGGCAATAGCCACTGCCACTACTATCCAGGCCCGCACATGGACGCCCAGTCAGGTGAAGGATGTCATCCGTCGCGTAAACACCTACTGGCAACAGAACAACAAGGCCGAGGTGCGCGCCTTCTGGGACAATGCTGCCTACCACACTGGCAACATGGAAGTATGGAAACTGCTACAAGACCGACAGATGCTCGACTACAGCGTCCGCTGGGCAGAGCATAACCACTGGCAGGGCGCCACGGAGACCGACCCTGCCAAGTGGAAGTACAATCAGTACGGCGAGGGACAGGACTATGTGCTCTTCGGCGACTGGCAGATATGCTTCCAGACATACATTGACCTCTATAATCTCGCGCCCGATGAGAAGAAAGTGGCTCGTGCCAAGGAGGTGATGGGCTATGAGGCCGACTCGCCACAGAACGACTATTGGTGGTGGGCCGACGCCCTCTACATGGTGATGCCGGTGATGACGAAGATGTACAAGCTGACGGGCGACAAAAAGTATCTCGACAAACTCTACGAGAACCTGCTCTACAGCGACGGCATC
>Ga0247611_10007225_pt1 | contig 14004 bp, 11 predicted proteins | sample 177DNAGHGhighgp2_FD_192422 | JGI IMG/M metagenome (GOLD analysis project Ga0247611, IMG submission 192422) | Sheep rumen microbial communities from Palmerston North, Manawatu-Wanganui, New Zealand - 1770 DNA GHGhigh gp2 | ecosystem: Host-associated > Mammals > Digestive system > Stomach > Rumen...
AATACACTGTATGTCCAAAATGCAAAAATGTAGAAAATCCGATTGTCATTTCAAAAAGATGATTCATCGGCAATATAGAAAGAAGATTAATCCTCTCTCCGTTTGGCAAAATAGTATTTATGGCATCAGTACAATCCTCAATCTGAGCCTTAATATTTCTGAAAGAAATTTCTACACCCTTTGGAGCACCTGTTGTACCTGACGTGTAAATAATAAATGCAGTAGATTTTGAACTTCTCTGTCTCCATTTTGCATCATATTTTTCAGGCAAATTATATATATTTTTTACATTTTCATTAGAAACATGCTCATCTATAACAAGAATATGTTTGATAGATGTAACTTCTTTTTGGATAGCAAGAGCTGTTTCCAAATACTCCTGAGATACAAGCATTACGCTTGGCATACAATCCGAAAGAATAGATACAAGTTCATACTTGGATAATTTAATATCCAACGGAACGGTTATAGTACCCGTCAGCACAGATGCAAAAACGCAAGCTCCGTATTCGGGCTTTGACTCTGAGAGAATTGCCAGACACTCGCCTTTTTTAATACCTACATCTTCAATCAAATAACGGGCAATTCTTCTGGAAAGAAGTCCGATACCTTTGTATGTAAATTCTCTCCATCCGTAAGCACCCTTCATTCCAAGAGCAATTCTATCCTGAAAATCACCTGTTTTAGTTTCAAGTAAAGATAAAATATGACTGTTTCTCAATTCCATACATTAAACCCCTTAATCATCAACACCATAATTTTATAGCGGTATTTTTTAAATGTCAATGATATTAAGTTGTTTTAACCTCAAGTTGTAAACATATTGATACGTTTGTTATATTTTCTACCAGTAATTTTCGTAAAAATAAGGGTAAGGCTGACGCATATAGAGAAAATCGTCTAAATACATTCTCTGGTAATATGTCTGTTCAAGAAACTGCTGCTGCATTCTGATAGCGTCTAATTCTTGTTGTTGTTCAAGCATTTCCTGCTGATACTGAATTAATTTTTCATTTGAAATCTTTGCTTCTTCTTTATTGACATATTCAAAACATTTAATCAAATCCTGACCTGCATATCTATCAATACAATAATTTGTTGATTTAAAGAAATTAGCCTGTCGTTGACTCAGCTCCAGAGGCTCTGTCAAATGTGAAACCTCATTGTATATTTTATTCCAGTCGGGTTTTTCTATAAAACCGCTCAAATTTGATACTGCTCCGTCAATCTTTTTCTGTTCAAGTCTTGCAATACCAATATCTGCCCTTAACAGATTGTCATAATCTTCACTTTGAAGAGCCATATTGCGAGCTTTGTTCAAAATTTCGAGTTTAGTTTTATCATTATCGTTTGAAGTTGCCGCAAGCCGTATGTAGTTATGGGCATTAGGATTTCTTGACACAAGTTCCTTTGCACACCTGTATGCTTCCTGAACATTATTTATACTGTAGTAATCATTAAATAAAATTTCCTGAGCCTGAGAATAATTTACTGAAGTTTTTGGAATTTTAACAGCATATTTTATACTGTCATCATAACTACCCAAATGAAAATATATGTCGGAAAGTACATACCATAAATTATCCTCGGAAGGATTATGGCTATCAGCATAATGAGATAGATAAGTCAATGCACCTTGATAGTTTTTATCAATGTAATAAAGCATTCCCAACTTATAGGAAATAATATCGTCATTTAAAATTTTATCCATAGAATTTACACGTTTTATAGATATAATTTCATTCATTGCGGAATGATAATCATTCTTTCCAAGATGATAATTATAATACTGAATATGTGTCGGCAAAAAATCATTATCTACTTTAAGTGCTTTGTCAAAATTTCCTTCCGCAATATATTTCTGGATTTTTTTTACTTTTTTGTATGTATCTTTTGATTTTCCGGATAATTGTCTTTCCGCATTTTCACTAAGTTTATTGTATTTTGCGGTTATTTCCGTCGGATTTATATCATAAAATTTTACATACTCAGGAGAACGAGCAGACACATAGACATGCTGATTATCTGCAGAAAAATTATACCCCTGAGCGAACCCGAAACCTGCAAACGACATCATCAAAAAAATAGCAAGTAAAAATCTTTTCATACAAAGTCCTCAAATATACACTTACTTATTGTTTATAAAAATATCAAAAGTGTCAAGTTTATGCGTAAATGCAATACCTGCAAGACTTAACATCCTTTAATAAAATTTATGCACAGGGAATTTTTAGAAAAATAAGTAAAAGGTGAACTAAACCTACTTCGACCGCTCGGATTATCTTTTGGCAATTGTTGTATTTCATGTCATTGCGAGCGAACAACGTGAGCGTGGCAATCCGGCCGTTTTTTCGACTGTTGATACTAAAGATTTAACGCTATCTGAAAGGTCTGACCACTCACCCGAAAATCTAACTTTCGCTTTGCTCAAGTTGATTTTCAACCCTCTCCCGTTGGTAGAGGGAAATGTGTCCTAGTAGTTCATTGCATCTTCTTCTAACACTCGTGCTGCACAACCCCAGCCCCTAGAGTCAGTACTACATTTTTCTTTTCCGCTTGCTGTTTTCCAATATCCTGAATTAGAATTCCCCTTCACTAATTCTGAATAAGGTTGAGAACCGAATGGATATAACGTTCCATTATTACCAATAAACAAATAAAATACATCTCTACCAAAAGTATTTGGGTTTTTAGGACCGTTAATATCGATATATAATTGGCTAACATACCCCCCCGAAAGGTGTTCTGTATGACCACTCGGAGTTTTTCTAAAAGAAGACCAATAAATTTCTAAACCATCCGGGAATTTGATACATGTATTGTTTAAATTTTTTGCACTATCAACCCTACCATTCAAAGCCTTTATCTCAGACCCATCACACTGAACAAACTGTATACCGGAAAAGACTCTTTCTAAACCATCTTTCACACTTCTACATTTAGCTGTAAGTATAGCATCCTCACCACAAAAACCATTATCAGATATTCCACTAAATGCTTCTGTATCAGATAATCTGGTTACTCCGTCTTGAGCCATCATGAGGGTAAACCCTTGGCTTAAAACAGAAACCGATTTTTTAAGCTGGGTTACATATACACGCTTTTGGTAGTTTTGTATCAATGTCGGTAGTGTCATCGCCGCAACTACTCCGATTATACCGAGGGTGATTAAGACCTCTGCTAGAGTAAAGGCGACTTTTTTCCTCATGTCATTGCGAGGGAGCAAGTAGCCTTGCGACCGTGGCAATCCAGCCGTTTGTTCTGCTGTTGATACTAAAGATTTAACACTATCTGAAAGGTCTGACCCCTCACCCGAAAATCTAACTTTCGCTTTGCTCAAGTTGATTTTCTGCCCTCTCCCGTTGGTAGAGGGTAAAGCAGTCCCTTCCAAGCTGCATAGCTGCTTAGATGCAAAACTTCCTAAATCGCTAAAATCCTTACTACGAGAGGATTTTACCCCCCCCCCCTATGCTTAAATACAATCATGATAATATCCTCCGTGGTTTTTATACATTATCATTATAAACTATTTTTTACATTTTGCAAGAGGTCTACAGTCGAGTTGCTACAAACATACTTAGAATTATCAAAAGTGAAATAAATGATGTAACTCCGACAATAACCCAGAAAAATGATACTTTTTTACCTCTGTTTTGAGGTGTCATAGTATATGACTGTTTTGTAAATTTTTTCTTAGGTTCTTTTTTTGTTGCTTGTTCTTTCTTTTGAAAACCCCAGCCTATCGGAAAAAGATTTATTGCTTTCTTAGGTTTTCTTCCCCGCTTTTTGCCTGCCGATTTTGAGGATACTTTCTTATTCAGATTACTTTTTGCACTTTCTTCTTCGTATTTTTCAGACAATGATTTTTTAGACTTTTTACCTGTTACGAGTAATTCCGTATCGTAACGAAGCCTTAAAACACTTTCATTAGCATTTTTATTATAAACAGCATAATTTATTGCAACTTCAAAAGCACGCTGCAAACATTCCAAAGCATCCATTCCGCTTTTATTAACCTTGGAAGAATGGACTGCATCATTTCCGTGTTTTTTCAGAAAATACAAATCGTCAATAAATTCTTTTTCCTGCTCTTCACCATTACCATTATCTTTCAGTGTCGCCAACATTTCGTCAAAAGTATCCTCGGTTGTACGTTTATCCCCGAGTACAGTCTTACATACGTTTTCACCAAAACGCCTTGTCTGAGCCATACACTGATCAAAATATTCATCACGATATAAGGCTTCTGCCTCGTTTATTATTTCAAATAAATCTTTATCAACCTTTTTCAAAAAATCAAAATTTGCAGCCATAAATACCTTCCAGTCTGTATATACGAATTATTCTATAACAACAGAAGGATTAACACATCAAACAAGAGGTTGATTTAGGTTAATTATCAGACTGATTTACCCAGTTCATAAGCACGCTGGACGTACTCTGTATCATTAATATCGCCTTTTTGAGTAACTCCGCCTGCAAAAAGATATCCTTTTTCTTCAGCACCATTCAAGTATGACAATAACCCCTTAAATTCGCCAAGTGCATATTGAATGGTATTATCGCCTTCTTCTTCGGCAGTCATAATATAGTAAAATTCTTTGTTAACAATTTTTGTATATTTAGCATAAATTCTGTCAATAAAAGTTTTTAGCTGTCCTGCTATTGTGTTAAAATATATCGGAGTAGCAAACACAATAACATCAGCCCCAATCATTTTATCCAAAATTTCATCCATATCGTCACTTTTGGCACATCCGTTAAATCCGCTGATATTGCAATATCCGCAGCCCATACAGTAATTTATATCCTTTTCTCTCAAGAATATTTTTTCTGTTTGATGCCCTGCTTCAGCTGCCCCCTCTAAAAACTTATCGCACAATATATCTGAATTACCACCTTTTCTTGGGGAAGCTGAAATTATAATAACTTTCTTCATCTGCAACCGTCCTCCGGATAAAATCTAAAAATTCATAACCGACCTTAAATTAGCCCATATATACAGTATAACATATTTATTTATATTACTCAACTTTGTAAAAACTTATCTTGAAAGAACTATAACTAATATGATTTTTGAATTCTCAATACAAAAGTTTAATATAAACTGATTGCCGTAAAAAGTTTTAAGCTTATAATAAAAATTATGATTAGTATGGACCTGGTTACGGAAGATTCTATAAAAATTGCTATAGATTATTATGAAAATAATCACAACAGTGTTGTAATCGTCTGCCCCGGCTGGTGTATGACAAAAGATTCCAATGCGTTCAAACTTATTGCAAAAATGTTTGCAAAAGAATATGATGTACTGAGTATTGATTTTCGGGGACACGGCAAAAGTAGCGGCTGGTTCACTTTTATGGCTAAAGAAATAAAAGACATAGACTCGGTTGTAAAATTTGCAAAATCAAAAAACTATAAAAAAATATATCTTGCAGGATTTTCTTTAGGTGCAGGGATTTCACTTATTTACGCAGCCCAAAATCAAAATATTGATGCGGTTATTGCGGTATCTGCACCTTCTGATTTTGGGAAAATTGAAAATCAGATGTGGAAAAAAGAAGCTTGGGGTGAAACATTCAAAAAGTTTGAGCTTAACAGATTTTTGTCAATACGTCCTTATCCCGTGCCTTTAAAGAAAATTAAACCGATTGAAATTGTACGGAATATAAAGTGTCCGACACTATTTTTGGCAGGAGAAAAAGATCCAACAGTACACAGCTGGCACACCAAAACTCTATATGAAAAAGCTGATTGTAAAAAAGACTATATCCTGTTTGAGGGTGGCTGTCATGCAGAAGATTTATATCTTCACTTTGAAGATAAGTTCACAAAAGTTTGCCTCGACTGGCTGAAGAACAATTAATGATTATCATTAATTTATAATTTAATTTTACTTCTTATAAAAAATATTGTATAATCTGCTTATGGTAAACAAAGTAACAACAGCAACCGTAATAGGTCTTAACGCATACAAAGTAGATGTAGAAGTGGATACAACGCATTCCGCCCCTATGATTTCTATTGTCGGATTGCCGGATGCAGCAGTAAATGAGGCCCGTGACAGAGTTCGCTCTGCAACAAGAAACTCTAATCTGACTTTCCCGTCAGGTCGTGTCATAGTCAACCTTGCCCCTGCTGATTTAAAAAAAGAAGGTTCAAATTTTGATTTGCCGATTGCTGTAGGAATACAGGTTGAAGAAGAAGTTATAACTCCGGAAGCCGTTGAAAAATACGGATTTATCGGTGAGTTATCCCTTGATGGAAGTTTGCGTCCTGTTAACGGTGTACTTTCTCTTGTTATGGGATTAAAAAGTTTTGGAATTACAAATGTAATTGTGCCTAAGGCTAACGCAAAAGAAGCCGCTCTTGTACAGGACATAAATGTATATGGAGCAAATAATCTTGGAGAAGTTATAGACCACTTTACGGAAAATCCTATAGAGAAAACTGTTGTTGACATTAATGAATACTTGAATTCATCAATCGAACAGGAATATCTGTATGATTTTAAAGATGTTAAGGGGCAGCATAAAGCTAAAAAAGCATTAGAAATTGCCGCTGCCGGCGGACATAATATGCTTATGTTCGGCTCTCCCGGTTCAGGTAAAACTCTTATGGCAAAGTGTTTCCCGTCAATACTTCCACCGCTTGAGTTATCTGAAGCTCTTGAATTAACCAAAATATACAGCGTTTGCGGTCTGTTACATTCGGATGAACCGCTGTTAAAGCAACGTCCGTTTCGCTCAGTCCACCATACAGCATCCCCTGTAGGTATCATAGGCGGGGGTACTAATCCTAAACCCGGTGAAATTACTCTTGCACACAGAGGGGTTCTGTTTCTCGATGAAATGGTAGAATTTCCGAGAAATGTACTCGAAGTATTAAGACAACCTATTGAGGACGGAGAAGTAGCAATATCAAGAGCAAAACATTCTATTAAATATCCTGCAAAATTTATTTTGCTTGGTGCAATGAATCCTTGTCCGTGCGGATATTTAGGAGATAAAGAAAAACAATGTACCTGCTCGGAATACCAAATCCAACGATATTTATCTAAACTGTCAGGACCATTATTGGACAGAATTGACTTACAAATTGAAGTCCCGAGATTAACAACAGATGAGCTGCTTTCTTACGGAGAAAAAGAAGAAACCTCTGCCCAAATAAGAGAACGTGTTGTTAAAGCAAGAAAGATACAGGCTGACAGGTACAAAGATGAAGGGTTTTTAACGAATTCGGAACTAACTCCAAAATTGGTAAAAAAATATTGTAAAATTGATAGTTCGGCAGAAGATATGTTTAAAGTGGCAATTGTAAAATACCAGCTTTCCGGAAGACGCTATGACCGCATTCTAAAACTTGCCCGCACAATTGCGGATCTGGAGGGTTCTGAAATCATAAATCAAATACATTTAATGCAGGCACTACAATATAGAATGTTTAATCAAAACGACATGTACAAATAGCAAAAAATTCTATTTATATACGTTATAAAAATACCTGAGGTAAAAATGATTACAAAAGTCAGTCTGTCAAATTTTAATAACCAACATTATCAAACTCGGAAATATCAATATAGTCCGAGCTTTCAGGCTGTAAAATTGTACAATGACAGAACTGCAACATATACACTTAAATTAAAATTAAATAATTTTTACAGAAAATTACACTACACATATAAAAAATTTATCAAAAATATACCCCAACACAAAAATAATTCCGCAAATCCTGAGGAAATAAAAAAAAACAATAAATTTATTGCCAAAGTACAAAATAAAATAAGTTCTTACGGAGCACCTGCCGGGGAATTCAAGAGTAATAACGGAGATATTATAATTGTCAAGACATTGGAGAACGGGCAAAAAAAGATTGACTTATACCTGCCTGATGATGAAATAAGGAATATTCCTTTAAGATCAGCTACAATTGACGATGAAGGAATTATAAAGACTTATGAAACCTCATATCCGTGGCGAATTTTTACCCAAACAGATAAGGGCTATGTATGCACTGAAAATTCCGAAACATATTTCAAACATTTTGCGTCTGATTCTTTGTTAAAATGGGATGTAATGATGCCACGCCAACAATAAGTGGTAAACATACCGTAACAAATATTGATTAATTGAGAATTCAGAATTATAATTCACTTATGAAGGAAATTAAAATTGTAGCACCGGTAAAAAAACCGGAAGATATTGAGCATTTTGCAAAAAATACCGCTTGCAGAGATTACTACGTTTATTATAAAAAATTTTTGAACAATAACTTTGAATATGTAAAAGAATTTGTAAATATGGCAAAAGGGTTCAATTGCAATATTTACATCAATTTTAAACACGACATAAATGAAGAAAACCTGCCTGAAATAAAAAAAATGCTGAAATTTCTAAAGACTTCAGGTATTAACGGGATTTTCATTAACAGTTATGCTATGTTAGAAGCAATTAAACTTTTTAATCTTCCGTTCAAAGTTATTGTAGATTCGTATTTTGATATACATAATCTTTCAGGAATTGATTTTATCAACAACTTCCACAAGGTTGATGAAGTCATTATCACCGAAGAAATCTATATGAAAAATATTGAAAAAATTAAAAAATATACAAAACTTCCGCTCGCAATAGATACGGACAATCTTCCGTACTGTGCTGAAGAAATTAAAAAATCGGGTGCTATTGATAAGGTTGTAATTAAAGGAAAATTTGAAACGTCAGAAGATATTTTGGATGCAATTGAACTTATACAAAAAATTCTCGATAAACCAAAATTATTCAGGAAACAAAAATTGCCGTTCAAACATGTCAGAAAAAGTATTTATCAAACAAACCATTTCTCAGGCGAAATGATTTGTGCAGAAAGTAAAAACTTCAAGTTTAGCCGTAATATTCAGAACTTTGAATGGAATATAAAAAGAACTCGTATAAATAAAGAAATAGATTTTGAAAAATCTGAAGAATGCAGAATAAATTTAAGATTATCTGAATTAGCACAGATTAAAGAATTGGAAAATTACATAAAAAAAATAGGAATTAATCCCGTACACTCAATTGAATACGGTGAAATACTTTCCACATCAGATTTATCGACCAGCAGTTTTTGTGAAATTATAACAAAGGTAAAAAAATTCTGCAAAAAACATGATATAAAATTTCAGCTTTCAACCCCAAGAATACTTATAGAACGAGATTTTGACAGAGTTTACGAATACGGAAAACAGCTTATGCTGGCAGATACCGAACCTGACAGCATAATAATCAATAATATAGGCTATTTTTGGACATTTATTAATGATAATGATATTAATCACATACCAATCGAAATCGGGCAGGGAATTAACCTTTTAAATAGTCTTTCAATTAAATGTCTGAATAATCTTGCACCTATAAGTACTGTTGATTTTACAGCATTTGATGATATTGAACTTGCAATACAAACAGCTAAAAAAGTTAAAAATATTATTCCAAATAAAAAATACACTATTGCAGGCAATATCAGAGTTCCGAGTCTTGGACTATGTCCGTTAAACAACGATAGTGCAATAATTTCCAGATTATCCTGTGCCGCACCATGCCACAGAGGCGGATACGCCCTAAAAGATCCGTCGCTAAATAAAGTTTTTCCTTTCACTTGTGACGGATTTTGCAGAATGCACATGTTTGAAGATAGGGTACTGGAAGATTTTGAAGATGTTGAAAAGCTCCATAAAGCAGGAATAAATGAATTCATCTTTGATTTTTCCGCACTAAATGCAAAATATGTTCCTATATTACTGGATAAATTTTTGAGAATGGATAAGCCGTGTTCTAAGCCAAAACAACTTGTAATGTCATAATTATTTATGGCTAATCATTTTTGAAAGGATATTTTTGGCTGTCTGAAGCTGTACATCTTCCTTATTTCTGATATTTTTTTCAGTAAATTGAACTTCCACATCAGGTTTAATACCCTTCTTATTAATGTCAATTCCGTTAGGAGTAAGATATTTGGCAACAGTCAAATTCAATCCTGTTTCGTTTTCAAGCGGATAAATTTTTTGCACCATACCCTTACCAAAAGTTCTGGTACCTACAAGAGTAGCTTTTTTATAATCTTTCATTGCACCTGAGAAAATTTCACTTGCACTTGCACTACCGCCATCAACAAGAATAACTGTAGGCTTCACTATAGAAAAATCTGTATTCTGAGCATTTATATCATATTTATACCCGTCCCTGCCCACTATACTAACGAGTTTACCTTCGGGAATAAACAGATTTGCAATAAAAATTGCATTCGGTAATAAACCTCCGGTATTACCTCTCAAATCAATAACTAAACCTTCAGCAAATTTAGTTTTTTCAGCAGCTTCCAAAAATTCGTTAGGAGTAGTTGAACCGATAAAACTGTTTATTTGAATATATCCTATATTATTGTCAACAGAACTTTTTACGGTTTTAATTTTAATTTCTTTTCTTATAATTTTTTTAACAAATTTATCATTATTTCTCATAATCGTTAACTGGACAAAGGTATTTTCAGGGCCTCTTACAAGACTTGCCACTTCTGCAACAGACAGACCGCTCGCTTCTTTGCCATCAATATCCAGAATTATATCACCTGATTGAAGATTAGAAGCTTGAGCAGGAGTACCGTCTAAAACATTGACTATATGTATTTTTCCTGAAACAGAAGAAATATTAACTCCTATACCACAAATTTTTGAATTTATGGAAGTATTCTGGTCATTATACTCTTCTTTATTCATAAACCTTGAATACGGATCATTAAGACTTGCAAGCATAGTATCAATAGCAACTTTTGCATCATCATCATTCTTAATTTGACCGTCATAACGATGTTTCCATCTGTACCAATTCTGGTTATTCATGCCGGAATCATAATAATTTTTTCTTACCAATCCCCATACAATTTCATATAATTTTTGCGAAGACACGATTTCATGGTTAATTAATTCCTCACTGCCTGATGTTTCGGGATTATTAATAACCATTATGGTTTTGTTCAAAACGAACAAAATGCATGCCACAATTATTACGGAAATATATAGCTCTTTTCTTTTCATACCAGTATTAAACATCAATAGAATTCTATAATCAATATACTTTTTCAGTAGATTACAAAGATATTAAAATATTATTTAAAATTTTAATTTTTATTCTGTGCAATACGGTCTTTAACCTTTACAGCCAAATTTGCACCAACACCCATTGCAACAGCAGAAGCAAAGTATGTACCCCATGCCAGAGCATTAGTTTTTGCAAGTTTCTTTAACAAATCAGGTTTCAGAACACTTTTAGCAAGTTTATGTCCGTTTATACTTGCCAAACCTTCTTCTGCGAGCGTCGGTACCATTGCCATAAATACAACTTTTCCGCAATTATCTTTTGTGAAAGTTTCAACCTTGTCCATAAAATTCTTTGGTTTTTCACCTTCAGGCTTTTTCTCTTTTAACAGACCAACTACAAGTGCAACAGGAGCCAAAAATGCAAAACCATGCCTGCCCCAGTGCAACGCATTAGTCCACGGATTCATATTTGCATTTATTGCATGACCGAGTTCATGAAATCCTGCAAAAGAAAATTCTTTTTTATTTATTAACAATTGTTTGCTTATAGTGTGGTAAAAAGCGTTCTTGCCGGCGGCAACCCCATTTGCAAATTTCTTTAAATTTTTGTATACGTTAGTATCTTTACCAACTATATTTATCTTTTTGTTATCTTTAGGTTTTATATAAACCTTTATAAAATCAGTGAGAAGCTTATCAATTTTTTTTACGAATTTATCAAATGCAACATCCTTATTGGCCAGATTTATATCAACAATTTCAACACCTTTAGCCGCAAGTCCTGATTTATTATATGAGCGGGTTAAAGCACCCTCCAGTACGGATTTTTCTCCCGGAGTATAATCTGCCCATTTTGACATTATACCTTTTATAACAGGTTTTGCTCCATATTTTGATACGCATAAATAAGTTGCACCACCTGCACCTATTCCAAGAGCTGTATTATAATTGTTATTATTTCCCGACATAAGATTTCCTTCACACAAATTTCTTCCATCATGCTTAATATATATGAAAACTAAAAATTGCATAAATTATCTGATTTATAAAGTTATGTTAACCTGATTTTGGCAATTTTATATAAAAAAAAACGTTTATATAAATACGGGGATAATTATATTTATGACGGAGAAAATACGGGGAAACACACCATCTATATATTTCAGGTACTATAACGGCACATCGCAAGACTCAAGGAATGCCGTAAAAGATGCTGTAACAGATTTTTACAGAAAAGTTGGAGAAAATATATCTTTTCTTCTGGGGACAACTATTTTCGTTGCAGATGAATACGGTGACATAGAGGGAAAAGCTCCTCTTTCATCTTACATAAAAAAACATGGGGATACAGATAATCCATATACACACGGCTGCACAATATTCCCTGAATTAAATGCAGGCAAAAAAGAAATAATTATAAAAACAGAAGAATATCAATTCCCATATAACCTTTTCAGAAAGAGTTTGAAACCGGAAACTATAAAACAGGGAGTACTTCACGAAATAGGGCATCAATTTGACAACTACTTTGGCACAAAAAATAAAAGAATGCTCAACCGAATAAAAAACATCCAAATATCGGATAATTTGACTAAAATGGAAAAAGCTCATGTAGAAGAATACAGCAGACATAAAGATTTAAGCGATTCTAAAGAATTCAAGGAGGCTTGGAAAAAGGATGTTGAAGCTTTAGGAAAAGATAAAAAGAAATACGAAAAATTTAAAAGCGGTTGGACTACATCATACTATTCAGCACAAGAAATCGATATTACTGACGGAGTTAGCAATGAGGAAATAGAGCAGGCTGATAAAGCAAGGTCAGAAATATTTGCACAATTGTTTGGTTACGCTTTTGGAAGGGATGACGGTTACAGAAAAGAAATTATACAAACATATCCAAATACATATAAAATGGTATTAACATACATTAACAAATATTTAGGTGTAGATTGTAACATTGGGCATGCACAATTATCATTTTTATATTAGAATTAACTTAATGGTAGGTCAGGTTCTGCCTGACATCGTTAAGTAAGGAGAAATATAAAAATGTTAACAAAAAGTTCAGCAGTTAAAACAAGTTTTTCAGGAGTAGATTTTTCAAAATACTCTTCAAAAGTTTCTGAATTTGTAAAAGAATTTTCTTCCCGTGCAAATAAAACAGGACATTTCCTTAATTGGGTAAATTTACCTTCAGAACAACTAAAAAGAGTTGATGAATTATATTCTATGGTTTCAACTTTCAAATCTCAAACAGGTGCAAAGAAATTAAGCGTTATGGGTATTGGCGGTTCTAAACACACAGTAGAACACATGTTATCTATTAACGGACTTAACGTAAAACATGATTCGGTAGAATTTTATTCGGATGTTGATTCCGTAAGCTTGAACAGATACTTATACAGACTTGGAGATATCACATCCTCTAACTTTATGATTGCATCTAAGTCCGGTTCCACTTTTGAAACAAAAGACGGATTTTTAAGGGTTCAGAAAATGCTGACTGACGCATATATTGCACAAGGGCAATCTGAAACAGATGCAAAAAAATCAGCTGCAAAACACTTTATAGCAGTTACTGACGGTAATAGTGAAAAAAGTGAATTACGCCGTACTTCAATTGCAGACGGTTGGTTAGGTGATTTGTTCATTCACGATGATGTAGGCGGCAGATTTTCTGCTTTTGACGACCACGCATTATTCACACTTATTTGGGCAGGCATGAAAAAAGAAGATATGATTACAATGTTAAATGCAGCTCAGGATATGTCAACACAATCACTATCGGATGATTTGGAAATAAATGATGCCTTGAAAGAAGGTATCTTCTGGGCAGATGCAAAATTAAACGGAATTGAAGCTTCTGTACATCAATACATGGGTTCACTATTTGAAAATACTGTATACTGGCATGCACAAATGCAAAATGA
>Ga0247611_10007226_pt1 | contig 14004 bp, 14 predicted proteins | sample 177DNAGHGhighgp2_FD_192422 | JGI IMG/M metagenome (GOLD analysis project Ga0247611, IMG submission 192422) | Sheep rumen microbial communities from Palmerston North, Manawatu-Wanganui, New Zealand - 1770 DNA GHGhigh gp2 | ecosystem: Host-associated > Mammals > Digestive system > Stomach > Rumen...
TGGTTATTATCATTGTATTTATATTAATGGTATGGCTGTTAAAACCGTTCTAATAGACGGCACTAACAACAGACCACTTGAATACGATAGTTCAAGTAGTCTTGTTGTTACTGTTGGTAATGGTGTTCTTGTTCAGAAATGTTTCTTGTATTATAGAAATGATGGAGAGAATATTATATATCCGAATATGCCACAGGGCTTTCCTTCAATAATATACAACAACTATAAGAGCCATAGGCCAGATTTCCATGAGCCAGATGATTTGCCAGTATTAAAGTTCTTGCGTATTAGCAATACGGAATTATCTGATAGATATTTTGAAATAATTAACGCATATAAAGAAAATCATGACGAGGATCTAATGGTTCACACCACTCAATTTGGTAGAATTGGTGACACCAAGGCTAAAACAATGGCTGAATACGATCCAAATTATGCTTCTCCTGTAATAGAAAGTAACGCAACATTATTCCGTCAAAGTGTTGATATTAAGAAACCAGCACAAAAAGAATACGCGGTATTATGCCGCGTTCAATGGATGGGTGATATAATGCAGGATATTATAGTTGAATGCCACACGCAAGGAACATCAACGCTGGTCTATTCTATACCAAATTTCAAGTTTACTTTCTGGAGACTGATTAATGAAGGCACAGAAGTTGAAAGATATAATCCAGAATTTATAAAGATAGAAGGTTCTGATGACTATTATCAGGAAAGCGTCTACACGGCAAAGGCCGACTTTATGGATTCCTCTCACCTTAATAATACTCCAACTTGTAATTACTATAATAATCTTATAAGAAATCTTATAGAGCACAATGAAATTACTGGTAGCCCTTCTGCTAGAAACGGAATGCTTGACGCAATATTGGGATTCCCTATTGTTATGGAAATAAGTGATACTGCAGACGATTTTGAAGATATATTTACTAATATCGGATCGTTTATGCTCAATATTGATAAGACAGGTAATTCTCTTGGATTTGAAGTTGATGAAGACGGGCAAGCGTTAAGCTGTATTTCATTTGAAGGTACATCAAATGATAATGAGCACGGTGCTGCTGGTCGTTTCGATATACCGGATGGCGTAACGCTTAAGGATTATACTAACTCCATTGGCGAAGTAAAAGAAAACGAAATTATTGATGATTATACATTTGTTAAAAACAATGTATTAAAGAAAAAAGGCCTCGATGATTTCATAGAATATGATGGACAACAAGTTTTGGTTAGAAATCTACCATACGTTGCTTGGTGTTTATTCTTATCAGACGGTCTAGAGTATAGATATCCAGATTCAGACATTTATAAAATTAAAGACGATCTACTTAGTAAAGTAATGGCGGTTGATGATTTTATAGCACTATACACCATGTGGTGGTGGGTTTATAAATCAGACACACTAACACCAAGCGATTATAGAAGTGGTTTTGTTCAGCATTTTGATTTAAGTTACTGCATGATATATTTCATTAATTTAATGATATATGCTCAAACAGATAACCTTGGTAAAAATGCAATGTTTGATTATTGGTATGGAGATGGTAAATGGTATCCTCGTCCATACGACCTTGATAGTGAGGCTGGACTTGATAATAACGGAAATGATAATATTGCTCCATTTGTTGAGATTAGAGCACCATTTAGTCTTAACTATGATCCAGCAAAAGAAACAGATTATGCTTGGAGGGCAGACAACTATCTTATAGACGAAGAAGTTACAGATCCTGTAACAGAAATCACATATGAGCCATCAACGATACAATATGGCGCTCAAACTTATGACAGATATCATTTCAGTTCTAATAAGTCTAAACTATGGATTACATTCTATAAGAACTTCAAAGAGCAGATAAATACATTTTATGCTAATCTAAGAAATAATTTTGGATATAGTCCAGAATCAATTATAGGCTTATGTCAAAGTGTTCTTATAGATAAACTTGGTGTTGCACAGTATAATCAGGACTTTCAAAATAAATATCTGGCTAATAGCGACCAAAGGCTTGCTTATGGCAATAGATGGTATAAGTTCAAGAAGTGGATAACAAAACGGTTTGCGTTCTGTGACTCTTATTTTGGAGCAACAGAAAGTGCGATGTATAATATTACATCAAGAATTAATTATAGCATTAAAGTTGATGCTCCGCAGTATGTTGCTCAACAATATCAAGGAGAGTCTAATAGGGAGACGAAGTTTGTATTAGACAATGTTTCATTTAATGCCGGTTCTGGTGCTGCAACGATAATTACGTTACTTGTTAATCAGCCATCAGTATTTGAGACAAGTCTATTTAAATATGTTGTTCTTAATCAGGGATCTGCAAATTATAGAAATTTAATATCACTTGATGTATCGGGTAATAAAAATCAGCAATTTACAGACATAACAAGTGTTACTGGTGTAAATCTTGATAATCTTAAATATCTTAATGTAAGCAATTCTGCGGTGCAAAACCTAACAGTTCCACCTAATGTAAAAACATTAATAGCGGAAAATGTTAATTTAAGTTCATTTAGTATACCAGATGGATGCGCTGTTGAGGAAATAAGTCTTAAGGGAAGCACATTCTTGGGAACAGTTGATTTCAGTATGTTGCCAAATCTTAAGAGGCTTGATTTAACAGAATGTACATTTAATCAAAGTGTAACATTTGCTAATCTTCCACAACTCGAAGAGTTGATAATGAATAAAGCCATATTTAATGGGGACGTCATTATTAGTGCTGGAGTGCATATAACATCATTTGACTTTACTGACTTAAATATACATAGTATATCATTCAGTGGTTCAAATCTTGAAATAGACACAATCAATTTCCATAATACAAAATTTGGAGTTACAAGTATAAACCTGAATGCCATTACAAAAAACATTAAGGATTTATACTTTGATAATTGTCAAGGACTTGAATATCTAGAGATAACTGATAGCAGCAAATTTAGAAACTTATATTGCTTGAGTTTATACGGATCATCAATAAAAGCGTTGGGCGCAAACAATGCAATATTTGATTGTTCGCACTTCAATAATATGAGCAATCTAAAAAGAGTTTCTACATTTAGACCTAATGGTACAGTAACATATCAGAGCTTTACTTTTAGAAACACTCAAATTGAACAAATATCAAATATTAGTTGGACCGGAACGGGATCTCAACTATTTATGGATTGCCAAAAATTAACAAGTATTGGAGGATCTTTAACACTATCATCAAGTGCAGATTATTTGTTCTACAGATGTTATTTGTTATCAACATTACCAAGTATATCAATAAACAATACCGTAACGTCTGCTGGACATATATTTGCAGGAGCAAATTCTGTTAGTTATAGCGACGCAGAAGCGACCATTAGGAAATGTACTAATGTAACAAATTTCTCATCAGCATTTAGAATGAAACAGTTTGCAAATAATCAAACCGTTCGAATATCTTATATGCTTGAAAATAATTCTGTTGTAACAAATTTAAGTCACTTCTTATCACAATACAATGGTGGAAGCGAGTTTGCTCCAGTAACAAATGATATAACAATTAATGGAAAAATACCATCATCAGTAACCGATACAACTTACATGTGTTACGGTTTCCATTCAATATCTATTCCATATGATTTGCTTTCTAGCGCAACAAGTTTAACGGCCGCTCCAGTAATGTTTGCATATAGTAGCGTTACATTTACTGGCGATGGAAGACCAATTCAGAATGATAGTCACGATGTTGCGGTAACATTATCTAATGCGATAAACAAAAACTTCTTTAATACTGCACTTGTGAACGTTTCTCAAATGTTTTATGGCAGCAATGTTATAACAAACGATCCAACACTATTTGCAAATTTAACCAATCTAACTAATACAAACTCAACTTTTGGTGGTTCTATTAGAGCGTTTACATTTGTTAATAGTCAAAGTGAAGTTGAATTAATTAATATTAACGCTGTTAACATGTGGGCAAACAATGCATCTATTCAAGATATATCTGGTTGTTTCTTTAATGTATATAATGTTTATTGTACAGGATTAAACTTCCACAATTCAATTACATCAAGTAGAACAATTAATATATCTGGAGTATTTGGATTATCAGATTCTACATATAGAACAGAATACCCAATAACAATAGATATTGATGGAATTGTACCAAGTATAAAGACAGATAGTACATTTGCCGTTCCTTCTAATGGAGCATATGATGGACCAGGCGTTTTCCAGAATAGAAGTATCACAATAACATCAACTCCAGTCAATGGTAAGATATTAAGTAAATTAAATACAATAAGTAAAAAATTATTTAATGGTGCTATAATTTATCTTCCAAGCAACGTATCAGAATTTGATTTATCAAATGTTTCAACATCGTGTTATAGCATGTTCGAGGGCTGTAGGCTTTATACGCTATCTAGCGATCCAGATCATGTTTATAATGTTCAAGATAGAAAATTTGTTAACGTAACACTACCTACTTATTGTAGTAATTACAGTAGAATGTTTAGAGATTCTTCTGTACTATCGACATTACCATCATTAAGAAGTTCTGGTGCAAGCGATTTGAGCGAAATGTATCGTGGGTGCGTCATTAATACTCCAGACTTAGAATTGCCATATAATTATTTCCAAATATGTGCTAATTCTTTATCAAACGTGTCATCGATGTTCTATAACAACAAGTACTTAACAACGCTCGGATATAATGCAAATAGAGGATTATTTGAAGGATGTGTTAATCTAACAAATGTTAACTATATGTTCTATGGAGCATCGTTCCTACATAAAGGCATACCTGTTAATTTATTTGGAACAACAGAAATTCCTAGACTAACAAGTTTAGCTTATATGTTTGGTATGACAAGTATTATATATGACGTTGATGATAATTCACACAAGTGGTTTGATGCGGATACAATAGCGCCTTTAACTAATCTTGATAATGTACAATACATGTTCTATAGGATTAAATTAAACGGTAGTATTATAGATCCAATATTTAGAGCAGATTATGGTACAATGAATCAAACCGTTCTTGACGTTTCTGATCAAAGGGCTGTTATTGATCCTAATACATTTGCTGGTAAAACATTAACTAATATTACTAGGCTATTTGAACACACGGTTATTAATCCTCCAACGAGTGTTGGTTCGTTCAGGTTTGCCGGATTTACAATCGGTGACGATGCATTCTTTAGCTCTTCCGTAGCAAACATTGATGTTAATTTTGTTGATACACTATACGTCTCTTCAATTGCTAGGGCAAATAGAATGTTTTATCAATCACCAACTGGCGGAAGATATAACAGTACAATCAATAATCTGTCTGGTTTTGTAAACAATTTAATTCAATATCCAAATATAGCAAAATATAATATTGCTGGTAATATAAGCGATCCAGATATACCACAAACATATAAAGATAGTACAACGGAAGGTGATACTATTTTGTTCTATGGATCAGGATTACAAGTACCGGTAGATCCAGAAGCAAGCTGGACAGACTATGGAAGATATAATTACATATCTTAATATATAAGGGGAGCTAATAACTCCCCTTATTTTATTATTAATTAATTTAAAATTAATTATCTTGGAATTTTGTTAAAATATTTTTATATTTGCGCCATGAAAAAATATGTCTATATTGGAGCGGCATGCCTACTTGTCGCTTTACTTGGAATCGTAACATTGCAATCAGGTAGAATCAAAAAGTTTAAACAAGAGTTAATTAAAACAAACGCAACTATTGAAGCATACTCTAATGAGAATTCTGTACTAAAAAAGAATAATAAAACATTTATGCTAACAATAGACGAACTAAATTCTTTGAATGATTCTTTGATTGTTAAAATAAATGATGTTAGAAAAGAGCTAAACATCAAAGATAAAGAAATAAAAAGACTAGGCTATCTAGCATCTACAGCAAGTAAGTCTGATACAATAAGATTTAAAGATACTCTTTTTGTTAATAAGTTTAAAGATGCAGATACTACAATAACAGATAATGGTTGGTATAAATGTAATATAAAACTTAGATATCCAAATGAGATATCTATTAATCCTACATTTAAAAGCGAGAAGTACGTTTTAACATCGCTAAAGAGAGAACCAATAAACAAACCAAAAAAGACTTGTATTGGTAGATTCTTTCAAAAAAAGCACGATGTTGTAACCGTAGATGTGGTAGAGAAAAATCCATTTATTATTACAGATAAAGAAAGGTTTATTACAATTATTGATTAATTATGGTTGACACGTGGATTGCTTTACTTTCAACTGGTGTTGGAAGCGGAATAACTGGATTCTTCACTTGGTTGTTTACAAGAAAACAATACGAGGAAGGGGTTAATGCTCAAAAGGTTCAAAATTTTGACGCTGCAATAGAGGCTTACAAAAAGATGTACGAAGATATGATAGGTGATTTAAAGGGACAAGTTGGCGACTTGAAGGAAGAAAATGATTCTTTAAAAGCTGAACTTTCAGAAACACGAAAACAAGTTATAACGCTTACCAATTTTGTTCTTGCCAGTGCAATGCAAAGAGCTGATGGCAATATGAATCCAGAGACATTTAATAAACTTAAAGCTATTATAGAGTAATGAAAAAATCAAACAAAAAGGCTTCTGGTGGCAGCAAAGGAAGACCACCGCATGTGCCAAAGGCCGGTGTAAAACACGGAACAAGATATTGTGGCGGAGGAAAACTTAAATAAATCATTATACAAATCAATGTTGATTGTATTAAAGATAATACCAATGTGCTTAGCATTATTTGATATTTTAAACACATTACTTTATATATTTGGTATTAATGCTGAAATATTTTCATACATTGGTGGTATATCATTATTTACGTTAATCTTTCTTTATTTGTCCAGTTATGTATTTAAATTCTGTGAATATCATAGAATGTTTTTACATTATGTTACGGGAAATAATATTATTAGTATAATAGACTATAAATACGAACTAGGATTACCTTATATAATATATATAATCACCATAGGGTTTTTACTGTTTGGTGTTTTATACTTTTACTTAAAAGAGAAGAGAGATGTTAAAAGAGCTAAGAAAGCTGCTAATATCTATAATTGAAGATATCGACTGTGGTAATTCAAATATAGAATCAGATGCAGACATGTTTAAAATAATTGAAACTCTTAAAGAATATACTCGTAAAGATATAATGTTGAGCAAGTATCAGGCTTACACTTTCCTTAATATGAGTAGAGCAACATTTGATAATAAGGTTCGAAATGGTGAGATTCCAAAAGGACAGAAAGTTGCTGGATTTAAAGAGTTAATGTGGAATAAGAAAGATCTAATTAATTTAATAAACAATCATGAAAGTAATTGAAAAAGTAATACAATCAAATCTACCACCAACAAGATCAGATGTGATATGGATAGACACTTCTGACCCATCTAATCCTGTTGTTAAGATATATGTTAATGGTAAATGGGAAATATCACAAGGTGGTCCAGGCTCTGTATCTGTTAAATCTTTAACTAAAGAAGAGTATGAAGCACTTGAAGAGAAGGATAAGGATACTCTTTATATAGTAAAAAATGAAGATGAGTCATATAATATTTATCTTGGAGATACTGAAATAGTAAATAATGAATCTACTGTTTCAGATTATGATAAATCTATCCTTGACCCAGGCGAAGACCAATATGCTTATGGAGTTCTTATAGATTTTACTCAAGGCAAATCCTCTTATGACCTTACTCGTATTGGTAATATGGACTTACATAGAACACTCCCTGTACAGAGTCAGTATAAAGGTTGTATTTGGGATTTAGGAAGTCAAGAGATAGTTACTTATCTTAATCCTCAAGATTGGTCTCTTCCAACAGAAAATAAGACAGCAGAAGAGATTGATGAATTGCTACATGATGTAACAAAATCAATTCGTGTAGAAACCCCCAAGTTCTATGCTTGCTCTAAAGTATTGGCAACAGATGGTGCCGGTAATACTACAATGGCTAAAGTGATGTTCTCTACACAGAAGCTTAATCCTTGGTATGTTGAAGTACCCAAGATGGCTACTGATTTTAGAGAGGCAAGAATTGTTGATGGAGAAGGACCATTTTCTACGCTTAGTAATAATGCTTATGGTGGATATTGTACAACTAAAAATACTTATGATACAGGTAAAGAGGGATTGTTACACCCAATAACAAATATTGACAGGCCAACAATGAGAGAGCTTGCCGCTATGGTTAATACTTACATCTTCTCTTATGATGCCTATAAATGGATTTTCTATTGGGCTGTAGTTATTGAATACGCAACCCTCTTTACAGCCAAACCAATGATTCAAGAACTTGATGAAAATGGTTTCCATCAGGGTTGTCTTGGGCCGGGTATGACATCTATTGAGTCTTATGGTGCTAAATATTCTGATGATAGTTACATCTACAATGAAAACTATGATATACAAGATAGTTTTTTCTTAGGTGCTAATTATTTCCAAAGTAATGCATCTGATGAATTTCCATTAAGAGATATTGGTGTAACCAATAACTGGGGTAATAGAACTGGCGAGAATATTGTTGAATATACCAGAAATGGTAAAACATCTCATGTTCATCAAAATCGCTATCGTGGATTTGAATTTCCATTTGGTGATATAATGATGAATCTTGACGGATTCTTAGGATATACATTTAAGGACGACAATGACATGTCTATTGCAGAAGCCTATTTTACGTGTTCCGACCCGACAAAATTCAAAGATGAACTGCCTTCAGAATATGATGCTAATGATTTTGATAAAGGTTGGAGATTGGCATTATGGAATGACAAGTTAGATAATTTCCATAGAGATGGATATGACGAAGGTGCTGCAAAAGCAATGTGTATTGGAAACAACGGAGATTTATTTGCAACTAAATGGTTTGTAGGCCAAAATTATAATTTTGACAAGTATTTTGTCAATTATAATTATCCTCTAGATGATAATCAGAATACTACTCTTCAGTTTGGTTGCTCTGCTGACTACAGCGCTGTTCGTAAGGTGGGTCTTGGTGCCTTCCTTGCTGATGGTGGCGTGGACTATGCTTACTACGGCCTTGGTTTCCGTTGTTTTAATATAATAGAGGAATAAAGAAAATACTCTTTTTTTAAAAAAATATAGGTGTTACCACAAGTGATGCTTTGGTTGACTTGTTTTAATATAAAAAACAATTCAAGTTAGGTCTAATACTAACAACAACAAGCTTAACTTGGTTGGATTAAATATTTATTTAGATTAATTATGGAATCAGAAGAACTAAGATTATTAAGAGAGAACAATCAAATGCTAAAATATATCTGTCAAATTCTTCAAGCAGCAGATAATCCAGCAAAAGATTTTTTAATTAATCTTACAGCAAATCTGATATCAGAGAATATATATAATAAAAACAAATAATTAAAATAAAACGATTATGGAAAGATTAGGAGAATTTGATAATAAGGTTATTATAGAACAATATAATGAACCTGAAAATAAGAATGTTATTTGGAAAGATCCTGATGAAAATAAATATAAGGAATATGTTGATGGTTCTTGGGTAGAAAGTGAAAAGATCGCAACACCCGGTGGTGGAGGAGAAATAACACCGGAACAAATTACACCAGAAATATTGGATGATGAAACATTTAGAGAAAGACTTTTACTTTATGGTCATACAATTGAAGAAGTAGAGCAAATGATACAAAATGGTAAATGTATACAGTGTAAGTCTGGTGTTGAAGATAAAGAAGTAACGAGAGAAGAAGATTTTTTATATTGTTTTAATGAGACGCCATTTTTATTAATGAATGACGAACCGTTTAATAGTATAGATATTGATGATGTTGAATATATATATATAAGCTCTGGTGAAATCTCTACTGGCTTGTTATTAAAATATATAGAACCTTATTTTTATCGAGATGTTTTAAATACATTTACAATATCATTTGATGAGAATGGTGATTTTAGTGGCGCAAATATTGGATATGATTCTTTCTAAAATACAATAAATATCATATCAATTAACATTGAAATATAATAAATGATATAAATTAGTAATATTATTAAAACTTAACCATAACTAGATTTATTTCTAGTTATGGTTTTTTATTTTTATTAGCATTGTTGTCTTTTCTGTAAAATAGTTTCTATCTTTGCATCGTAAGCTTACAAGAACGAATAATTAATTTAACAGATTTTAAAAACTTATGGCAGAAGATAGTAAAACTTATGTCTTCGGTGGCGAATCTCAGGTTCCAGCTTGGTTAGCATATAACAATGGTAACAACGGTTTCCTTGGTGGGAACGGTCTTGCTGGTGGCGCTCTAGGATTCCTTCTTGGCCTTGTCTTCGGAAATGGCTGGGGTGGATTCGGTGGATTCGGTAATGGTGGTTTTGGTGCTGGTGCTGCTGCATCTCTTGGTGCTCAAGCTGACAGAAACAACAATACCGATCTTATCATGAACGCTATTAATGGTACTGACGCAGATGTTCGTCAGCTTGCTACTATGGCTAATACTGACTTCGACTCTATGAAGAATGCAATTGCTACTCTTAACACAGGCCTTGCCACTCTAAGTGGTACACTTGGTATGAGTAGTTTACAGATTGTTAACGCAATACAAAGCGGTGATGCTTCTTTGAGCAGACAGCTTTGTGAGTGTTGCTGCGAAAACAGACTCCTTACAACTCAGCAAGGTTATGAGTCTCAGCTAAGGACTGTTGAGCAAACAAATACTATAGGCACTGCTATTGCCGATCTTAAGTCTGCTATGATAGATCAGTTCTGTGCTAGCGAGAAGCGCGACATGCAAAACGAGATTAGCACAAAGAACGAGATTATATCAACTCTTAAGAGCCAGATAGACAATGCCAATCAGACAGCGCAAATAGCTGCTCTATTAGCACCTATTAAGTCTGAGGTTGAACTTATTAAGGCTTCACAGCCTAACACGGTGCCAGTACAATGGCCAAATCTAATTGCTGTTAATTCAACACCATATTCTGGATATGGATTCAATCCATATGGCTATGGTTATAATGGCTCATCTTATTGGGGTTAATAAGGAGGTTTATTATGGCAAGATGGCCTTTTCAGTATACAAACATTAATGGAATACCAGCAATAAAGTCTCGTGGCATTAGAGTAAATACCGATAATGTCGTATTTAGCTTTAATCCAGACTGGGATAGAAATCCTTATAAGGGATTGCTTTTAGTAAATATTGCTGATGAGATTCCAGAAGGAACGACAACCACACTACCAATCATGTTTACTATGGCAGGTGTTAACAGTAATGTTACTGTTGCTGGTGGTGATAATTTAACGGTTGCTGATTTTGATGGTACAGGAGTCTATCTTGTTTTTTATGATAGACTAAGTAATGTTTTACAGTTAATCTAAAGATAATATGTTTCAATCAGTAAGACCTAATAGTCAGATATTTATATTGCACAAATGCGATAATCCATATGTTGAGAATGGAGTCGTAACTACCCAACCTTTAATCAAACCTAAATATCAAATACCAGCTACTTTTGGACAACCACAAGAAATGGTAGTGGATATTTCTGTAAAAGTTAATGAAAAGAATGTTACATACACAAGTCTTCCGGCTCAGTTAGATATATCAGATTCTTATAGCAATGGTGAAAACATTGTGGTATCTGATAACAAAGAAGCAATCAATTCGGAAGTGTTAAGTTTAAAACAAAAAAGTATAGACATTATTAATAGTAAAGATTATCACGAAAATTTAATAACTTGCTATGATAGGATTTTATCTGATTTAAATCCAGAGCTGGCTGAAAAGAAAGCTCAGAAAGAAGAGATTGAAACCCTCAAAAATCAGATGACTGATATGTCTAAAAACATAGAGGAGTTAATGTCTGCTAATAGGCTACTGATTGAAAGATTATCAATTAAAACAATTTAATACTATGAGCAGAATGTGGGAAATAAGAGAAGAGCACGACAGCAAGTTTGGTCCTAGATACGGATACAAAGATAGTGAATATACTGGCTATCGTGGAATGTCTGGCCGCAGAGATTCTTCATTTGATGAAGGATACGATTGTGGTTATGAGGATGGTTATCGTGCCGCTATGAAGGAAGCAAAGCGCGCCTACGATAAATAATGTTTAATCTAGGGCGGGCTAATAACTCGCCCTTTATTTTTGTTTTATATGAGACTAGATTCAATTAGTAAGTATCCTTCTGGAATGGAAGAATACCTTGAAATATATGGTTGGCATTTCTCAAAAAAGATGGAAGAATGGGCTGCATCTAAGATGTATAGAGAACTTAATGGAGAAAAGAAGCACATTGTTCCTTATAGCAGGAAACAATTTGATGATTTAAAAGATCTTTTTGGAATAAAGATTAATAGTGCTAAAGGATACGATGATTTATATATAGCAAATATGTGTAAATCGGATTTCTTTGGGAGTTCTATTAAAGATGAACAATCTCTTGTTAAATATGTTAAGGATGTTATAGAAGATCCAGACGCCTATGATGGAATGCCATTTACAAGATTTTATGCAGATTGTATTGGAAGCGGGACACCAATCAATTGGGAAGACATGATATGATTATTCAAGATATTTATTTAGAAAAGTATGATTGGTATGTTAGAATCTATTATGATATAGACAGCGGATGTTCAAATCAAATACTCGAAGATATATCATCAATGGATTGCTCTGAAGACGAATTTATTAACATAAGTCACTTTTTAAACAACATAAAGGAAAACTCCGGAATAACATATAGTAATCCAAAAGATAAAATATCGCTAATAGCAATTAGCTATACTACATGCGCCATGGAATTTCAAGATACACTAGATCATGAGAAAGGACACTTGGCAACACATATTGGTATAGCAAACGAAATAGATCCATTTGGAGAGGAATACCAATACTTGGTTGGAACAATTGGTAGAAAAATGTTTCCAATATCAAAGTTGTTTTTATGCGACAATTGTAGAAGAGGTTAGATATCTAGCCTCTTTATTTTTTTTTAATATTAAATTAATTTATTTTTAAAATAATTTTTTATTTAAAATATTTCTCTTATCTTTGCAAAGTTTAAAATGGAGAAAATATTATGGCAAACAGTGGAAGTTTAAATTTAGAAAATCTAATTGACCCAGAAGATCTATTTAGAATTTCTGGCGAAGATTCATTTATTGAAGATAACGATAATGATCCAGATGGCAAAGATAAAACTGAACCAGATGGAGATAAAAAAGATACACATCAAGTCATTGATGGAGGCGATGGCAGTGGGCTATTTGACCCCCAGGAGAGCGTAGATGATAAAGATGATAAAAAGACAGGCGAGGGCTCTGACCCCGATGGTCACGGTTCTTCTCCCAACATCTACTCTTCCATTGCCAAAGACTTTAAGGAGGAAGGAGTCTTCCCTGATCTTGAAGATGAAGAAATTGAGAAGTTAACATCTGCAGAATTGTTTTCTGATATGTTAAATCGTCAAATCGAAAAGAGACTCGACGACACGCAGAAGAGGGTTCTCGACGCATTAAATGCTGGTGTAGAACCGTCACAGATACAGCAATACGAGTCTATGATAAAGTATCTTGATACTATTGATGAAGATGACATAACTTCAGAAAGCGATGATGCAGTAAAGCTTCGTCAAAATCTTATTTATAGAGATTTGATTAATCGCGGATACAGCGAGGAGCGCGCAAAGCGTGCTGTTAAAAAGTCTTTTGATAATGGTAACGATGTAGATGACGCCAAGGATGCTCTCGAAGGAAATAGAGAATTCTTCAAGAAAGCTTACAACGATGTTGTTAAAGAAGCTCAAGCGGAGAAAGATAAAGAAATTCGAGAGAGACAGCAAGAAATGGATAAGGTTAAGAATTCAATTCTTAACGGAGATGCTGTAGTTGGCAATTTTGTTGTGCCGCAAAATATGAGGCAAAAGGTTTTTGATTCAATAAGTAGGCCAGTTTATAAAGATCCAGATACTGGA
>Ga0247611_10007227_pt1 | contig 14001 bp, 15 predicted proteins | sample 177DNAGHGhighgp2_FD_192422 | JGI IMG/M metagenome (GOLD analysis project Ga0247611, IMG submission 192422) | Sheep rumen microbial communities from Palmerston North, Manawatu-Wanganui, New Zealand - 1770 DNA GHGhigh gp2 | ecosystem: Host-associated > Mammals > Digestive system > Stomach > Rumen...
CAAATGTCATCATCCAGCTCATTGAGCTCCAGCAATACCTCAAGGCGTCGTGGTACAACGAGATCGGCTTAAACGCCAACTTCAACATGAAGCGCGAGTATCAGTCCGAGGAAGAGTTGCAGGCTAATACCGACGTGCTTCTTCCTCTTGTTGACAACATGCTTGAGTGCCGACAGGTGGCTTTAGAAGCCGTTAACAAGAAGTACGGAACCTCCATTTCAGTCGACAAGAATAGCTCCTGGGAGAACAAACAGCAGGAGCGCGACACCGAGCAGGAAACTAAGGAGGCCGAAAAAGAGGCGATCGAGGAGGGGAATGCTGATGAATAGGTATTGGCCGTTCATTAATCCGTTTGGTGAAGCGGCGTCAGAGGTGCCCCTTCTCCGGGAGGCATTCGCCGACTGGAAGAATGGTCACGGTATATTTGACGCGCTGCTATTCATTGGGGCTGAACTTCCGTGGAAAGATTCAACCGAATCTATCGTTCTTGATACCGAGTATTTTGGTAATCGCTCTGGCGGTAAGTTCGTCGCTCCTGTCATCATGAACCTGCTTGGCGAAGCCGAAGAGCTCACCGAAGATGATCGCGTGCTCCTTGCCAGCATCATCTGGACTAAATTCGGGGAACCCTGGAAGCATCTGTGGGAAACCAACGTAGTCGCGTACAATCCCATCCACAACTACAACATGACAGACAGGCGGGAGCTTGCCCGAGGCGAATCCGAGACCAAAGTCGGGCACGACAGTTCAGTCGATACAACCAACCACGGTCGTGGCAATGAGACGAAGGAGTACATCGCAGGTATCAACAACACCGACAATATCGGTAAGTTGTCGAATCGTACAAACTCCCAGGAGTCCGGTACTACTTCAGTCAACGGAACTGATGATCGCAAGGACGATTCCGTCAGAGCCAGTAACGAGATCGAGACAACAACCCGTTCTGGTAATATCGGCGTCACAACTACTCAGCAGATGCTCTCTGCAGAGCGCGAACTCTGGAAGTGGAACTTCTTCGATCAGGTGTACAAGGACATTGACAGTGTTCTGTCCCTCCCGATCTACGACCCGTGCAGGATTTGAGGTGAGGCTATGATTCCGTATCCGTATAATATGGTAGATATGGGCGGGATTGATCTCGCTGAAGCTAACGGTACTGTTGTAGATGGCCTGTATGCCAAGATCGTTGAAGCAGTTAACGCCTGTGGAGATGTTGTTCTGTATAACTGGAAGTTCGCAGGCATTGAAATTGCTCCACAGCACACCTCAATTTTGCTTGGTGATCCAATCACAATCAATGGGGCAGTTCAGGTGACTGAGCAGGACGCAGTAACCGTTCCGGGGATTAACCCTGAACCTCCCGAGCCGCCGCCGCCTCCTGTATTAGTACCTCTTTCTGTTACAGAAAATGGTCAATATAGACCTGAGGAGTATGAAGCGGATGGATTTAGCATCGTTGATGTGAATGTAGAGTCAGATCAAGTCGCCACTCCTGGATTTTATGTTAAAGATCGCATATATCTCGAAGATAATAAAGTGTGGGGATTTGTGTCTGCTGATTGTTACATTGTGCCTCGATCTGTTAGACAAAATGTAATTCCCGATTGGAGAGAGCCGTTTGAGATAGGTATATTATTTAGCTATAGTAGCTTATTGTCAAGGTCGCAGGTTTTAATCGGGGCAATCGGACTTTTCTATTATGCGCCAAGTATAGAATTAGGTCCATCTGGGAATATATGGGCTGGTATTAGTACCGGAGGAAGCTCTTGGGACCGTTCTCTTAATATTAGCAACACTGAAAGTCAAATACAGCCAAATCAGCCAATTTTTGTGTTACTAAGTAGCAATGAAGGAATTATGACGTTATCTGTAAAAATCGGCGACACAGTTATTACTAAAAATACAGAAGTTTCCACTCCGTTTTTCAATGGCAGTCCAATTGAGTTCGGAGGAGTAAATCATAGCTCCAGTCATTGCGCCACTAACGTAACAATTGACCTATCAGGAACCTATATCAAACAGAATGACGTATTGGTATGGGGAAATCAGTCAACTACAATTTGAAAGGAGATATACAATGGAAGTAAAACAGATTTATCAGATCGTCAACGACTCTCTCACCGAGACCCTCGGCAAGGATGACCTCATCCAGGAGGATCTCACCGGCATTGTGGATGCAGGTAATGCTATCTTCAACGCCAACGCTTTCGATCGCTTTGTTCGCGCCCTCATCAACCATATCGGCAAGGTTGTGTTTGTCAACCGTCCCTACTCCGGCTCCGCGCCGTCCGTCATGATGGACGATTGGCGCTACGGCTCTATCCTGGAGAAGATCGGTTCCCGTCTGCCCACCGCTACAGAGAATGAGTCGTGGGAGCTCACCGACGGTCAGACCTACGATCCCAACATCTTCCACAAGCCCGACGTGTACGTCAAGTTCTTCAACAAGATGACCACGTTCCAGATCGAGCGTTCCGTACAGGAGAAGTCCCTGTATCAGTCCTTCTCCAGCGCCACTCAGCTCAATGCCTTCCTCTCCATGCTTCTCAACGAGGTCGAGAAGGGCATGACTGTTGCCTTCGACAACCTTATCATGCGTACCATCAACAACATGGTCGCAGAGACCTTCTACGACATGAACAGTGCTGGCACCTATACAGGTACCGGTAATGCTCGCTGCATCAACCTTCTCTTCCGCTACAATACCCAGTACGGAGCTCAGTTGACTGCACAGCAGGCTATCCTCAATCCCGATTTTATCCGCTACGCCGCCTACCAGATGGCGCTTACTATCGACCGTCTGACCCGCATGTCCGTCCTCTTCAATATGGGCGGCATGGAGCGCTTTACCCCGAAAGACCTCCAGCATGTTGTGATGCTGTCTGAGTTCCGCGCGGCGGCCGACGTCTTCCTCCAGAGCAATACCTTCCATGACGAGTACACGAAGCTCATCAATGCAGAGACTGTCCCGTTCTGGCAGGGTTCCGGTGAGGACTTTGCGTTCGCCAGCACTGGCAAGATCAAGGTCAAGACGAGCGAGAATCACGAGGTTGAAGCCGGCGGCATTCTTGCCACTATTTTCGACAACGACGCCCTGGGTGTCAACGGCTATAACAGTCGCGTAGATACCCACTGGAACGAGCCCGCAGAGTTCACCAATTATTGGTACAAGCGGGACGCTCGTTACTTCAACGATTTCAACGAGAACATGGTCGTGTTCTACGTCGCATGAGTTGAGTCCACTAAACCGGGTGGGGCTTCGGCTCCATCCGGATTTCTTTTAGGAGGTAATAATGGAAGTTAAATTTTTCTATAACGCAAGCGACGATCGCGTTATAAATAAACGCCTCCTTACTACTCAGGAGGAAAACACTTTTATAGGAGTCCCCAGAGACGAGGTCAGCGTAATGAATCCGGTCATTCGCTTTGAGAGCGATGAAATACTTCGCTACAATTACGCTTACATTCCTGCACTCCAGCGGTATTACAGTATAGTTGACAGAACTGCTTATAGACAGGGAGTTTGGGACATTACATTTGCAGTTGATGTTCTCATGTCGTTCAGAGCGGATATCAGCGATCTGCATGTCGTTGTCGATAAACAGTCTATGGTAGCGAATGGCGACGAGTATATCGACGATGGAAGTCTTGTTTCCGAGAACGTCATGTTCCAAACAGTGTACGAATTTCCAGCAGGGTTCAACGATCACGGCGAGTATATACTTATAACAGCGGGGTGATAACGTGGCAGTAATTCAAAATATAATGGACTATCAGCAGCTCATAGAAACATTACAAGCTACTGGCACATGGGACTCTGTTGCAGAAGCTGTGCAGTCTGGAGTTGTTCATCAAGCTGCCGGCGGCCCAACAATAATTAGTTTTAATCAGTATGTTGCAGGGCTTCAAGGAGTGTCTGGCGGCAAGGGCATGCCAGTCATATCGTATGACGATGCTCTCACAGTTGCTAAAAATGCTCAAAATCTCGGAGCCGCGGCCGCTTCTGTAATTACCGGTGCAGGCGTCCTTGCAAAGACGGCAGGCGCTGAGGCAAAATATGCTCTTGTTGGTGCATGCACTCTTGAACTTCCTGCCGCCGTTGCTATGTGCGCGCCGCTGGCTGGTGTGGCTCTTGGCGAGGGTCTGTATAGAGAAAACCCAAATTTGTGGACTAAAATATCTCAAACTATGCTCCCCTTCTGCTATGCAGAGAACAAGATTCAAGCATACCTCGATTACTACCTTGATCCCGTTACAGGCCACTGGAATCCTGTAATGTGCATTGCTCAGCCGATAATAGATGCACTAAAAAATTTATTTGAATCTGAAAATGTACATACCGACGAGCATTTAATAATAGATTCTCCGAGCGGTAGCGTTACATTAGTGCAAACTCCCGAAGTAATTCCATTCCCTCCTCCAGTACCAGGCGGAGACCCCTATACTAAAGAGAGCGGTAATGGTATGGCTATAGGGTTTACTCGGTCTGAAGGCGGAACTGGCATATATTGTACAGAACTTACTATTTGGAGATCAGGTAGTGCATATATGTCTATAGACAGGGGTATAACTATTGGTGCTTCACCTGGATCTGATCTGGCAGGCACATTCGGAATTCCGCTTTCGGGATATACCGAGAATGAACTCCGAAATATACTAAGCGGAGCGCAATCAGAGGAAGTTGATCCTGCAACTCCCGGAGTAGCGACTCCCACACTTCCTGAGTGGTTTCCTTCTCCTGAGCACCCGTGGATTATTATTCAGCCTGATCCGGAATCTGAGCCGGAGGAAGTTCCGATAACTCCCGTCACTCCGCTTCTTCCTGCTCCCGAGCCCGTCCCTCAACTTCCTGAGCACGTCCCCGATCCTACTCCCGATTCTCCTCCCGAGGAGTGGCCTGAAGAGGAGCCCTGGCCGACAGTAGTCCCCTTCCCAGTTCAGCCGACAGAACCGGCCCCTGACTGGCCAGAAGTCATGCCGTGGCCGCTCCCTGCCAATCCTCCTTCGGAATGGCCTCTTTCTCCCGAAGCCCCCGAGAAATGGCCAGAAGAATTTCCGTCGACTGAACCGTGGCCTCACTCTCCGGAACAGTGGCCCGAAGAAGTTCCGTGGCCCGATCATGCCCCGGAAGATTGGCCCGAGGGTGCTCCCTGGCCCGAGAGTCCCGAGGAGTGGCCTGAAGAAGTTCCTTGGCCTGTTCCGTGGCCTGAGAATTGGCCTCTATATCCGCCATCATGGCCTGATCCGTTTCCCAAAGAGCTTCCTTGGCCGTCGAGACCAGATGATTGGCCAGAAGAAGTTCCTTGGCCGGACACGTCTCCTGAGTGGTGGCCTGACGGCACACCTTGGCCCGAGAGTCCGGAAGAATGGCCTGAGCAAGTTCCTTGGCCTATGCCGCCTTCCTGGCCTATTAAATGGCCCGAAGAGCTTCCTTATCCATGGCCGTTCCCCTATCCGCTCCCAAGCCCGAATCCGTATCCCGGGGCTGTCAAAGACCCTACCAAACAGATTGATCCGTACATCGACCCATGGCCATTTCAGTGGCCTGATCCGTACCCTACTCCCTCCCCGAATCCTGACCCGTATGCTGACCCCTCGCAACCGGATACGAAAACGGAGCCGAAACCTCAGCCAACTCAGCCGTTAGACCCCTATCCCACGCCGCCAACCGGTGATCTCGTCCCGCCTATTCCTCCTATTATCCCGCTTCCGTTTTCTGCTACTACTGGACTCATAAGCGTATATCACCCCACGCAGGCCCAGCTCCTCGATTTTGCTCAATGGCTTTGGGTAACGTGGCAAGACGCGACCATCGACAAAATCTGGAACAACCCGTTCGATGGCGTCATTACCCTTTTTGAGCTTTACTGCACACCGACCGATGTGGGCAATAAGAACATTCGTAGCGGCTTTCTCGATAGCGGCGTAAACTCGGCAATTATTTCTCGTTATACGTCTATTGACTGCGGCTCTATTGCCGTTCCTGAGTATTACGGAAACTATTTCGACTACGCTCCATATTCTAAGTGCCATATTTATCTTCCGTTCATCGGCATTGTCGAGCTGAACGTTGACGATATTGTCGGGCATGGCGTAAATGTGACGTACAGGATCGACGAGTACAACGGGTCGTGCATCGCCATGATTACCTGCGCGAAGTCCACTATAGTCAACGGAACTGAGGTAGACTACAGTACGGTCGTGTACCAGTTCAGCGGTAACTGCGCCGTAGAGCTTCCTCTTGCTGGCGGCTCTCAAGCTTCTATCAAGGCCGGTATGATTGAAGCTGCGGCATGGGGTATCGGCTCTGTTATAGGTGGCATTATGGGCGGGAGCTCTCTCGGTCAAATCGGACAGGGACTTGCTTATGGCGCGGCAAGTGCTGTTCATAGCGTTGTTTCTGCAAAATCCTCCGTTCAGCATTCTGGCTCTTTCGGCTCTTCCTATGGCGCGATGGGCGCAAAGACTCCCTACATCATCGTAACCAGACCCAAGCAGATTCAAGTTCCCAATTACAATGAGCTCTACGGTTATCAGGCGCACAAGATGGTCAGGATTGGTGACTGCACCGGCTATCTCAGGTGCCGTGAAGTTCACGTAATTTCGCCTACTGCCTCCGACGAGGAAAAGGCGCAGATCGAACAGCTTCTTAAAATGGGGGTGTATGTTACAGAATGAGTTCAGTCAACGATACTATCAACAATTTCATCAGTGTGGCGGAGCGCTTTCACGGAGTACGTGAAGGCACTCCCCAGCACTCGATCATTTTGGCCCTGTATAATAGCAGTAAACCTGCTGGTGAGTATCAGATGGGTCCGAACGATCCGTGGTGCGCCGCTTTTGTAGGAGCGGTGTCTGGAGGTTGCGGACTCCAGAATATCGTGCCCGTGTCTGCATCGTGCGAGAGAATGGCAAAACGACTTCTTGAGCTCGGAGGGAAGATCGTCGATACTCCTCAGCCCGGAGACATAGCGTTCTTCGATTGGGATAGTGATGGGCGGCCAAACGACCATGTTGGTATTGTTACAAAGGTTGATAATGGGCAGGTAACGACCATAGAAGGAAACAAGTCCGATATGGTCGGCTACCGCCAGTTCAGCAACCTTATGGTTAAATTCATCAGACCCAATTGGGAAGGCTCTCTGGTTCAGTCGACTACTCCTATAACCCCTGTGAAGGACTACTATGCCGCCCTCACCTGGGATGAGAAGAACGAGATCAAAACGTTCCCGCTTCTCAGGTCTGGCTCTGTCGGTATCTATGTAAAGGTTCTGCAAGACTTCCTCGGCCTTGCCCCTAACGGCAAATTTTATCAGGAGACTGAATACTCCTTGAGGCAGTATCAGGAGAAGATGAACCTTGAGGTGGATGGCATTTGCGGTAGACAAACCTGGTCAAGCTTTTTCGCATAATAAGAAAACCCCGTGTAGTTCAGTCAACTACACGGGGTTGTTTTATTCCCAAGGCTCTCCCATTACAGTTTCGATGTATTCAACATCAGCTACGCAAATATCGTAGTATTTGCAAAGAGGGCAGAAGCATTTGCAGAATTTGTACTTTGGCCCAAAGAGCCACCATTTAATTCTTGATAGAATAGCTGTCAGACCACATAACATAGTTTCTGAATACCTCTCCTATTTCGTTTGTGGAGTAAAATATACGGTTTTCACGAAGGCACTTCTGGATGAACATGGACAGTTTGTCGCTGTGCTTAGTTAACGCCATTCGATAATTCCACCGAACGGACGGTTTAGTCGTGTAGACTATATCGTTATCCGGGTCTTTGATAGGGGTAGTTTTCGCATGAAGGAAAATATACGGGCCTGTATCAGCAGCTATGACTTCGCCGTGAAGAAGTTCTCCCTCGAACTCCACGAAGAAATCGGTAACATGATCAGCAGGGCGAGGGCGTTTTTCAAGGTGGGGGTAAATAGCAATCTCCCATGAGCCATCAGTTATCATTTTAAGCTCAGGGTTATCGAATGCGAAATACACATCCGACGGTTTACCTCCCCTTTTGCTTGAACTTTCAGTGTATTCGCAAACGACTTCAAGATCAGATTGACCGTAATGATAAATATCAACGGTTCCCGGTTTCTGATCTTTGACGTGATTAATGCCCATTTCGGAAAAGTACGGGCAATACTTGTTGACCGTATTTCCGAGCATAAAGATTTTAACGTCATCGCGCAAGCGGATGATGGTTGAGAGGGTGTTCGTGAAGAGCACCCACTCGTTTGGAAGATACCCATTACGAGACATAAACTCGTCGAAGATGATTGTTCGCACCTTCGGGAAAGACGTCGACTTGTAGTGCTCCATGCTATTCAAGTCGAACGCAAATCCTGACGGCTCTTCCATTTCATCCTTACTGCCATCCTCGTTTGCTTTGTACAGAAAGAATCTACTGCGAGAGTAGTTGACTGAATCGAGCGCGCCTCCAGTCCAGTGAGAAATGCGGCCATCTCGTACATGACCATCAAATAGCGTGCCCAAGTTTTTCGGGCGAATGTCCTCGCCCCAGCGCCGCACATATGCAAACTGCTCTCCCGTCTTCGCAAAGCGCTCGATCGCATAGTCGAGGGCGGAGTAAGTTTTACCATTACTCCGCTCCCCATAGATCATGTAATACTTTGCATCAGGGTAGGCTTTGATTGTACGGCGAATGTCGTAGTAATCAAATTTCCTTGCCATCGCAAACCATCCTTACTATCAGAAGTTCTTTGAACGCATCATGCGCCCATTTGATATCGTTGCACCATTTCTGGCACGATTTGAATGTTCCGCGATGCTTTTCATAACCATCCGCAAGAACAATGTACACCTCTTTATTCATTTCTTAAATCCTCCGTTAATCCAAATAAGGAAAATTATAAAAAGTTGCGAGACGGTTCCAACCACGGCTACAATTACTTTTCCAGTAAAATAAATATTCTCCCAATCTACCATGAGTCGTCAGTCACCTCCAATAGTGCATCTGTATATGCTTTGTAATCCATCGAGTAGGTGAGTTCGTAAGTTGTCGGCTCCATGTGAACGTAGCTCAGTTCACTAAACTCACCCTCAACTCCCAAATAATCTGTAACTACTCCAGAGCATGGTTCGTCATTGCAATAGTCAAGAAGCAGACGCCCTGAGTAATCACCCGGCACTACAAGTCCTTCATCGAGTCCATCGAACGGGTCTGCGTAGGTCTTTAGTATATATTGCATTGCTTTCTTTTTGTTGACGCCAGCCACCGTCAAGTGATACTCACCATCTTGAAGGTACATGTAACGTTTAGCGCCAACTGTTTTGAACTTGTCATAGACGCCCTCGAAGTCCCACACGCCAATTGGCTTTGGCACTCCCTTCCGGTTCAGAGGACTGAACTCAGAAACGTCTATCTTGTGAAATTCTGCGGCTCGTTTAAGCTTCTCCATGACTCCATCATTATATTGATGGATGTAATCCATGTGCTTCTCTGGGTGAAGCACTTTGATGGAATCAGTGTCAGAATAGACATAATCGTTACCGCAGGCAAGGATTCCAGAGAAGAGATTTGCTCTTGCGTAGGAAGTGACCCACACTCCCCAAGGATAGTATAGAAATCGTTTGATGCTTTTGTTATACTTTTCAATCGCCCCCTCCAATTCGGGCTTAGTTGACTGAAATACGTCGTTCTCATAGGATATGACCTCACGCACAATGTCAGTGACAATCATGCCGTAGGCCGCGTTTAACATGTTTTTGGAAATCATGTAGTTTATGATCTCTTCCTCGATTCCCTTCAACACAGTTTTATCCTTATACAGCTTGAGGATTGCCTTGACAAATGCAGTTGGAAGATAAGCCTTTTCGAATATCCGGAAATTAGCTATTTCCATACTGCTCCAGTCCCAGTTATAAAAATCCATGAGAACGAAGAAGTCCTGTTCAGTCACCGAAACTGTCAACAAATCTGCTGAGATAACACGTCCATTATCCTTTGTTACACCTTCCGACTGAATTAGCTTTGACGCAGAGATCGGATGGTCACAATCTACTTTTGGCGTTACGTCTCTCAACGTAACGTCAAACATACAACAATAGTTGTATAAGTAATCAAACAGCTCCTCGTCAGACGATATTGATTCTACGAGCTTTGCTCCCGACATTGGGAACTTCTCGCTCAACATCGTATACGGGTACGATGATGTGAAGTCGAAAGGAACCTACATGTTCCACTACCCTCCTTGAATAGTGGGCGTTGGCGTGAGTGAAGCCTCCCGCAAAAACTCTCTTGAGCTGTTCATATTCTTCTGGCGTGAGAATCAGCTCGGACATGAGATTTTTGTACCGCTTCCATCTCTTGAAACAGGCTTTGCGACAGTAGTTTCTCACATAGCCCGTGTTAGTCAACGGAATTAGAGTTATGTCTCCGTCTGACTCTATTTTCTCTTGAATGTAAGCGAGAAGGACACGAATGTCCGCCTCGCAATAGCCCCATTCTTCTTTGGTTAGCGGGGTTTTAGCAGTACGAATAAGTGAGTAGTCAAGATCTCCTACTCTCTTTTCGATGTGGTATTTCTGGAGATCTTTGCCAACTGCCGCAAGCGACTTGCCGGAGAGCTTGAGAGAGCATCTGTACTCGAAGCCTCCCGAAATTCCGTAGACCGGCTTCCTCTTATCGAGGAAGAACAGCTTATCCCAATGAATACGCTTTCGCATCCACTGAAACTCGTAGGCGAAGTTGTGAACGTAAACAACAAGTCTGAGGTCTTCGTTCAGTTGCAGTACAGTGGACAGAACTGACATAAACTGGTCGAACTCTTCCCAAGTTCTGCCGTAGGTTACCCAGTTGAGCAACCCAAATTGCCACACGTACATAGCAGCTTTCTTTTCTCCGCCGATATAGAAGCTGGAAGTCTCGATATCGAACGCCGCCGGGACGTTGTAATAAGAGACTTTTTTGTTGTTAGTTACGATCGGAAGGTCTGCTTCAGCGACTGCTTTGAGAAAGTTCAGTCGACTCAACAGACCCTCAGCGTCCTTGTCGAACGTTGCGTAATTCGACATGCCTCTCCCCCTCGCTTTCTCGAAGCATTGTGTTCAGCGCGTTAAATCTTTCCATAAGACCCGCCCCAAACATATTTTTTCTTGTTTTATTTCCCTTCATAACGTCGCCAAGATATTGCTTGATTCTATCGGAGCCATAAAGAGCCTCGGCGTTTTTGAAGGTTTTTAAGAACTCCTCATATGTGGCCCAGAACTCAGTGCGCTCTTCTATGCTCATTCTCTTGAGCGGCCTGCCCTTTGAATCAACGCCGAATATACTCGCGTCCTGATTTCTCATAACCTCACGAGCCCCTTTAACATCCGCAGTCTTGGAATTAAAGAACTCTTGAATATGAAATAACTCAGAACGAATTCTATTTACGTTCATTGAATCAGGCGACTGAACTCCGTTCCTGTCGTAATAGTCTTCCATTTTTTCAAGAGCAGGGGAGTATACGTTTTTTCCAGCTCTATCAAAAGCTTTCTGTCGATATTGAAATTTTTCTCTGAATTGCCGAAGCATTTCAGCGGCTTCCTTCTGACTGAGCTTGCTGATCTCGGAAGCTTCCATACTCTTGAGTCTTGCGTATGTAATTCTTCTTGCCATGATTCCCTCCTGTTCAGTCAACTAAAATAGGGGCCGGGATTTTCTCCCGACCCCTGGGGTTGGTATTAAACAATGTCGATGGGATAGTACTGCTTTCCCTTGGGCTTCGGCCGAACGATGAAGGTCAGACCACCTTCCTCGGCAAGGGCCTTGGACGCCTCTTCAACGTCCTCATACTCGGCCATCCAGCACTGAACCATCTTGTTAAGCAGATAGCCGCCGGAATAGTACTTGCCCTCATACTCTTTGAGGAGGAAAACCGGGTAGGTTTTTTCCTCGCCGGTTTCCTGATCACGGGCGGTGGCGATATCGAAGGCGATAGCCGTCACGGGCTGATTGAGGATATCCTCGGTATCGAGTTTTTCGAGCCCCGCAATAAGCGGAGATTTTGCCAGCTCTTTCTGAGCAAGCTGTTTGAGAGTCATCTTAGCCATTTGTTTTAGCCTCCTTATTATTTAAGTTCAGTGAACTGAACTTTTTTCTGAACATAGCGTTGTAGATTTGCAGGACGCGCGTGGGGTGAATACGATAAAGCTCACCAACTTCGGTGAACGCGTGACCGCATTCGATCAGATGGAATATCTGTTCGTTGCGCTCTTTTTTCTCAGGATACGGCATTGACGGTCGCCTCCGAATTTTTTCTCAAATCATACGTGATGCTGAGCAAATTTTTTCCGTACATATCCGAAATTTTTTTCAGACACGCCTCGAAATCTGGAGCTATGCAGTTTATCCTGCATACACGACCGCCGGGCGATTTGAAAGTTACAGTGAAGATCATCGACGGCCTCCTTATAGGGCGAAAAAATTACAAATTAGTTACAAAGTCTTACAACTTTGTCACGCTACCGATTTAGTCAACTGAAGTGAGAGGACATTGAGTAGGCCCCGGCACTTATCCGGGGCCTTTTCGTCATTCTCTGTACACGTCCAGCACTTGAAACCATATGAACGGCCGATACCAGAGGACATATACAGCGGAGCGCGTTTCAAGCGATATCGAATGTCTTGTTATCTCTATCATGGCTATTCCCTCTCATTCATTGACAAGGGGGATTACTCCCCCTTGACTTTTGCCGCCGCCATGGCCGCGAGCTGTTCGCGCTCTTCGTCGGTGAGCTGTGCAAGCAGCTCTTCGATGCTGGGGCGCTTGCCCTTGTCCTTGTTGGCGGGCTTGTTCACGTAGGGGCGGAACTCAAACATGGAAACGTTGCCATTTGCGTCATACGCTATAAAGTGCTGGGCGGCGCTGGGCTTGTCCCCGTCAAGTTTCGCAGTTGCGAACATGACGGCGGCGGGGGACTCAAGGTCGTTGACAGTTGCAAACGATTCTGCAACAGCTTCAAACATATCTTCTTTGATCACGTTTTCAGCGATAACGGCCTTTGAGTGCATTTCACTCACTGTGAAAGTGGGAAGAACTTTCTCCTTGCTCTTGCCATCCTTGCGGTGAGTAGTGGCAAACTCACGGAGCTCTTTCTGCGCCGTCTCGCCCGTAATTTCCTTGTTATCAATGGCGGCGGCGAGCTGTACGCGGTCTGTATTTGTCATTTCCGCCATGTTCGACATGGTAAGAGTTTCGCGGATTTTGCGAGTGTAGGCGTTATCCTCAAGGAAGAACGCTTCACCAACTCGCGCCCACGCATAAGCGGTGGACTTCTGAACACCGAACTGCGCGGCGTACTCTTCAAGGGACTTAAAGCCGCCCTTTTCATAGAGCTTGTCCCGCTTGATTTCACCAAACAGGGGAGCGCAAGCGCGGGCGTATGCCTCAGTCTTCGCTTTGACCTCAGTGAACAGGGCGTTGACCTTGTTCATCTCGGTCATAATCTGCGTGGAGAGCTTGTCCAGTCTGTCATTACCGGACTTTCTGATTTTGTCGAGCTTGTTTGCTTCAAAGATTGTGATTTCGTTCATGGTATTATCTCCATTTCATTGTGTCGTGCTTGTCGACTATCTGATTCAGTGGACTAAACCAGAAAAGAGCGAGCCGCGCACGCGGGCGGGCGATACTGTTCAAGTATCTAATTGTCAAGGTGCTGGGCGCGTGGCTCGGTAGGTTTGCGGATCCGCACGGGAGGTTCACCCGCCTAAACTATCTTACACGCTAATTCAGTGGGCTAAACTATCCAGATGGGGCTTGCCCCTTCCCTCATCTTTCAAGTATATTGTACCACAAAAATAGTAAAAAGTCAACAACAAAATGTGAACAATGTGGATACAATGTGTGAACAATATAGAAACAAAAGGTTACAAATAGTTACGAATAAATATACAGAATAAATGAATAAATATGCAGAAAGTTGAGCGGACTGAAATGTAACGCAATTGTAACGAATTTTTAATTTCCTTGTTATTTTTGAGCCCCCCTAGTACCC
>Ga0247611_10007229_pt1 | contig 14001 bp, 12 predicted proteins | sample 177DNAGHGhighgp2_FD_192422 | JGI IMG/M metagenome (GOLD analysis project Ga0247611, IMG submission 192422) | Sheep rumen microbial communities from Palmerston North, Manawatu-Wanganui, New Zealand - 1770 DNA GHGhigh gp2 | ecosystem: Host-associated > Mammals > Digestive system > Stomach > Rumen...
TTTCTGGTCTTTCTTGTGGATGGAGTCCTGAAATTCCAGACATTAGTTGACTATTTCGGGTCGTCCGCATTGGTAGAGGTTGCGTTGCTGCTATTGGTCATTCTACCCACATCGGCTGTTTACAGACTTACAAAAGAAAAAAAGTGAAGATAAATACATAGTTTGTTCATGAATATTAAGTTGAAGATAATCGAAGAGACTTTTTCTGATATAAAATTGAAAACAAATATGAAAAAGATTATTATGATGATGGCAGCACTCTTGACGTTTAGCCAGAGTGCGTGCTCACAAGCTAACAAAACAAAGGAGAACAAAGACATGAAAGTATTAGTAGCCTATTTCTCTGCATCAGGCATGACAAAAGGTGTAGCACAACAACTGGCTGAGGTGACGGGTGGAACGTTACACGAAATCAAGCCGGAACAGCCCTACACGGATGCAGACCTCGACTGGCATGACAAACAGAGCCGCAGCAGCGTAGAGATGCAGGACAAGACATCGCGTCCTACCATCACCGGCAAGTTCAAGAACATGCAGGATTACGATATCGTGTATGTTGGCTTCCCTATTTGGTGGTACACCTGCCCGACGATCATCAACACCTTTATGGAGGCCTACGATTTCCAGGGCAAGACCGTCATCCCCTTCGCTACCTCTGGCGGCAGCAGCATCAAGAAAGCCTGCGAAGACTTGAAAGCTACTTATCCTAATATCAACTGGAAAGATGGCAAACTACTGAACCGTGCTTCGAAGGATGACTTGAAGAAGTGGGTGGAGAGTAACCTGTAGAGTTTCGTTGGCAATATGACTATACAAGAGTTTAGGGATTATATGGCATCGGGCAAGCCCGTCATTGGTGGCGGTGAAGTCCACATGATGTTCCATCAGCTGTCGCAGGAGGCGCTGAAGATTACAGCTGAGATTAACGGCAAGTATCATACACCAGAACAGTTGCACGATTTGTTGGAGCAGCTTTGGGGACGTAAAGTCCCCGAGACGGTAGGCATGTTTCCTCCGTTCCATACCGACTGCGGCAAGAACACCATCGTTGGTGAACGGGTCTTCATCAACATGGGCTGTAAGTTCCAGGATCAGGGCGGTATCACCATCGACGAGGGCGCTCTCATCGGTCACAACGTCGTATTGGCAACCATCAATCACGACCTTGACCCTGCCAAGCGTCAGAGTATGTCGTATGCTCCCATACACATCGGCAAAAACGTATGGATTGGAGCCAATGCCACCGTTCTTGCTGGAGTAACTATCGGCGATGGAGCAGTTGTAGCTGCTGGTGCAGTAGTGACAAAGGACGTTGAACCGAATACCATTGTTGGTGGCGTTCCAGCCAAGGTGATAAAAAAGATAGAGATAAAAGACAGATAAACAAGGAATTTATGGATAAGATAAAGATTCATGTATTGAGGACAGGTGAAGTCAGAGTTTCACCTTATTTGCCATTTGGTGGTGATGATTGCAGCATCATCAAGGCTTCTGGTATCACAACTCCCAAATCGAAATGGATATGGTTGCCCGTGTTCAGTTTTCTTATTGAGCACCCAAAAGGACTTGTACTGTTTGACACAGGCTGGTTCCTGATGACCGGCACTGGCGTTCCACAGGATGAGAAGAAGGGCCTGAAGTGGATTCACAAGGCCACGTTCCAAGGCTATCAGCCTGCAATTGACTATTGCAAGGGACACGGTTACAAGTGAACTCTTAAAGATGGTTTCAGGCTTTGGAAGAATGAGGCAACAGAAACCAGAAGTCGCTGAAAATCAGCATTCTTCCTCGATTTGCGCAGAAGAGCAAAAAGCAATGCTGTGATGACCATTGAGAGCAATCCGCTACCAATTCATTACCTGTTTTGCAGGTAATTAAAGTGTGTTCTGACATGCCCAAAAACAAGCAATTCTGCGAAGAATGGCACATCTGAAACGGGCGTTATGAAAGTTTAACTATCAATCTCAGCAAGCAGATGATAGTTACCTTTGTATGCTGTAATTCCCAATAAACCATAAATCATAAGTTGAAATCACGTTACTTTAGGATTAATTTCGTAAATTTGCCAAGAAATATGCGAAGTTGTAACATGGTATAAATGATATTATAATCACAAGAACTATATGGATATGAAGAAACTTATTTCCTGCCTCGTAGCAATGATGGGCGTGCTGACCCTTTCGGCACAAAATATTTATGATTTCTCTGTGAAGGACGATGCGGGCAAGGACGTGTCGCTCGCAGAGTACAAGGGCAAGGTGCTGCTGATTGTGAACACCGCCACCCGATGCGGATTCACGCCTCAGTACAAGGACTTGGAGCCGCTCTACCAGAAGTATCACACTCAGAGTTTCGAGATCCTCGATTTCCCTTGCAACCAGTTCGGAGAGCAGGCTCCTGGAACGATTCAGGAAATACACTCATTCTGCACGGCCAACTTCGACATCCATTTCCCGCAGTTCGACAAGATTGATGTGAACGGCGAGAACGCGCATCCGCTCTACAAGTGGCTGAAGACGCAGGCTGGCGGTGGCGACATCAAGTGGAACTTCACGAAGTTCCTCGTCGGTCGCGACGGCAAGGTCATCAAGCGCTATGAGTCTCGTGATCAGATTGCAACCATCGAGACTGACATGCAGATGGAGGTGAATCCTGTGCTGAGTAACATCATGGCACGTCGCTCCATCCGCAAGTATCTCGACAAGCCCGTTGAACACGAAAAGCTGGAGGTGATTGTAAAGTGCGGCATCAATGCCCCCAGCGGAATGAACCGCCAGCCGTGGATAGTCCGTGTGGTGGAAGACCAGAAGCTGATTGCCGACGTGACGGAAGTGTTCAAGCAGGAGAACCCTGAGCAGGTCGCCAGCGACAAGGACTTCAAGAATATGTTCCGCAACGCGCCAAACATTATCTGCGTCTGCACCCCTGCCAATGGCGGTGGCGAACTGGATGCAGGATTGCTGGGCGAGAACATGATGCTCGCAGCACATTCGATGGGGCTCGGAACCTGTTGTCTCGGTGGCCCCGTGCGCTTCTTGCTGTCAAACGAGAAATGTATGTTCTTCCTCGATCGTCTCGACATTCCCTCTGACTACAAATTGAACTACATCCTCGCCATCGGCTACCCCGACGAGCAGCCCGAACCCAAAACCCGCGATGCTTCAAAGGTGAAATATATCAAATAGTCACAAAAATCTGTGTTCGCATTGTGACGTAGCTCTGATTTGGAAGACAATTATTCGTTCTTCTTTCCGCTATCCTTCTTTTGGGCTGGCTTTTCAGTTTTTATCTCAGTGGCTTGATAGCCGAACTTGCCGAAGCTTTTGATGATGGCTTCGACATTGGTCTTGTCAGCATCATAGGTGATGGTGACACGCTGTCCCTCGATGTCGCATTGAATCTCCTTGACACCCTTCTCGAATCGGAGGTTACCCTTGATTTTCTTCTCGCAGTTCTCGCAATGCATCTGCGGCTGAGTGGTTACTACCACGGTCTTAATGTCCTTAGCCATAGCTACCAATGCGATCAGCATCATGGCGCTTGAAAAAATTACTTTCTTCATAATCGTTTCATATTATATTTTTCAACTTTTTACCTTTTAAAGTCTTCCAATGTTAACGCGTACACCGGCATAAAACATGGCACCATGCACAGGTCCCCACACCATCGTAGTATCAAACAAGGGACTCCACGGGTCTTCGGCACTGATAATAGTCTTCTTCTGGCGGAAACCCGTCAGGTTCTCACCACCGATATAGACGGAGAAATGGCGGAACCAGCGCGTGATCTGTGCCGATACCTGTTCGTAGGCCTTGAAACGCTCATCCCACAAACCATTGACAGGTGTAGGCATGCGTCCACCGCCGTTTAATTGCAAGGTGGCATCCACCTGCCAAAGTCCGAGGGGTGTCTTGTAGCTGGCAGTAATGAGACCTTTGTATTTGCTGGTCAGCGGTTTCTCCATCAGTTCGCCGCCGTAGGTACACTTCACGTTGTTCCATCGCCAGGCTGCCGTCAGCTCCAGCCCTTTCACCACAGGATAGGTAGCATCCACCTGTACGGTGTTCGAATACGACTTGCCGTCGAGGTTGGTGATACGTATCAGCGAGGAATTGCTGTCGTAGTCGACGACGGCCTGCTGGCTGAAGTGCGTGTGATAGTACTCGGCGTTCACCTTGAGCGTTTTGTCGAACAGGGGAATGTAGAACGAGCTGCTGATGCCGTAGTTCCAAGCCTGCTCCTGCTCCAGATCGTCGATGACCAACTGACGTCCACTGGCCAGCAGATTGTTGTTTTCAGCCAACGCATGAACGGTACGATAGCCCTTGCCTGCCGAAAGACGCAGGCTGACAATCTCGTTAGGTGTCAGCTTAAGATGGAAACGGGGCGTGACGAAGGTGCCGTAGCGACTGCTGTGGTCAGCACGGATACCAGCCATTGCTACAATCTTGTCGTTCAGATTGTAGGTGTACTGAGCATAGACGCCTGGCGTAGTCTCCTTGTCGTCGTGCGTCAGATAGTCGTAGTTCAGCGAGAGACCCATCGAGAGGTTGTGATGCTCGTTGAAGTTGGTCTCGAACAACAGCTGTGCATAGACGTTCTTTTGGTTCACACTGTAATGCTTATTACCGTAGTTGGCATCCAACAGGTGCATCGAGGCATTACCCATCACGGCAATGTTCGTGCCGTGCTCAGGGTCGAGGATGAAGGCATGCTTCATATAACCCTCGTAGCGATCGGTCTCTATACCTATTTTATAGAGGTGGTGTGCATCGGGCGCCGTATGGTGTGTCTGTCCGCCTTCTCGTTTCTCCTTCACCAAGGCGAGTCCACCGTGGAACATATAGTGCGCATCCTTCCACTTCCAGCGATTCTGTAGGTTCCACTGGCGCACATTGGGCTGGTCAAGGAAACCATCGTGGTTTACGTCGTGATGGCCGAAGTCATCCTGATAATGCGCCAACACTTCCGTACTCAGTTTGTCGTCCAAATGGACGTTGGCATCGACGTTGGCCTCTATGCGTCCAAGGGTGCCGCCATAAAGGTTCACCGTCACGCCTTCGTCGTTATCGGGCTTCAGATACTCGATATCAATTTGTCCCGTGATGCTCTCATAGCCGTTACGAACGGACGAAGAGCCCTTCGACACCTGGATGCTGTTCATCCAAGGCCCAGGGACATAGTCGAGCGAATAAGGTGCCGCCGCCCCACGGAAATTAGGAAGATTCTCAGTCAGCATCTGTACATAGGTGCCATTCAGTCCCAAGAGTTTGATCTGCTTGGCACCCGTAGCGGCGTCGCTATAGTTCACATCAACACTAGGGTTCGTGGTAAAACTTTCGCCGAGGTTACAGCAGGCAGCCTTGAACAGTTCCTCACGATTGATCTGCACACCATTCACGACACCGCTCACTTTGCGGATCCCTGAACGTCGAGAGGTAATCGTCACGTCCCGTAGGTTCTGTGTCTTCATTGTGTCCGTCTGCAACGAATCGATGCCCTGTCCTGAAACAGACAGAGTAAGCATGATGGCGTTAACAGTCAACAATAATCTCATATTGCCTGCAAAGGTAGCCACTTTTTCCCTATATCGTCGTTTCCCTACCAAAGGGTTAAGCATGTTTAACTAAAAATGGGCGTACCATGACAGATACGCCCGTATTTCCGCTGGTGGGTTCGATGATGGTGGCACTGGGCTTCAAGATGCCTTTCTGCTCTGCATCCTCGATCATGGCCAGAGCGATACGGTCCTTCACGCTACCGCCAGGATTAAAAAACTCTACTTTGACAATAACGGGTGTCTCCAGACCCTTTGCCGTTGAATACTTGTTGAGCTCTAAGAGTGGGGTAAATGAATGATTTGGCATTCGCATGCCAAAAACATGGTATATTGCCAATAATCATTGCAAATCATTGTCAACCATAGCGGAAACGCAGGAGTCGGACCAGACGTTTTCTGCCGTTTCAACCATATCGATGATGGTGTAGATGGGTAGGATGATGCCAAGAATGGCGACAGGAGCGCCAATGCCCGACATGAGCGAGAGGGTGAGGAAATAGCAGCCCATGGGCACGCCGGCATTGCCGACAGCCGAGACGACGGAAACGAGTATCCACAGCAGGATGGTGTCCCACGTAAGAATCGTTCCACCGTTCTGCATCACGAAGAGTGAGGTAACGAGGATAAAGGCAGCACAGCCGTTCATGTTGATGGTGGTACAGATGGGCAGTACGAAGCGCGAAATGTTTTTCTTTATACCAAGTCGGTTCTCGGCAGTGTCCATCGTGACAGGCAGCGTGGCAGCACTGCTCTTGGTGAAAAGTGCCATGAGTACGGCGGGCATCATGCGACCCAGAACGTGTATGGGGTTGAGGCCGCGTATCAATAGGAATAGGGGCAGGACGATGAAGAACTGTATGACATTGCCACCTAAGACCACGAGTACATATTTACCAATGCTGTCAGCCACCATACCTGCAGTTACCTGAGCCGACAACTGCGCTGAGAAGGCTACAATGCCGAGGGGCAGTGTCCAGATGAGCCAGTGGATCAGTAGGAAGAGCAGTTCTTGTAAACCTACTAGGAATTTCACCACCACTGTTTTGTTCTCCGACTCTGGCAGTTTCGACAGTCCTATGCCGACGGCAAAGGCCAGCAGGAGTAGCGAGAGCACGTTGCCATCGAAGAAAGGTTTGACAATGTTGTTGGGAATGACACTGATGATGTGGTCGATGTAAGAGAGGTGAGAGGTGAGAGGTGAGAGGTGAGTATCATTGTTGATGGCCTCGACGGGCAAGTTGCCTGGAGCTACCAACACATACAGTACGGCACCCACAGCGGCAGCTGCGAAGGTGGTGAGTAGGGTATAGGTCAGCGTATGGCCAAAGATACGCCCTGAACCTTTTGAGCCAAAGGTGGCAAAGGTGGTGATGACTGCCAACACGATGGTCGGTACAGCCAGCAGTTGGAACAGTCGCGTATAGACCGTTGCCACGAAATTCATTACCTCATCGAGCCAAGCAATGCCAAACAGTCCTAATATAGCACCCACGATGAGTGCTCCAATCCAAATAATCGCTTTCTTCATCTTATAGTTCAAACGAAAGATTCATATATATATTGCGTCCCTTCTGCGGAATATCGCACCAGTCGGCATAGGTGGCGTAGTACTTATCGAAGAGGTTTTCGATGCCAAATCTAACTGAGAGTTGAGAGTTGAGAACTGAGAATTGATAATTGGCCGAGAGGTTCACGATGGTCCATGCCGGTGTCTCCGTCTCGCCATACTTCTTGCCATATTTTGCTTGTCGGGCATTGCCCTGTACCTCAGCTTTGCCTTGGAAGCGGCCGAAGTGGACACCCACACTCGTGGTGTTGAAGAAGGGCAAAATCATGGGGAGCGACTCACCCTCATCGTCCTGTCCCAAGGCATATCCCAATCGCGTGTTCCACGTCAGCCAGGGCTGTATCTTCCATTGCGTAGTCAGCGAGAAATTGGCTATCGTGGCATGCGAGATGTTGCCATACACCTTGACACCCTCAGCGCCAACGGTCATCGCACTGAGACGGTCCTCGAACTGTCCGATGATGTAGTTGGAGAAGAAGAATGCGTTGGCATCAAGCCCAACTGAGAGTTGAGAGCGGAGAGTTGAGAGTTGATAGCTGCCGTTCACCTCGATCGCACTCTCGTTCTTCAAGCGTGGGTTGCCAATGTAGTCATACTGGTCGAAGGTGTTGTTCAGATAGTAACCGTAGGCCTCCGTCACCGTGGGTGCACGACTGCCCCAACCGGCGCCAACGCTTAGTTGAGAGTTGAGAATTGAGAGTTGATAGTTGGCAGCGATGCGACCTGTCGTCTGGTGATACTGCTGCTGCATGCCAGGGAAGAAGACGCTCAGTGCCTGATAGCCCTCCTCGTTGTTCAGTCGCTGGTGTTGCCATGCCACCTTTGCTGATATGTTCAGTGTGTGGGCAGAGCCCAGTCGGATGCGGTCACTGAGCGCCACACCTGTATTCAGTGTCCCTACGTTGGGCCACGTCACCATATACATAGGTGCTGCGCCGCCAGGATACATTGTCATGTCGGCAAACAGACGATTGTAGTAGAGGTCGTAATTTGCCGTCAGTTCATGGACCCCCTTGCCAGCTCGTACCAGACTGTACAATCCCGTCGTCCAACTCTTGCCAGGCATATCCATGTGAATCTGAACATCAGGGCGCGTGGTGTCGTCCATCACGTGGGTGATGTGATTGTAATACACCTTCGTCTCCCACGACTGCACCAGTTGCTCCTCCCACAGTCGCTTGTATGACAGGGAGGTGATGAAAGCCTCGGCCTTTGCCACGTCCATATTCAGGGCAGGGTAGCCCACATTGGTGGCACGGTCGAAGATAAACGTACCCTCGATGGCATCCTGTGGCGAAAAACGAAAACCGAAGTTGTCGAAGGCGTTGACCTTTTGGAACTGTGAGAAAGAGACCTCTCTGCCACCACCTTCCTTGTAGTTGTCGGCATGACGGTAGAAGACGCCTCCATTGGTGTAGAATGACTTAGAGGAGTACGATGCCTCGCCACCATACACCTGCAGATGGCCATTACTCTCGTAACCTGCATCGGCACCTAGCTTCCATTCAGGATGATATAAGAACCCTGCCTTGCGCAGTTTCAGATCCAGTGAACCACCAATGTTACCAGTGGCCTGCGGATTGCCGTTCAGTCCTGAGTTCAGCAGGATGCTCTGCAGGTTGCTGCTCTCCACATAGCTCGTCACAGGGTCCATCTTGTCCGTGCAGGCATAGAATATCTTCATGCCGTCGATGGTGGTTGACACACGTTCCATCGCCATGTTGTTCACCACAGGTTCCCAGGCATACGAGCCACGACGCACCAGACTGACGTTCTTCAGTTCCTTCAGGTGTTCATCGATACTGGCCACCTGTCCCTTCACCGATCGTTTCTGTCCACGTCCCGCTTCTGAAACGATGACCACCTCATCAAGGTTTTGTGCCTTGTCGGTGGTCACCGTATCTGACAAAAGTATGGTGGATAGCAAAACAGTTTCCAGCATTTTCTAACTTTTAGTTCTTAAATTAGATCGTTGTTTCCCAGAAAAGTGAACTAAAGCCGTCACTAAGGTCATCGCCACCAGCCACTATGTTGCCTTGTGCGTCCTTTACCGTCAGGTGGATGCGCCAGCGGCCCGTCATCGTCAGATTAATGCTACCTTGATAGCTTCCATCATTCTTACGGGTCAGCGCTACGTTGTTGGGCGACGAGTGGTTACCCATGTCGGGCATGCGCGGGTCAATCTCGATGGTAAACTGCTCTTCGGCGAGTCCATAGGGTATTTTTGCGGGGGTGTTCTTCTTTGACACGTAAGCAGTGATGGTGTTCGTGCCTGTCTGCCAATCGGTAGGATTCACCAGTGAGAGATAGTAGGTATCATCACCCGCCTTGAACGATTTCAGCCATTGTTGCCCCTCAGGCAAAGCACCGACCGTAATGGTTGTTGCTTCGAGACTGCCCTTTTTCTTCAGCACCTCTGCATCAAAGGCTAGCGACCATGAACCAGCATCGCTGCTATTCATGACGAACGATATCCAGCCGTGCTTCACTGCCACCAAATTGATGTCGGATGTAGCTACCTCACTTGATGTGGGAGTGCTGTGATACATATTCATTTTGCTCATGAACATAAGCGGCGTGAGGTTTGTGATATCCAAGAACTTGATGTAATTACCAGATAATGCTTTCGTTGCTACAAAATAGAGGTCATTATAGCCTGTATGCAGCGTACCTGTACGAGAATAGGCCTTTACCTTATACTGACCATCAACTAGCAATTCGATACCTTCTATCGGCTTCACGGTCTGTAGGAAGTTATAGACAGCCAGCGCCTCCTCGGCTGAGCAGCAGTCAGCATCACTTTCGTCAATTGTTATACCAGGAATCTCAATGCTTTGAGTTCCAAAATCATCATTCGAGTTGCAGGAGACCAATCCCATTAGAACGGCTGTTGCGAAAAACAATCTCATTACCTTTTTCATATCCTTACTCTGTTTTTATATGTTTAACGAGTGCAAAGGTACGGTGATTTCCGCACTCCCACAATCGCCTTTTTATGGCATTTCGCATACCAAACATTTGGCATTAGTGGGAATCGACAATAAAAAAGGGCTATCATTGTGATAGCCCTACTACAAATTGCGTCATGGCACCAACGCCATATTGGAGTGCGTCTTCATCAAGATCAAACTTGTCATTATGGTGTTGGGCGGTACTTCCTACTTCTGGGTTGTTTACCCCCACTAGTGTGAAGACCGTGGGAGCCAACTGACTGTAGAGTGCAAAAGTTTCTGAACCATACCAAACATATTGGGCATCGTCAGTGACACGACCTGGATAGAGCGTTTCTATCTGCTGTTGCGCATACGTCGTATAGGTGGTGTCGTTGGTAACGGGAGGCAGATCCACCTTCATGCGGTCGGTATAGCTTACCGTACAACCATGGGCTGCTGCCACATGTTCAGACACACTTTTCACCAAGTTCAGCGCGTGCTTGCCTGCCTCACCATCAAAAAAGCGTAGCGAACCGCCTATGAAAACCTCATTGGGGATAACGTTATACACCTTGCCACCCTCTAATTGTGTAACGCCCAATGTCACTAACTTCTCCAAATCGCGCTGATTGTTCCAGGCAACAGAAATAGAGGTAAGCACATCAGCAGCAGCAAACACCGGATTGACAGACTTGTCTGGGCGCGATACATGTCCGCCGCGTCCAACAATATGGTAAGCCAGCGTGGCCATTCCAGCCATGATAGGACCAGGCTTGACAAACACCTTTCCACTGGGAACGTTTGAAGCGACATGGTTGCCGTAGATGACATCAAACTGTACGCCGTCATGCTTGAGGGCAGCTATCATTGGACGGATGCCAGAGTTGCTCTCTTCACCTTCCTCAAAGATAAATACAAAACGACCCTTCAGTTGACTGCGAAGATGACTCAATATACGTGCTGTTCCTAATATGATAGCCATGTGACCATCGTGACCGCATCCCTGAGTGACGCCTTTGTTCAGACTTACCCACTTTTTCTGCTTGTCACCACCATTGACAGGACTTTCCTCAATAGGCAGTCCATCGATGTCGGTACGCAGGCCGATGGTCTTGCCTTTGCGTCCAGTGTCAAGGATGGCATAAAACCCCGTACTCCCTGGTACATCATGGATGTCAAAGCCTCCGAGTTTCTGCAGCTCTGCCTTCAGGAATTTCACCGTCTCCACCTCCTGACCGCTCAGTTCGGGGTGCTGATGGAAATGTCGGCGGATATCGCGAATATAGGCATCCTGCTGCGCCACCTGACGACGCACCTCAGAAACTCCTACACTCCCCTTGCCCCAAAGGACAAAGGGAGTGGTAGAGAGTATTCCGATGAACAATAGTCTTTGTAATCTGTTCATAGCGGATGTTGTTGTTTAATAGCCAGGGTTCTGATCGATGCCCAACTCCTCATTGTTAGAACCGAAGGGGATGGGGAAGCGATAGAAGTGACCGTTGATGTTCTGATACTTTGACTTCAGGAAACGGTGGATGCGAGCAAAGAAAGCGTTCACGGTACTACCATCCTTACCTGTACCGCCTACCGTTGCATAAGAGTCATCGAAGTGCTCGAAGTCTTTCACTGTCAATACGGTGCTGATGAGGTTACGCCAGCGTGTCAGGTTCTGCCAGTGACGCTGCTCATAGACGAACTCATACTCCCATTCCTTCTGAATATCGCTAAGTGTTGGAGCAGCAATGTTATGGGTCTTGTCACCGAAACCACGCTGACGAATCTGGTTCAATGGCGTAGCAGCCTCTGTATTACGTCCCAGCTGTACCAACGCTTCTGCCTTGTTAAGCAATACCTCAGCATAGCGCAGCTCAATGCGGTCGACATAGTTGAATTGTATACTTGTGTAAACACTAGTGCTGGTGCTACGGTCTACGCCCTTGCCATAGACAGGTAATGTGACTGGAGGCAGATAGGAGTGGACGCTGCCATCACGTGGGTCGGTGATAGTGGTTACGATGCTGAACTCCTTACGAGGGTCTTCATTAGGCCAATCGTTGAAGGTGTGGATAGGCTGGATGTGTACGATTTCTGTTTTCTCCTGGAAAGGATAGGTCCATGCGCAGTGATCCTGGTGGTTGCCTTGCTGGTCGATACCGTCACCTTCGTGGTAGATAGTGAAGATCTGCTCAGGTCCTTTGCTCTCGTTGGCAATGCCAAAGAGGTCCTTGAACTGTGGTTGCAAGGAGTAAACACCCAGCTGAGTTACCTTGTCGGCATACTCGACAACTTTCTCCAGACGTTCGGTGTTCCATGCCTTCTGTGCAGGGTCTACACGTGAATCCTTGATGGCTTCTACTTCTGACAGTGTCAGAGGATTGCTGGCCCACTGCAGATACACGCGGCTCAGCAGAGCGTAAGCTGCGCCTTTTGAGGGATTGTACTTTGCAGCCGGTGTGGTGGGCAGTGCCTCGGCAGCTTCGGTCAGGTCTTTCACAATCTGTGTATAGACGGCATCAATGCTCTGACGCTGGGTGCTGACATCTGCGGTGGTCAGACGAATGGGTACCTCACCCCACAGTACGACGAGCCAAGAGTAGAACAAACCACGTGAGAACTTGGCACGTGCAATGGGCTCTGCCTTCTGGGCAGCTGTCAGCGATTTCGAAGCCTCTGTTTTCTCAATGGCGTCGTTGACGATACCGATTCCCTTATAGAGGGCGTTGAATGTCTTCTTGGCATACGAACTGGTCTTGTCGTATTTCAATTCGACCATCTTGGTGACATCGTCTTCCTCGTTGCCAAGGTATGATGTTCCCAGCTCGGTAGGTGTGTCAACCATTGAGGTGAACGTTGAGCTGAGGGTTTGATACGGGCGATAGGCACCATTAATCAGTGCATAAACGTCATCCTGTGTCTTAATCACGTCTTCTTCACCGATCACGTTTTCTTCGTCATCGTTACTGCTGCACGATGTGATACCCAGTGTGAGGGTGGCAGCAAACAGTGCTGAATAGAAAATGTTCTTTTTCATGTTAACAATCTCCTTTACTTTAAATGAATACTATATGATATTTGTGATGTTAAAAATTCACTTCTGCACTTACTGAGAACGTACGACTCTTGGGATAGGCTCCTTGGTCGATGCCTGTCTCCAGTTCGGGGTCATAACCCTTGTAACTGGTAATAGTCAGCAGATTCTGAGCACTGACAGCCAGACGTATGCTTTGGGCGATGCGTTGTAAAGGTAGGGTGTATCCTACGTTGACATTCTGTAACTTCAGGTAACTGGCATCCTCCACGTAGCGACCGTCCAAATAACTCGTGGCCCATGAGCCGCTGATGGCTGGCACGTCGGTATGGGTGTTGGTGGGTGTCCAACTGTCTTTGACGTATGCCAGGGCGTTATAACTGCCCAACGGTGTATCTAGTGAGCGACGTAGCAGATTCACGTTTTTGGCTCCATGCGAACCTTTGAACGAGATGGAGGCATCCCAACGTTTCCACTTCAGGGCAGTAGAAAAGCCATAGAAGAAGTCTGGCTGGTGGCTGCCTAAGATCTTCTGCTCGCCCAGCAGTACCTTACCATTTTGCTCGTCGATGCCTAGGAACTCATATCCATAGAAAGAACCGACGGGTTCGCCCTCTTGGAGGATGCTTTCACGCAGTTCGCCACTGTAGAGCGACTTAACATCTGAAGACATCTTCACCAATTCGTTGTGGTTGTGGGTGATATTGCCATTGACAGTCCATTGCAGGTCGCGTCTCTGTAACAAGGTTGCATCAATGCTCAATTCAATACCGCGGTTGACCACATTGCCGGCGTTCATGAGCTGTGTAGTGGTGCCTGTCGATGAATTGACGGGCAGGTAGAGCAACAGGTCACTGGTCTTCTTATAGTAATAGTCGATGACTACGTTCAGTCGGTTGTTCCAGAAACCGGC
>Ga0247611_10007230_pt1 | contig 13996 bp, 11 predicted proteins | sample 177DNAGHGhighgp2_FD_192422 | JGI IMG/M metagenome (GOLD analysis project Ga0247611, IMG submission 192422) | Sheep rumen microbial communities from Palmerston North, Manawatu-Wanganui, New Zealand - 1770 DNA GHGhigh gp2 | ecosystem: Host-associated > Mammals > Digestive system > Stomach > Rumen...
ATAAAACTGTGAAGTCCTATTGGCATTTTTCATTCTTGAGAGAAAATGTCGCATTACCTTGTTCATGATATAATATGCAATCAGGCAACCGGCTACGCAACCACCGATCCAAACATCAAATGGCCCCAAGTCATTCGTAAAATAGTCATATACTATGTACGCAACAATAAGCGCAACAACAACGACCAGGAAAGCGATACCTAGCCATTGGTGCTTTCCTTCTCCTCCTTCTGTTTGTAGGTGTTTGATTAAATTCTCAGATTTTGCAATGATGCGTTGTTGCAAGTCACGCAATTTCTGTTCATCACTCATTGCTTGAGGCTCTTTAAAATCTTCCATAATAAAATCAATTTTAAATGTCCATTTTTATGTCTATTTATCAGACGCAACTAGTACAAAGATAGCAATTTTTACGCTAAACTGATCATTTTCTTTTATATTTCGGAGGGTTGAGTGTATCTATTCAGCCGTTTGTCCCACGCAAAGACGCAAAAACGCTAAGATTTTATCTAATAGTTATTTGTGGTCATTCAAAATGTTTAATTGCGGGGTTGTTGCAAAACTCGTATGACTCAATTATTGATCGGCCTGCGGCCGAGAAATTAAACAAATTTTGAATTAAAATTTAAATATTTAAAATTTTTATATTAATTTTTTTAAATAATTTGTATTAATTTCCCGTGCGCAGCACGGTTAAACATTGCGACGTTGAATTATGGCACAACCTCTTATTATTCCTGAATATGAATTATGACCCTGCCTTTTCCCAAGTTTACAGCGACTTGATGTTTCCGGTGCTGTCGGGCATCAGGTAACGGGTGCCGGTGTCCTTGCTGATCTGTTCACGGAACTGCTGGTCATATCCAGGTGTAGTATAGCGTCCTGGAACGACGACACCATTCTCTGAAGGCTTCATGATCTGGTCGTTGTGCTTCACGGCGATGAGGCGGAAGAGTTTGTCCCAACGCTGCATCATCAGGGCGGTGTAGTCAGCACTCTTGCGGGTGAGGTAGCTGACGCGCTCACCCTTGGTGAGAGGCTCGATGTCTTTCAAAACCTGGGCCTGATCGGCAGCGTAAAAGTCTTCCAACTCCTGCTGCGCCTCACGCAGATCGCCTATCATGGCGCTGTAGCGCGGATAAATCATGTTGGCCACGAGATTGTTCATCCAGAAGGCGCTGTGCTCGCTGAACTCGTTGTTCACGTTGTTCTCACGGCGGAAGGCTTCGGGCACCTCATTCGCGCAGCAATACACAGGCACATAGGCGATCATGTTGGCATCGTCGCAGTTGAAGTACATGATGCCACCCACCTCATCAGGCAGCCAGTTGCGGAGGTGTGACACCAACGTGAAGCCCGACTGTGGGGTGCCGATGGCACGCTCACGGAAATAGTTCTTTCCATCGACTTCCCAGTTCATGGGCAGCGGACGGTAAGGCGAGCTCCATGGTCCAGCACTCATGTCGGCAGTCATGTCAAGTGGAGTGCCCTCGTAATGGTCTCGCATGTCATTCATGATGTCACGCACTGAAACCTTCCTGTCGGGCTTGATGTAAAGCGGCAGATGGTCGCATAGGTCATACTGGCCGTTGATGTAGGGCAGGTACTTGTCCATCTCGGCATGGTCGTAGTGGTGGCGGAAGAAACTCCACACACGGGCATCGGCATAGCGCACTTTGTCGAAGGAGATCGGGCAATAGGCATCGCGGAAACTAAAATCTTTATCCTTGCCGCTGAAATAGCCTTTCTCTCGAGCAAAGGAAATCACGTCCTTGGAATACATGCAGTTCTTGGGGTCCTTCAGCGGGAACTGGCGTATGCGGGAGAGGTTGGCATGGGCACTGATGCAGTCGTCAGGGATGCGAACGGCTACCCACACGGCACCTTTCACACCGGGCCCCTTACCGATGACTTCGAGAATCCAAGCCTCGTTCTTGTCACACACAGTGATAGACTCTCCAGTGCTGTTGTAACCATATTCCTGCAAGAGGTCGGTCATGATGGTAATAGCCTCTCGAGCCGTAGCAGCACGCTCCAGACCAAGGTGCATCATGGAGAAATAGTCGAGCCATCCTTCAGGGTTCTGCAACTCCAGGCGGCCATCAAAGGTGGTTTCCACGATGCTCACTTGCTTCTCATTAATAAAGCCGATGACGTCATAGGTGTACTCCACTTGAGGTATATAGCCTTTCACGGGTCCTCGGCCCCACTCACGGATGGCAATCTTCTCGTCTTTCTCATGCCTGCCGCCCGGTGTACGTGACAGGGAGCCAGCAAAGCCATAGCCATCACAATTGTAGGTACAAATCACGGAGCCATCTGCCGAGGCTGCCTTACCAACGATAAGGTTGGTACATGCCCATGACGGAGTGACTGCCAAAGCCAAGATCGCCACAAGGGAAAAAAGAAATCGTTTCGTTTTCATATTGTCGTCTTTTCTATAGGGGACAAAGGTAACGATTATTTCGCTAAACACTTCTATTTTCTTTTAGATTTGAATAAAATAGGCGGCGCAACAACAATTAATGTGAACTGTACCGCATTCACCTAGCACAAGTTTTCCATATAGCGCCTGCATCAAAAAAATAGCGGTTGATTTGCCGCAAAGGTAAATCAACCGATTATGCCTTGAAAAGACGTGCCGAATGGTAATATTTTCTTTTGCTGTTATATCTATAAGTCATTGTTTATTGGTTGCGCATCACAATTCTTTTAATCAGTTGTAAAAGCAATCCAAGTAGCAATAAAATAATTAAAAGTGGAATTGATGGTATAAAAATAAGATAGAAGTAATTGCTGAGGAAATAACTTCCCATGATGTCATCAAGCTTTGAATAAAAAGCGTTCTTCGTTGATTGCCGATCATACTGACAAATGCGGTCAAGATAGTGTCTAGCTATATATTTTTCAACCATTGAGTCCTGAGTTCTTCCCAACAGCAATCTCAACGGCTGGTCATCAACAACCGTTACTGACATTAGGAATTTACCTTCATAGGCCTTGTTCCCTCTGTCAGTAAAATTACATTTATGAGAATACTTGTTTACGGCTCCGACGCTATCGAATGGCACAAAGAAACTGAAACAGTAACATAATGGGCCTGTCTTATTTTCTACGAATAAAAATGTGCCCACGGACAAGGTATCGATATCATTATCATCGAAATCTGATGGAATAAGACCTTCAGATATTCTATACCCAAGACTTGGAATCCGTGATTGATGAACCGTGGTGTCAACAATGAAAACATCAGGAAAATCATTCAATAACAGATTATTATTCTGATGTTTTGTTTCTTGTTTTACTTGTGACTTTTCCACGGTAACAGTCTCAGTAAGCACACGGCCATTTCCTGCCACTGAGTCAACATCAGATTTCACATGATGCTTGAAAGTAGAGATTCCATAGTGTGCAACCGTATCTTGCGCCAAGAGATCTGCGAACTTGGAAACAAACTCTTTTTGAGTTATTCCAAGTAACAGGTACTCAGTATCATCAACACTATAATTATATTTAAAGGGTTGGGCAGGATGTTCATATTGCGTACGATTCGTACCGTCGATGAGATTACATTTAGTGGACAGTGCAATGATACATAACACTTCCAATGCCACGAAAATTGCAAAAAATTTCACAACGGCCCAATAGACTTTCATAAACTTCTCCATAATTGTTACATCTTTTTCTTTATAACGGAAAAGACACCTCATTATTACTCAATGATAAGTTGATCCAATTTGTTGGTTTTTGTGAGTAATTCTTCTTGAGGCGCTGGTGTTTGCCCAGACTTTTATAATTTTGGAAAAGTTGCTCAACCGCGTTTGCTTTGGCTTGACTGAACGAAAATTCTATTTTTCAGAACTGCGTTTTTTCAAGCAGTATACCAAATAAATTGCAATGCCCAATATGATACCGAATATGATTCTGATTGGATCACAAATAGATGTAGGGATAACCGCCATTATTTCAACTATGAGCAAAATGACTCCGAGAAGAAACAAGCCCTTAAATCCCTTCAATAGTTTCATACTCTTCTCATCTAAATTGTTCCTATGGTTATAGACGATACCTAAAAGAAACAGGCTGATACCACTACAGAGGATGACGGAAAGATAAGTTATTAACCCGTGAATGCGAGGAGCGTTCCAGAGGTTAGCTCCACAACCAATCACATAGATGACAAAAAAGGCAATTAAAGAAATACCCACTGCCTTCAACACAATGCTTAAGGTCTTGTTGTTGTTTTCAGTTCCCATAACAATATTATTTGAGTTGTTTAATTATTATTTTTATCTTTAGACGCAACAACTGGATCAAAAACTACACAAAAGACACTTTTTTTCGCCAATCACTCACTCATTCTCTCTTAGATTTCGGTAATTGATTGTTGTATAAAAAGAGAATAGTCAATAGCACACACTATCAACTATTCTCATTCAATTCACTCACGCTATGGTAAAATACTTTGCGCCTTAGCGCCTTAGCGTGGTCAGTTAGACTAGATTATCCCAGGAAACCCAGGAGGACACCAGCTGCAACAGCCGAGCCGATCACGCCGGCCACATTGGGACCCATGGCGTGCATGAGCAGGTAGTTGCTGGGATCGGCCTTCAAGCCCTGGTCGTTGCTGATGCGGGCAGCCATAGGCACTGCCGATACACCGGCGTTGCCGATGAGCGGGTTCAACTTCTTGCTCTTGGGCAAAATCAGGTTGAAGATCTTCACGAACAACACACCCGAGCAGGTGGCAATGATAAATGCACAGGCACCCAGGATGAAGATGAAGATGGTCTCCTTGGTCAGGAACTGTGATGCCTGGGTCGAAGCACCCACGGTCATACCCAGCAGGATGGTCACGATGTCGGTCATCGCGTTGCTGGCTGTGTGGGCCAGACGCTTGGTCACGCCACTCTCACGCAGCAGGTTGCCGAAGAACAGCATACCCAGCAGGGGAATAGCCGAGGGGACCACGAAGCAGGTGAGCAACAGACCGAAGATGGGGAAGACGATCTTCTCCAGCTGGCTGACCTTGCGAGCGGGTTTCATGCGCATCATGCGCTCCTTCTTGGTCGTGAGCAGGCGCATGATGGGCGGCTGGATCACCGGCACGAGCGCCATGTAGCTATAGGCACTCACGGCAATCGCACCCATCAGGTTGGGCGCCAGTTTGGACGACAAGAAGATAGCGGTGGGGCCATCAGCGCCACCAATGATGGCGATAGCGCCGGCCTGGTCGGGCATGAAGCCCAGGAACAGGGCAATTATGTAGGCGCCAAAGATACCGAACTGTGCCGCAGCACCCACAAGCATCAGCTTGGGGTTAGCCAGCAGGGCACTAAAGTCGGTCATCGCACCGATGCCCAGGAAGATCAACGGCGGATACCAGCCGTTGCGCACACCTTGATATAGGATGTTTAGCACTGACCCATCCTCATAGATGCCGATCTCGTTACCCGGCTGGAACGGAATGTTACCAATCAGGATACCGAAGCCGATGGGCACGAGCAGCATGGGCTCAAAATCATGCTTGATGGCGAGGTAGATAAAGAACAGACCCACCAAAATCATGATCAGGTTAGTGTAGTCAAAGTTGTAGAACCCCGTGAAATGCCAGAAGTCCAACAACTTGGTGAACAGGAAATTGTCAAGCAGTACCATAATCTGGAGTCTGTTTTTATCCGATTACCATGATTGTGTTACCCTCGAGTACCGAATCCTCCTTCGATACCTCGATGCTCTTGACAGTACCGTCAACGCCAGCATGGATCTCGTTGCCCATCTTCATGGCCTCGAGGATGCAAACGACATCGTCGGCCTTTACCTGCTGGCCCACCTTGACAAAGATGTCCTTGATGACGCCGGGAAGCGGCGACTCAATGACGTGGCCACCAGCGGCGGGAGCGGCCTTGCGGGCTGCGGGCTTGGGAGCGGCAGCGGGAGCATCGCTCACGGCAACACGCTTCACTGCGGGAGCGGCCTTGGGCTGCTCGGGCAACTCTACGTCATAGGCTACACCGTTGACCTGGATGTGGGCGATGTTGCCCTCAATGTTATCGACAGCAACATTATACTCGTTGCCATTGATTTTATACTTGTATTCCTTCATTTTGAGTGAATGATTTTTATTGGTGATTATTTTTTGATAACGGGTAATTCACGCATCAGGCCAGTTTTTGTAGCCCATGTCGAGCCGTCACGGGGAGTGAGCGTCAACACGCCACTCTCGTTGTCGTGGGCGTTCAGGTGCTGATACAAGGCGAAGCAGATGGCAGCCATCGTCTCGCCGTCAGTGTCACCACCAGCGGGAATAGCGGCAGCTTGGGCAGCAGGTGCGGCCTCGGCTTTAGTCTTATCCTCGCTCGACAGATTGCGGCTGGCAAACATACCGAACAGCTTGAAGAGGATGTAGAGCAGCGCCAGTGCACTGAATACTACCGTCATTGCAAGCAGGGTGATCCAGTAACCGTGGGGATCCTTGATGTGGAAGGCCTCGATGTTCTCGTTCACCTCGCGGATGTTGTAGTTACCCTTGGTGACAGCGGTCTCGATGGTCTTGCCGTCTTTTACGGTCCACTCGGTCTTGCCGTCGTCCAGTACGCTCGGCAGTCGGCCCTCGGCCTTGATAGCGTAAGTCTCACCAACGTTAAGCGTGGCGGGAATTGTCACGTCGTCAACCAGGTCACCATTCACATCATAGAGGGCAATGTAATTGTCCTTGCCACTGGTGAAAGTGAAAGGCATGTGGAAGGTGCCCGACTTGGGGTCACCATCGGCTTCCATGACGAAGTGGGTGCGAGGAGCGATCTTGGTGTGGCGCTCATCGCCGCGGGGAATCTCGTAGATGGCCCCGGGTTGGGCTTCGCAGAGTTCAACCAGAATCTGTTTGGGCTTTTTCTTGTTGCCCTTATTCTTATCGAACACATTCTGGATCTCCTCACGGCTCAGGGTCGTGATGAACATCTGCTCGACGGCAGTTGAGCCATAGGACGAGTTATAGAACTCGACCCAGCCATTGCCGCCCGTGCTATCCTGCTGTACCATCACCTCGTTGATGCGCACGTTCTTGCGGCTCTGCGCGAGTGCGGGCAGGACGAGGATGGCACACAGCAGCATGAGTGTCAATGCTCTTTTACTCATAATAGGTTGCATTGATGGTTTACAAGGGGATATTGCCATGCTTCTTGGCAGGGTTGGTCAACTTCTTGGTGCGCAGCACTTCCAGAGCGCGGATCACGCGGAAGCGGGTGTTGCGCGGCTCAATCACGTCGTCAATGTAGCCATAGCGGGCAGCGTTGTAAGGCGTGCAGAAGAGATTGTTGTACTCGTCTTCCTTGGCCTGAATGAACTTCTTGCCTTCTTCGAGCAGCTCCTTGGCCTTCTTCTCGTCGCCGGCAGCCTTGGCCTCCTCGGCTTGGGTCTTGAAGTTCTTGCTGTCCTTGGCATAGAGAATCTCGGCAGCACCTGCAGCACCCATCACAGCGATCTCGGCGCTGGGCCATGCATAGTTCAAGTCACCACGCAGCTGCTTGCAACTCATCACGATGTGAGAACCACCGTAGCTCTTGCGCAGGGTAACGGTTACCTTGGGCACAGTAGCCTCGCCATAGGCGTAGAGCAGCTTGGCACCGTTCATGATGACGGCGTTGTACTCTTGACCGGTACCAGGCAGGAAGCCGGGCACGTCAACGAGGGTTACCAGAGGAATGTTGAAAGCGTCGCAGAAGCGGACAAAGCGGCCGCCCTTCTTCGAAGCGTTCACGTCGAGCACACCTGCCATGCAGTTGGGCTGGTTGGCAACAACGCCGACAGCCTGGCCGTTGAAGCGGGCGAAACCGACGATGATGTTCTTGGCAAAGTCCTTGTGAACCTCGAGGAACTCGCCGTTATCGACGATAGCGCTGATGACCTGATACATGTCGTAGGGGTCGTTGGCGCTCTCGGGGATGATGTTGTTCAAGACGTCCTCAACACGGTCGATAGGATCGGTGCACTCAACACGGGGAGTCTCCTCCATGTTGTTGCTGGGCATGTAGCTCAACAGCTGACGGATGATAGCGATAGCCTCTTCCTCGGTCTCGGCGGCAAAGTGGGCCACACCGCTCTTGCTGGCGTGTACACCTGCACCACCCAGTTGCTCTTGGGTCACGTTCTCGCCAGTCACGGTCTTTACCACCTTGGGACCGGTGAGGAACATGAACGAAATACCCTTGGCCATGATGATGAAGTCAGTCAGGGCAGGGGAGTAAACGGCACCACCGGCACAGGGACCCAGGATGGCACTGATCTGGGGAATAACACCCGATGCATTGATGTTGCGCTGGAAAATCTCGGCATAGCCTGCCAGAGCGTTAACGCTCTCCTGGATTCGGGCACCACCCGAGTCATTCAATCCAACGACAGGAGCGCCCTGCTTCATAGCCAGGTCCATGACCTTACACATCTTCAATGCCATGGTCTCACCCAGCGAACCACCGATGACGGTAGCATCCTGAGCAAAGACATAAACCAAACGACCGCCAACGGTACCGAAACCGGTTACAACGCCGTCGCCGTCAAAGGTCTTCTTCTCCATGCCGAAGTTGGTGCAGCGGTGCTGAACGAACATGTCCAGTTCCTCAAAGCTGCCCTCGTCAAGGAGCATATTGATGCGTTCACGGGCAGTGAATTTGCCCTTCTCGTGCTGTTTTGCGATAGCCTTTTCGCCACCACCCAAGCGCGCTTTCTCGCGACGCTCGATCAGCTCTTGAATCTTATCTAATTGTTTTCCCATGTCGACTGGATATTACTTGTTGGGATTCTCGCAAAGCTCTAGAAGTGCGCCACAAGTGGTCTTGGGATGCAGGAAAGCGATGTTGAGGCCCTCGGCACCCTTGCGGGGATGAGCGTCGACAACGCGGCCACCCTTCTCCTGTACCTCGTCCAAAGCGTTCTGCACGCCATCTTCAACAGCAAAAGCAATGTGCTGGATGCCACCACGGCCACCATTCTTCTCGATGAACTTGGCGATAGCGCTCTCGGGGGCAGTAGCCTCCAGAAGCTCAATCTTGGTCTGACCTACCTGGAAAAAGGCGGTCCTTACCTTTTGGTCAGCAACTTCTTCAATTGCAAAGCACTTGAAGCCCAGCATGTTCTCGTAGAAAGGAATAGCCTCCTCGAGCGAGGTAACAGCGATTCCCACGTGTTCGATGTGCGAAATGTTCATAACTTTCTAATTTTTAATTAATTATATTATTGAACTAAGTGGATTTTCAAAAAATCGTACAAAAGTACAAAAATTATCTTTTATATAATGTGTCAAAACACCGAAAACATTGATTATATTTGCAAAAAAATATTCTTTTTAGAGATGGAGTTCGCATTTATCATTTTGTCTGTTATCTCACTATTGATGGTGGTAGTGGCAATCGCTATCCTGCTAGGCAAAGGCGACGATTTCATCGTGGGCTATAACCTCGCGTCAAACAAGACACGCAGCTGGTATCACGAGCGGCGAGTGCGCATTCTCGCTGCTGCCTTGTTGCTGATCCTCGCTGTTGCACTGCCTCTGGTGGCTGCCTTGATGATTAAGGGTTACAAGCTGCTGGTGATGAAATACTTGCCATCGGCACTAGTGTTGCTTCTCATCTCTACTTTTATTGTCGCTCATTTTTGGGTGCGCAAGAAGGATAAGAAATAGTCAGAACCCACCCCATGCTATGAGCTGAATCCCTGCGAGTTAGCTACCTGAATACAAGTAGAGACGCAAGATCTTGCGTCTCTTAATATCTATTTCATTGGCATCGGTCGCGAGACGCAAGATTTTGCGTCTCTACAATGTGCATGTTACTTCAGGCGGTAGAAATAGCCCAAGGTGACCGAGATGGTCATCGAGTTAGAACTGGAGAACACGTCGGTCTTGTGGCTGGAGAACACATCGGTCAATCCATAATAAAAACGGCCTTCCAGCAACAGTGAGTGCTTGGTGTTGAGGTTAACTTCCATGCCGGCACCGGCACATATTCCATAGTCCAGCCGATTTTTTACCTTCATCGACATTTGCTCGATATGGCGGGCATCCTCGATAAAATAGTCCATCGAGCCGGAATTGTGATAGTCAAAATTGGACGATATGCCGTCAGCAATCATTACGTTGAGCTCGGGTCCCAAGTTGAAGAAGCCTTTCACATGCCTGTTACCAAAGAAGATATGTGTCATGATGGGTACTTCCAGATAGGTGAAGCGATGGCTGTAACTGTAATCGGCGTCATCATAGGCCTCTTTCCAGCCTCGTTGGGCGATGTTGAGTTCAGCAATGAGCCCAAAGTTTTTCTCCTCGATGTAACGGAACATCGCTCCAGCGGTCATGCCGGGCAGCATTGACTGTTGCACTGTGGGATTGAAGTTGACGCGCGACAGTGTAAGGCCCCCTTTGCCGCCTACGGCAAAACTGCCCTCGTAGTGGGTCTGAGCCACTGCCGAGAGCGTGACAGCCATCATCAGGATGAGCGCCAGTCGCCTCATTTCACATTGACAGTAATCTGGTGATCGGGTGAGAAGTGGACAATCTCAATGGCCTGGTTGGTGAATCCACGCCAGCTATCGATACGTTCCCAACGGAAACTGTTCTGGATGCCCTTGTACATGGGGGTGTCCTCGTCGATGCGGCCGTCAACACCCAGTGACTTCAACAGATACATGCCCATGTCATAGCCGTAGATAGCCATGTGGGGAAGGGCTTGCAGCGGCTCACCGCCAAAGTTGTTCTTGTAAGCGGCTTCGAGGTCGCGGGTGCGGAAACCCTTGGCATTGAAAAAACGGGTAAACATGTAAGAATCAATGTCCTGCAGGTCAGTCTGATAATCTTTGAGGTATAGAACATACTCGGGATATGCGATAAGACCGAGGTCGCAGTCAAAGCGTTCTTTCTTTACCTCTTTCAGCGCCTTGATATAACGTTTGAGCAAGGTCTTGTCACCCGATGACGGAATGAAGACATACTTCGATCCGGGATTCATCTGGTTAGAGATGTCGTTATAGGTCAAATCACCGTTCACGTTGATTGTGGCAGCGTTATATTTCTTGGCGTTGATGTGCTTGCGGATGTGTTCAAACATTTCCTTGTCGCTCTCGCTGGCGGCATTAAGGAAAATGACGTTATAGCCCTTGAAACGCTCGTCAAACCAGTTCATCACGCCATGAATCATCTCGTTGGTTGGCGTGTTGACCTGGTAGATATAGGGATTGTCAAGGTAGTCCTCGTTCTTGGTCGTGAAGCAGTTGATGATGTTCACGCCATTGTCTTTGCCAAAGTTGTTAATGCGTGATAGCTGCTGTGGCTCACTTGGAGCGATAATTATGTTCATCAGCTTCATCTCGGGCAGCGCCAAGAGGCTGTCGGTAACATTCAGGTTGTGCTGCGTGTCATAAACCTTGAGGTTGATGTGCTTGTCGGTGATGCGGTTTGCGCTGTCCAACGCCAGCAAGAAACCCTTATAAAAGTCAGTGTAAAGATAGGCCTGCTTGGGTGGGGCGCTCTTGTGCAGCTGGAAGGGCAGCACCATGGCGATATTGATCTCGTTCTCCAAACGTTTGCCCACCAGGTTGTCATACAGGTCATCAATGCGAGGGGCATAGTAGTCGCGCAACTCGTCAACCGGAATTGTTGCCATGTCGCCCGTGAGTCGCTCATTGATGGGTTTAGGCAGGATGATGGTCTTGCCTTTTTTGACCTTCTTTAAATCAGGATTAGCGGCCTTGAGTTCTTCCTCGGTGATACCGTTGTCGGCAGCAATCGAGGCGAATGACTCTCCACGTTTCACCTCATAATTGTAATTGCGCCTGCCAGTGCGCTCATAGATGAATGGCAAAGCGGTGTTAGGCACAACTTTGACCTTTGCACCGGCGACGTATTCGGCTGGTTTCAAGCCGGGGTTAGTAGAAATGATTCCCTCAATGGATGAGTTGTGCAGTTTAGCGAGGGTGTAAATGTCCTCACCGGGCTGCAAGGTATGGATAATGGCCTCTGAACCGTTTGGAACCGCCACTTCGGGAGTAGCAGCACCCTGGTTGAAGGCATTGCGTACCATCTGGTTGCCGTTGGCTTGAGCCGCATCGGTTGAGGCTTTGGGAATATTAAGGTTTTGGCCGATTTTGATGCCCTTATCCGATCCGGGATTAGCGGCGATGAGTTCATCCACGGTCACGCCATAGCGTTTTGCCAGTCCGTATAATGTCTCTCCTTGTTCTACCTTGTGGGTGGACATCGAGGCAGGCGCCGACACAGCAGTTGCTGTTGTGGCCGCCGGAGTCGTTGATTCCTCGACAGGGAAGTACAGTTTCATGCCGCTCTCGATGCCGTCGGCGGCACTGGGATTGTTATGGATGATAAAATCCTTTGTCACGCCCAACTTGGCGGCAATGTCATAGATGCTCTCGTTAGCACCAATCTCATAAGTATAGAACTGATGCCCGCCAATGACGGTTTTTGGGAGATTCATTTGCGCTTGTGACAGCTGTGACGCAAACACAAATGCAAGACAAGTGAGAATATTCTTTAAATTCATAATCAATGAGTTGTATAATCGTGCTTATAGTAATGGTTTACACTTTATACCCATTTGAGCATGAAAGTGCACGGCAAATTTAATAATTATTGTCCGAAATAGCGTACAGATATGGGCAAAAAATGCCGATGGATGAAAAATCATCAGTTTGGATTGACCACACGATCACCGATCACTGCGGCCAATTCATGTCTCACTTTATACAGTTCCTGCAGCTGTTCCATGAGCTGGGGTAATTGTTCGGGAGTGGCACTGGCAATCTCTGACTTAACCCTATTGATTCTCATTACCAACAGGGCGTTTTTCCAGTTATACAATCGCTCGGGCACAAGAACTGGCAAGCGGTCACGGTCCTCGATAATAACGGCATATTGTGTGTGTATCTTGCTCAGTTGCGGCAAGCTCTCGGTTGCGATATCGCAAGACAGTTGCCTCACAGGCTCGTCATCGATGGAGCAAAGGGCTCGTTGCAGATAGCCGCAGCAGTAATCCGACAACTCCTTCATAGCCATGGCTGTGGCACGCGCATGTATTGCCTTAAGCGTGCGCTCTTGGGCATCAATGAGTGCTTTGCTGTCCATCGCTTCAGGGATTTCCTCATCGTTATTAGCTATCTCAGTATTGATAAATTCCTCTTTTTCTTTATCCACTACTTCATTAAAGGACTTATAGTCACGATAAAATGGCTCAATATACTGCAACGCGGTTTTAAAGGTATGGGCATATAGTGGATTGCTGAATTCCATCTGGTCCAGCATTAGCTCGTTGTTGATGTACTCCAGCACTGTCGTTGGGCGGCAGGTGCCATCATCATACATCGTGTCACACAAGTGGCACATGCCATAATTGACGATGAGCTTGATGACCTCGCGCTCCTGGACAGTCACCGCGTTGGCAGCGCTGGGTGCCTGAGTTGAAACAGGTTCAGGCTCTACCGGTTGGTAGTCGCTGGAGGGAATATCGGGTGGGGGTGGAAGGGGTGCCTGTTCATCGACAGTCATGCCCGACTCACGCATCCGTTGCTCACGGGCCTTTTGTTGTTGTCGTTCTTTAGCCCATTGCTCGATGTACTTGTTGCGGTAGTGCTTGATTTGGCGCAAGATGGTCTGTTCGTCCATACCGAAAAGGCCGCTGCACTCCTTGGCATAGACCATGCGGGCGATCTCGTCAGGGATGATGGCGATTGACTTGACAACATCAGTGATAGCCGCAGTGCGCTTAATGGGATCATTTTGCGCATCCTTGAGCACCACGCTCGTCTTGAAATTGATGAAGTCGGTCTCGTTTTGCTTGATGTAATCTTCGACCTCGGTATAGCTGTGGGAACGCACAAACGAGTCGGGATCATCCTCAGGGGGCAAAGGTAACACCTTGATGTTCAACCCCTCCTTGAGCAACATGTCAACACCTCGCAGGGCGGCCTTCACACCGGCAGCATCACCGTCAAACATCTC
>Ga0247611_10007231_pt1 | contig 13996 bp, 9 predicted proteins | sample 177DNAGHGhighgp2_FD_192422 | JGI IMG/M metagenome (GOLD analysis project Ga0247611, IMG submission 192422) | Sheep rumen microbial communities from Palmerston North, Manawatu-Wanganui, New Zealand - 1770 DNA GHGhigh gp2 | ecosystem: Host-associated > Mammals > Digestive system > Stomach > Rumen ...
GCGAGTGAGCTTCTCGCGCTCGTCGGGGTGGGCGGTGTAGTAGTCCAGGGCTCGGTTGATGGTGCTGTCGCTGGTGGCGGTGACGTAGCAGCGGTAGCGGGCCTGGGTGAGCAGCAGGTCACGGTAGGCTCGGTCGCCCGGGGTGGCGAGGCTGTCGCGGCAGGTGCCCTCGACGATAGTGAGGGCGCTGTCGGGGTCGGAACGCATCAGGCTGTCGGCCGTCACGAGCCGCCCGTCATATCGCGGCGCACGGCCGCAGCCCGTGACCACCGTCACGAGCATCACCCAAAAAGCCAATATGACCACCGGAAACCGTTTCACGCCTGCAAAGGTAAAACAATTTCTTGTAATCTCACACCACACCGGCCATCAAGATGTAGTAGAAAGCGCGTCAGCCAGGGTGGCGGCCCTGGCGGGGCCGATGACTGCGGCGAGCTCATCGAGCGAGGCTTCGCGGATGCGCTTCAACGACTTGAAGTGCTTGAGCAAGAGCGTGCGGGTCTTGGGCCCGATGCCTGGCACCTCGTCAAGGGCACTGTGCAGCTGCCCCTTGCTGCGCTGCTTGCGGTGAAAGGTGATGGCAAAGCGGTGGGACTCGTCGCGCAGCCGCTGGATGACGTGTAGCGTCTCGCTGTTCTTGTCGATATACAGGGGGACGCTGTCCCCTGGGAAATAGACCTCGTTGAGCCGCTTGGCAATGCCCACGACGGCAATCTGTCCTTGCAGTCCGATGCTGTCCAGGGCCTGGATGGCTGCTGTCACCTGTCCCTTGCCGCCATCCACCACGAGCAGCTGCGGCAGGTCCTGTCCTTCCTGCACAAGGCGGCTGTAGCGGCGGCTGACCACCTCTCGCATCGAGGCAAAGTCGTCGCTGCCCTCGACCGTCTTGATGATAAAGTGGCGATACTCCTTCTTGCTGGGCTTGGCATTGCGGAACACCACGCATGAGGCCACGGGACTAGATCCGCTGATGTTGCTGTTGTCAAAGCACTCCACGTGACGTGGCATCACCGCCAGGCGCAGGTCGCGTTGCATCGTGGTCAGGGTGCGTGTGGTGCGCTGCTCGGGATTGAGTTTCTCCATCATGCGCAGGCGGTCGGTGCGCTGCTGTGTGGCATTCTTGATGGCGATGTCGAGCAGTTTTTTCTTATCGCCGCGCTGCGGTATCGTGAATGTCAGCCCGGCAAACTCAACGTCGGGTATCACGTTGACCACGACCTCGGTGACATGGTCGCGCCGGTAGGTGTCGGCTAGCCGCTGGTGCACCTCGGCAATGGCCATCGACATGATTTCCTCATCGCCCTCGTCGTGCGTTGAGAGGCGGTATTCCAGCGTGAGTGACTGCACCACTGCCCCACCCCGCATGTGCATGAAGCTGACCCACGCTGCATCCTCATCGCGCAGCAGCCCCAGGATGTCGATGTTGTGGATCGTGGGGCTGACGATGACCGATCGGCGTCGCACGTGCTCCAGCAGCTTGTAACGTCGCTTCACGGCATCGGCCTCTTCAAACCGCAGTTCTCCAGCCAGTTGCTGCATCTGCTGCATGAGCACGTCCATGAGGACATGGGTGTCGCCGTTGAGAATCTGGCGGATTTCGGCTATGTACTCCCCGTATTGCTCGGGCGATACGAGTCCCTGGCAGCAGCCCTGGCAGCGGTGGATGTGGTACTGCAGGCACAGGCGGTGCTTGCCGGCCTCGATGGTTTCACGTGAAACATTCAATCGGCACGTGCGCAGGGGGTAGATCTGGCGTATGGTGTCGATGAGCACCCGCGCGACCTCGCTCCTGGGATAGGGGCCGTAGAAGCGGTCCCCGCGGGCGCGTGCGTCGCGGGTGATGTACACGCGGGGGTACAGTCCGCCCGACACGCATATCCAGGGATAGCTCTTGTCATCCTTGAGCAGCACATTGTAGCGCGGCTGGTATTCCTTGATGAGCGCATTCTCGAGGTCGAGCGCCTCCTCCTCGGTATTGACGACGGTATATTCCAGGTCGGCAATGTTGCGCACCAGCATGGTGGTGCGCACCGACTCGTGCTCGCGGTTGAAGTAGGAATTGACACGGCGTTTCAGGTTCTTGGCCTTGCCCACATAGATGATGGTGCCCTCGCGGTTGCGATAGCGGTACACGCCGGGCTCGTCGGGGAGCAGCGACAGTTTCAACTTGAGCTCATCGGTCATGGTTACCAGGCTGTAGTTAAGCTGTTGTGGCTATATGGATGCTGCGCTGTGCCTGTCAAAAGGTGAACAGCGATGTGATCTCCACCTGGGGCGGGAAGACGTCACGGCCATGCAGGTCGGCAAGGTCGCAGATGAAGTTGATGTAGATCTTCTTGGGACCCATCGACTTGACCAGCTCGTAGGCCGCCAGCATCGTGCCGCCGGTGGCCAGCAGGTCGTCATGGATGACTACCACATCGTCGGGCGTGATGGCGTCCTTGTGGATCTCGATGGTGTCGGTGCCATACTCCTTGGTATAGGACTTTTGGATCACCTGTGCGGGCAGCTTGCCGGGCTTGCGCAGGGGCACAAAGCCGGCTCCCAGCTGGGTGGCCAGGATGGCGCCGCCAATGAATCCGCGAGCCTCGATGCCCACCACCCGGGTAATGCCCTTGTCGCGGTACAGGTCGGTCATGGCTTGGGTCATGATACGCAAGGCTTCAGGGTCCTTGAAAGCGGTAGTCAGATCCTTGAACTGGATGCCAGGGACGGGAAAGTCGGGAATGTTCCTCACAATGCTTTGAACGCGTTCTAAATCTTGTTTGTTCATTGTAATTCAGTATGTTATGTTAATAATGTTTCACGTGAAACAACTATCTGCCCAGCAAGACGAGCAGGATGTTGATGTCGCTGGGAGAGACGCCGGGGATGCGTGATGCCTGCCCCACGGTCTCGGGGTCGATGGCTTGCAGCTTCTGGCGGGCCTCGGTGGATATCTGGTGTATCTGGGAATAGTCAAATTTGCCCTTGAGGGTGACGTTGTCGAGGCGGGCCACGCGGTCGGCAATGAGCGATTCACGCTCGATATAGCCGTGGTACTTGATGGCGACCTCGGCGGCCTCGATGATCTCGTCACGGCGGGCGTCTTCAAGTGTGTCGAGCCTTGTCTGGAAATCGGGCAGTGCCTGGGCGAGCATCTTAACATTGAGCTGTGGGCGCAGCAGCAGGTCATGCAGTCGCTGCCCTTGTGACAAGGGCTGCATGCCCATTGATTCCAGCACGGGGTTGATGGCTTGGGCCTTGACGGTATAATCACGGCAAAATGCGATCAGGCCGTCCATTTGCCGGCGCTTGGCGAGCATCAGGTCATGGCGTGCCAGCGTTGCCAGCCCCAGGCGGTAGCCTCTCTCGGTGAGGCGCATGTCGGCATCGTCCTGGCGCAGCAGGATGCGATGCTCGGCCCGTGAGGTGAACATGCGGTAAGGCTCGTCCACGCCACAGGTCACCAGGTCGTCGATGAGCACGCCGATGTAGGCCTCGTTGCGGGCCAGCGTGAAGGGTGCCCCGCCGGTGACGTTTTGATGGGCGTTGATGCCAGCGATAAGGCCCTGCCCTGCCGCCTCCTCATATCCTGTCGTGCCGTTGACCTGTCCTGCAAGAAACAGGTTTTTCACCAGCTTGGATTCAAGGGTGTGGATCAGCTGGGTGGGGTCAAAGAAGTCATACTCGATGGCATAGCCGGGACGAAAGGCATGCACGTCTCTCAAGGCTGGAATGTGCCGCAATGCCTCGATCTGGATGCTCCACGGCAGTGATGAAGAGAACCCGTTGAGGTACATCTCGTGGGTATCGGCACCCTCGGGCTCGATAAAGAGCTGATGCGACGTCTTGTCGGCAAAGGTGACGATTTTTGTCTCGATGCTGGGGCAGTAGCGGGGTCCGATGCTGGTGATCTGTCCGTTATATAGTGGCGACTCGGGCAACCCCTGGCGCAGCACTTGATGCACTTGCTCGTTGGTGTGGACAATCCAGCAGGGCCGCTGCGGCAGCGTGGATGTCACGTCAGGCAGGAAAGAGAAGTGATGGAAATCCTGCTCGCCATCCTGACGGATGCATTGCGAGAAATCGATGGAGCGCTCGTCCAGGCGAGGCGGTGTTCCGGTCTTCATGCGGCCCACGGTGAACCCCAGCGACTGCAGCTGCTCGGTGATGCCGCGTGCCGGCGGCTCGGCGACGCGTCCGCCGGGCGTCTGCACGCGTCCCACATGCATCAATCCATTGAGGAATGTGCCCGCCGTGAGGATGACGGCACGTGCTCCAAATGTCATGCCCAGTGCAGTCTTCACACCCTTCACTACCCCACCCTGGATAACGAATTCATCGACTGAATCCTGCCACATGTGCAGGTTGGGCGTGTTTTCAAGGATGTGTCGCCACTCGCTGATGAAGTGCTGGCGGTCGCTCTGTGAGCGCGGGCTCCACATGGCAGGCCCCTTGCTGCGATTGAGCATCCTGAACTGGATGCTGCTGCGGTCGGTGACAATGCCCATCTGGCCGCCCAGGGCGTCAATCTCGCGCACAATCTGCCCCTTGGCGATTCCTCCAACGGCAGGGTTGCAGCTCATCTGGGCAATCTTGTTCATGTCGATGGTGATGAGCAGTGTGCGAGAGCCCAGCCGTGCGGCAGCACATGCAGCCTCACAACCAGCGTGACCGGCACCCACCACGATGACGTCATAGTCGTTTCTCATTACTGGTCAATCATTACTTAATAGCGTCCACCGGCAGCAGTGCCAGTGCCTCGTTCTCGTAGCCCTCCATCACCTCGCGCTCGCCAGGTCCCTTGTCATTGATGCCGCACAGGTGCAGCACGCCATGAATGATGACGCGCATCAGTTCGGTCTCATAGGGGACGCCTAGCATCGCGGCGTTGCTGCGCACGGTGTCCAGCGAGATCACCATGTCGCCAGCAATGTGGCGAGAGTTGGTGTAGTCAAATGTGATGATGTCGGTGTAATAGTCGTGACCGAGGAATTCACGGTTGGTCACCAGGATGTACTCATCGTCACAGAAGACGTAGGTCAAGCATCCCACACGCTGCCCGTGGCGCCGAGCCACCTCAACAATCCAGTCACGCACGGCATCCTCGTTGAGTGATGGAAGCGTGACATTGCCTTGAGTCATGTAATTGATTTCGGTCATAACGGTATGTTTTGAAAAACGGGACACAAAGATAACCAAACTTTTTGGATAACCAAACTTATCGCAGCAAGATTTAACACCACGGGGGTGATATAGCAGGTGTGTGCCTTGCCGGCTGGTATAATCCTGCTCCCCTCTCCCCTCTCCCATTTTTCTGAACCAACTGCCCAGAATGCCAAACGCCCTCAAGGACAGCGATAAACGTCATTTTAACCGCCTGAGAATTCAATATTTTGTATAATTCGGGCAATGGCACGGCAATTTTTGACGCATTTTGGCACAAAAATTGCTGTCTTGATGGACGAGCACAACTCTAGACCGCTAGCCAGGATGTGGCGCGATTGCGGGCTGTAAATGTGTTGCGAAAAGGCAGCTTCATGAAGCCCGAAAATTTTTTTTGAAAAAAAACTCAGTTTTTTGTAGTTTTTTGATGAGGCCCTGCGTCTAAGGAGCAGAAAACAAAAAACGACAACAACATTAACTTAAAAACATTACAGCTATGATCGAGTTTTTCACATCCAACCTGTGGCTCATGTGGATCATCATTTCCATTATATGCCTCATCCTGGAATTATCATCCGGTGATTTCTTCATTATGTGTTTCGCCATCGGTGCAGCAGCCAGCTCACTGCTCGCCGGTTGCGGATTGTCAATGACCTGGCAGATCGTCGCATTTGCCATCGTGTCGGCACTGAGCCTGCTCCTGGTGCGTCCCGCGCTCATCAAGAAGCTCCACCAGCCGCATCGCGAGCGCCTGAGCAACGCCGAGGCCATGATTGGCCAGGAGGGTCGCGTGAGCGAGGATATTGAGGCCAACGGCTATGGCCGCGTCGCCATCGATGGCGACGACTGGAAGGCATGCAGCTCCGATGGCAGTGCCATCAGCAAGAATACCCGCGTGCGTGTCATCAAGATGGAAAGCATCATCATCACCGTCGAGCCCGTCAACTGAGGTCTCACAGCTAGAATCTGAATAGTTAAAATATTTACAAATAACAACTAAAAACTATAGCATTATGACACCGATTTCAATTTTCCTCATCGTGCTCATTGTATTGGCACTGGTATTAGTCAAGAGTGCTCTCGTTATCATCCCGCAGAGCGAGACCAAGATTATCGAGCGACTGGGTAAGTATTATGCCACGCTCAAGCCTGGCATCAACCTGATCATTCCGTTCATCGACCGTGCCAAGAGCATTGTCGCCTATGAGCACGGGCGCTACCGCACCACATCGGTTATCGACCTGCGTGAACAAGTCTATGACTTTGACAAGCAGAATGTGATTACCAAGGATAACGTCATGACGCAGATCAACGCCTTGCTCTACTTCCAGATCATGGACCCCTTCAAGGCCGTGTATGAAATCAACAATCTGCCCAACGCTATCGAGAAGCTCACGCAGACCACGCTGCGTAACATCATCGGTGAACTCGAGCTGGACCAGACGCTCACCTCGCGCGACACCATCAACAGCAAGCTGCGTGCAGTCCTCGATGATGCCACCAACAAGTGGGGTATCAAGGTCAACCGCGTCGAGCTCCAGGACATCCAGCCGCCGCAAACCGTGCTCCAGGCCATGGAGAAGCAGATGCAAGCCGAGCGCAACAAGCGTGCTACCATCCTCACCAGCGAGGGTCAAAAGCAGGCTGCCATCCTGCAGTCCGAGGGTCAAAAGACCGCCCGCATCAACCAGGCCGAGGCCGACAAGCAGACCGAGATCCTGCGCGCCGAGGGTGAAGCCCAGGCCCGCATCCGCAAGGCCGAGGCCGAGGCTATTGCCATCGACAAGATCACCCAGGCAGTGGGCCAGAGCACCAATCCTGCCAACTACCTGCTGGCACAGAAGTATATCCAGATGCTCGACACCGTGGCCAGCGGAGACAAGACCAAGACGGTTTATCTGCCCTATGAGGCCACCAATCTGCTCGGTTCCATCGGCGGAATCAAGGAACTCTTTGGCAACGACGGCAAGAAGGAATAGTCGGGTAGGGGAGAGTCACGCTTTTTTCTCCTCCCAACCTCTTCAATCCCCACTCAGGCGCGGCATTTTCCCTGTCGCGCCTGAGTGTTGTCACTTTGTCACGAAAAAAAATATTAGGCTAGGGTGGGGGAGGGTAGCAGATAATTGTGTACCTTTGTGGCTATTAATTGTATATCTAATTGACAGATGATTAACGTCTTCCATATCGTTTCCAATAAGCACTGGACCGGTGCCGAGCAGTACACCTATGACCTGGTGGACCGCTTGCGCAACGACCCGGACTTCTATGCCGAGGTCGTGTGCCGCAAGCACCCCGTCGTGCTCAAGCAATACCGTCGCCTGGAGATTCCCATTTCCATCCTGCCGCTCAAGGGCGTGACCGACATCGACTCTCCAGTGCGCTTTGCCCGCTTGCTGCGCAAGGGCCGCAACATCATCCACGTCCACAGCTTCAAGGACGCCTTCATGGCCGTGATGGCCAGGCGCATCAGCGAGAACCGCGACACACGCGTGGTGGTGAGCGTTCATGGTGTCTATAAGCCCAAGAGCAACTACATGTACACCAAGCTCTACAAGTCTATCGACTGCTTTGTCTTTTCATCACAGATGGCGCGTGATGCCTTTCTGGGCAAGGCCAAGAAACAATATGCCGACCGCACGGTCGTCTTGCGAGACAGCGTGTGCGACAGCCTCATCGGCACCAAGGTGCCCGACCTGCGGCGCGAGCTGGGACTGGATAGCCATCAGGCTCTGATCATGTATCACGGCAAGCTTGCCGCCGAAAAGGGCATAGATGCCCTCCTGGGCGCGTTAACCCACGTGGACAAGGCCAAGTACCACCTGGTCGTCATTGGCGACGGACAGCCCAAATACAAGGCCAAAATCAAGGGCTTCATCGTGGCAGCCGGCATGGTGAACAACGTGACGCTGCTGGGATTCCGCGACAACATCCTCGAGTACCTGCGTCAAGCCGACTTTGGCGTCCTGCCATCCATCCAGCCCGAGGCTCTGGGAATCAGCAACCTGGAGTACATGATGGCCGGCAAGGCCCACATCGCCAGCAACAATGGTGCCCAGCCCGAGTATGTGCATGACGGTGTGAACGGCCTGCTGGTGCCGCCTGGCGACGAGCAGGCACTGGCATCCGCCATCAACCAGCTCATCAACGACACTGCCAGCCGTTCACGCATGGGCACACAGGCGCAAAGGGACTTCCAGAACGATCTGGATTATCCGGCATTTTACAAGAAGATGACCGACCTGTACCGCAGCCTGCTCGAGACGGCTCCCGTCGTGGACATTGACACGCAGCACGCGGTGTAGCCAGTAGATATAGTTCTCCAGCGATACCCATCCAAAAAAAACGCCGCCGGGGCTCTCATAGCCTCGGCGGTCGTTGTGTCAATCAGATAATAGGGTAGGGGACTACTCGATTACTGGATGTAGTTGAAGTACTCCTCATCGGTAGCGCAATCCCACCATACGGGCAAGCTCCAGATGTAGTTCTGGGTAGCATTCTTGTTCACCATGAGAGCCTGAGTCTCGTTGTAGGTCAGCTCCAGGGTTCCCGGCAGGCGCCAGCGGCGGGGCCAGTACTGAACATCATTCTTGCTGCTACCAGGCAGAACAGACTGACCGGTGAACATGGCAGGATGATCCATGCCAGGATAAACCACGCCAAAGTTACCCACGTTTCCAGCGCTGTAGTTGAAGCGGCGCATATCGACATAGGTCTCGGAGCAGCAGCCCAGGGCCACATACTTCTGCAGCATGATATCGCTCATGGTGAGCTCACCGGCATTCTGGCAAACGGCAGCACTGTTCATGTAGGCAGTGATCTTGTCGTTGTCCATGGGACGGAGGATATAGTTGATGTAACCGGCACCTTGATAGTCCTGGGCTTGTGCCTGGATGTCATCCATGCTAGCCTGGATACCTGCCTTGTAAGCGGCAAGCGCACCAGCCTTGTCACCCTTGCGGAAGAGCACCTCGGCCTTGATGAAGCAGCACTCGCTGTAGGTCATCAGGTCAAACGGGCTCATGGGCTGTACCTGGAAGGTACCCGTGGAGCTTGCGCCAGCATCGCGTGCAGAGGTGAGCTGGAAGTGCCAGTAGGTGTCCAGGGGGTTGTGAGCGTTACCGGTGAGGGTGGCGTTAGCACGCAGGTTAACGTAAACCGTGTCGCCGGCAACAACATAGTTGGTGCTGTTGACATAGAGCGAACCGGGAGCATAGGTCACGGTGACATTTTCACCATCCACACTAACAGCGTGGTTCAGACTGGCCTCGGCAACAAACTTGGCGCGGGCAGCCTCATCCTTGATATTATAAACCAAGTCCTTGCTCTCGTTGGTCCAGCTGGGAGCACTGATGGAGAAAGCGCCACCGGCATGCAGACGTCCGTTGGCATCATTGATGATGTCCACAGGCTGCGAGCGCATCCACACATAGTCGGCCACGTTGCCATTGGCATCAAGCCTCATGTTGGTCATGATCCAGGGGATGTTCTTGTCGGCGCGGGGATCCTCAACACCGGCACCACGCATGTTGACGAGCAGGTCGTAGTGATACTTGGACATGCGCTGTGCGCTACCATAGGCCAGGTAGTTCCAGTTACCGTTGGTCATCACGGGGTCACCCATGAGGTAGTCGGTAACATCGCTGCCCGAGTTGTAGCAGGTGAATGCAAGGTTGTCGTTGTTGTTCTGCGGACCCTTGGCCAGGCAGTCAAGGATAGCGTCGGGGTTGAACTCAGCCTTCTTGGAGATGCGCAGCAGGTAGCGGGCCTTTAAGCCGTAGGCGAGCTTGAGCCACTTCTGCGCATCACCGCCGGCGATGTCACCGCTGCTCAGGGGCACTGCCGTGGCCGACTGCGGAGTCTGCAGCAACTCGATAGCGCGGTCGATTCTTGCCAGGCAACCCTCATAGATGGTCTTGCCGTTGTCATAGGAAGGAACTGCCGATGCGCCCAGGGCCTCGGTATAAGGCATCTCGCCATAGAGGTCGAGCATGTCCATAAAGCCGTAGGCATAGATCAGCTCGGCCACACCCTCGTAGTGGGTGGCACCGTCCTTCTGAGCCTTCTCGATGATGTCGGGCAGGTTGGCTGCGCAACCCACAAACCAGCTCTGATAGGGCGTAGTTGTCGAACCGGCACCAAATTCCCAGTCGGGGCAGCCCAGGCTACCCGTGGTGGAATAGAATACACCAATGTTGCACGACGTGCGCATGTTGACGATACCATGCTCATACATGAACCAGCGCTCAATCCAGGGGAGGCGGTTCTCGACCAGTGCGCTCTTGTTGTTAGGGCTGTCGGGGTCGGTATTCACATCGAGCCAGTCGTTACAGGATGTCAAGGCAGCAGAGGCTGCGAGGCATCCCAATGCGATGAAATATTTTGAAATTTTCATAGTCTGAAAGAATTAATTGTTAGAACGTGACATTTACACCAAATGTGAAGCTCGAAACGGCAGGAACGCTGTTCCAGTCGATACCCACGGCACCCGAACCACCGGTACCGCCAGCGGTGCTGACCTCGGGATCCATACCCTTGTAGTTGGTCCAGGTGAACAGGTTGGTGCCCGTTACATTCAGGGCGAGACGCTTAACCACCTTCTGCTTGTTGGCAATCAGACGGGTCAGGTCATAGGTGAGCGAGAGCGAACGCAGCTTCAGCCAGTTGACATCGGTGATGAAGTTGTAGCTGTTGCTGGCATAGTTGCTCCAGTAGCGCTGGATCATGTTGCGGCCCGAATAGGTCGTACCATTGATCACGTAGTCCTGATCGGCATAGTAGGTCTGCTCGAAGTCCTCACCGGTATTCCATACCTTACCCTTAACGGTAACCGACTCACGGTTGTTGAGGGTGGTGAGCTTGCTCAGACCGTTGGTAACCAGGCTGTACTCAGTACCGTTGTAAACGGCACCGCCAATGCGGAAGTCGAGCAGGAACGACAGGGTGAAGTCCTTGATGCGGAAGATGTTGTTCAGACCGCCGATGAGCTTGGGCTCACGGTTGGCGACAACCTCGTTGCTCGATGAATACAGGTAGTACAGACCGGTGGTGGGGTCAACGGCGTAGATGCCAGACTCCTTATCCTCGATGGGGTTCTTCTTGGCAGCATCCGAGAATTGAACTTCGCCACCCTCCATCAACGGAGCATACTGGAAGCGCGAACCTACCATGGCCATGAACTTGCCACCATTGGGCACTGATGCCGAACGGATGGTACCGAACTGAGCATCAGTCGGGTAGAACATACCCACGCCATCCAGGAAGTCACCCAGCTTGCCGCGGTTGTAAGACATGTTCAAGATCACATCCCAGTCAAAGTCGGCCGACTGAATCGGACGGGCGTTGATGGCAATCTCCATACCCTGGTTGATAACCGAACCCGAGTTGATCGAGGCGAAGATGTAACCGTTGGCGTTGGACAGACGCGGTGAAGCAATCTGGTTCTTGGTGGAGCTGTGGTAGTAGGTCCAGTCAAGTCCCAAGCGGTTGTTGAGGAAACGCAGCTCGGCACCGATTTCCCATGCGGTCTGGATCTCGGGCTTCAAGAACATGTTGCCCTGATAGTACTGGTTACCCACACCCTGGAACTGGCCGTAAACCATCGGGTTGTTAAGATAGGTCAGGGTTGCATACACATTGGCATCCTTACCAACCTGGGCCCAGGATGCACGCAGCTTACCGAACGACAGGATGTCGTTGTGAGGCATCAGCTCGGTGAATACAAACGAACCGCTCACCGAGGGATAGAAATAGCTGCGCTCATTGACGGGCAGTGTCGAGGACCAGTCGTTGCGGCCGGTAACGGTCAGGAACACGGTGTTGCGCCAGCTGGCACGAGCCTCGCCAAAGAGGCTGACCATGCGCTTGCGGCTGTTGGTGTCCTTGAAGAACTGGTTGTCGTCCGACATGTTGGCAAAGCTGATGGTACCGGCGGTGATGAAGTTGTAACCCCAGTGGTTCTGGTTCATGCGCTTGGTATCGTCGGTGCTGGTACCCAGCATCAAGCCCAGATCCCAGTCGCCAAAGGTGTTGTGCCAGTCACTCATGATGTTGGTCGACAGGTACTCATAGCGATAGTCGGCCTTGCTCAGACGACCATTCTGATAGAGCTCACGAGCTACCGATCCGGGAGCGATGTAGGTGTAAGCGTCGGTGGTGTAGTTGTCATAGCCCATGCGTCCGCTCACGCTCCACCAGTTGGCAATCTCAAACGAAGCGTTGATAGCGCCAGTGAAGCGGTGAGTCTTGTCATAGATGTTGTTCATGTTGATGATCCAGTAGGGATTCTCCTTGTCATCGGCAAGAGACCAGATGCCATCAAACAGGCGATACTTGCTACCATCCTCGTTGAGGTAGTGAGAAACGTCCTGATCGAGAGGCCAGGAATAAAGGGCGTTCATGGCACCAGTGCCAACAGGCGACTGTGAACCTTCCCACAAGCCACCCGAGGTCAGGGTCTTGTTGGTCTTAGCGATGCTGTAGGTAACGTTAGCTCCCACGGTCAAGCGACCATACTTCTGCTCACCATTGAAGCGAACGGTAGTCTTGTCATACTTGGTCTTGGGCACGATACCCTTCTGGTCGTAGTTAGACAACGACAGGTAGAAGCTTGAGTTATTCGAGCCACCGCTGACGCTAACGTTGTTGTCAAAGATTATACCATTCTGGAAGAAGTTGCCGATGTTGTCATAGATGGTTTCGCCAGTTTCAGCAAACGGGCGGCCCCATGAGCTGTAAGTCTGGTCGTTGTAGGCTCCATTGGTCGTGTAGGTACCGCGGCCAAACTGAGTCTGAACCTCGGGCAGCTTGTTGGCCCACGAGGTGCTCACCTTGCCGGTGTAGTCCACGCGAACTGAGCCCTGGGCTCCCTTCTTGGTGGTGATGATGATGGCACCGTCGGCAGCGCGGCTACCGTAAAGGGCGGCTGCGGCTGCACCCTTCAGTACCGAGAGGCTCTCGATATCCTCGGGGTTGATATCCATCACGCGGTTGGAGAACGTGGTGGCATTGCGGGTGATACCGTCCTGACCCGAGTTACCCAGCACCGTGGTCGAGTTGTCATAGATGATACCATCCACTACAAACAACGGAGTGTTGTCACGGCCCTCGCTGGTCGAGTTGGCACCACGAATGATGATGCTCGCACCGGCACCTGCGGCACCACTGTTCTGAGTAACGTTCACACCGGGAACCTTACCAGCCAGTGAGTTGATCACGTTGGTGTTCTTGTTGCGCATCAGCTCCTCGCTCTTCAGGTCGGTCACGTTGTAACCCAGGGCCTTGCGCTCCTTCTTGATACCCAGGGCGGTAACAACCACCTCGTCAAGCAGCTGGTTGCCGGCCTCGTAGTCGATGTCCATCGTGCCGCTGCCCACGGTCACCTCCATGGGCTTGCTGCCCACATAGGAGATAACCAGCACATCGCCACGGTTGGCGTTGATTGAATACCTGCCGTCAACATCGGTGGCGGTACCGCGGTTGGTACCCTTGACCTTGACAGTCGCACCGATGAGGGGCTCACCTTGGGCGTCACGTATGACGCCAGAGACTTTGTTGGTCTGCGCTACAGCGGTGAAGCCCGTGCTCGGCATGAACGATGTCATTCCTGCGGGAGCTCCACCAGCAATAGCCAGTGCAGTCAACAGTGCTAATTGTTTTTTCATACGCACTAAGTATTAATTTTGTAAAAAATAGAAATATTGTTATTGACTTTTTCTTCTGTTAGGTTGATGCTAATCAATTTTCCACCCGTTACCCTTGCTGTGAAGCACTCTTGCTCCGCATCAGTTGGTAGCTAATGGAAAGGCAAATTTGCAAACAAAAATTCATTTGACCAAAAAATCAGGCCTAA
>Ga0247611_10007232_pt1 | contig 13995 bp, 10 predicted proteins | sample 177DNAGHGhighgp2_FD_192422 | JGI IMG/M metagenome (GOLD analysis project Ga0247611, IMG submission 192422) | Sheep rumen microbial communities from Palmerston North, Manawatu-Wanganui, New Zealand - 1770 DNA GHGhigh gp2 | ecosystem: Host-associated > Mammals > Digestive system > Stomach > Rumen...
CTGACAGACTGTACACTCTATGTAACCGTAGAGCCCTGCCCCATGTGTGCCGGAGCCTTAGGATGGGCACAGGTGCCACGTATCGTTTACGGCTGCGCCGATGAGAAGCGTGGCTACCGACTTTATGCTCCCCGTGCCTTACACCCCAAAGCAAACATCACTAACGGCATCCTCGAAGAAGAATGCCGCCAGCTCATGCAGGACTTCTTCCGCCAGAAGCGGTAAGACTGTTTGTCCGTGTAAATAAATAAAAAGGCTTCGCTAAGCGAAGCCTTTTTATGATTATTGTGCCAGGAACTTCAGGAGCTGTGTCAACGACAGCTCGTCCTTCCACTTCGTCTTTTTCTCCTTGAGGAACTGTTTCAGGGCACCGGCCTTGGTTTCGCCCACGAACTTCTCCACACCTTTCTTTGTGGCCTCAATCTGCTGACCACCGATGATGAAGAAGTATTGCTGCGCCACAGGAATGGTACGACCGTCGTTCTTCTCCTGCAACATCTTACCCAGCTCGGGGGTATCGAGACCACCAAGGTCAAGCGACGAGAGGTCGCGAGATGCCGAAGAATTAAGGCTAGAACCATAAGCGCCTCCATTCTGCTGCAAAGCATCGAAGTTGGCCTTGGTCAACAGCACCAGCAGGTTCGTGCCCTCATTAGCAAGAATCTTCACCAGTTTATGGTCGGAGAAGATATAAGCATCATCGCCAATCTCCACACGCGTCACCTTTTGGTCATCGTTCTTGTATATCTTACCGTCCTGACCGATGTAATGCAACACATTCCCCATCAGGTGAATATTCAAATCCATCTGACTGCTCTTCTGGTTACCTTCGAAGAAAACCACGCCCTTGGTGAAGTCCTGATAGAGGTACGGCCAACGGGTGTTGGGCTCATACTTCTGGGCGCTGGCAGCTAAAGGTAAAAGGGTAAAGAGGTAAAGGGGGAAGATCACCTTTACCATGTTCGAGATGATTCTCTTTGCTCTCATCGCTGTTACTTCTTAAATACCTTCATTGTCTTCGTTGTGCCGTCAGACAAACGCTGGCGGATGATATTCAAGCCCTTGGCAGGTGTCGTCAACTGCATACCGGAGGTTGAATAATAGAGTTTGGCACCAACAGGAACAACAGTGACATCGTTGACACCATTCGGGCCGTCTGTCACAACAATTCTGAAAGTACGTTCCACAGAACCGCCATTGCTGACGTTTGTTGCCGTAATAGTCACACTCTCCTCCCCCACTTCAAGCTCTTCGGTCGTCACCAGACGATTATCGACAATCTCAAAGGGAGCCGACAAATATCTGTGCTGACGGGCACTATACGGGCCATGAAGTTCATATTTGTAGACAGGATTTGTAGCCTCGCTCTCAACCGTTACATTGCAAACCAACGTTCCAACAGGCAGACCAGCTTGTACCTCCTGAGAACTTAAATGGATATCGCTGGGCTTTTCTGAGGGGGGACGAATACCCACGACGACACCCTGGCCGTCGGTGTAGTTCATACCCATCTTGGCATCCTTCAGACCATTGAGGGGGAAGTAGCCGTTGTTAGAACCACCCCAGCCCCAGTTGACGTGGAAGAATTCGCCATCGTAACCGTCGAGGTTGAAACAGTGGCCATAGTTACCCTTGGGGTCGTGACCACTATAGGCCACAGCACGGCCTTCGCGCAGTTCTGTGAGGATGAGTTCTTTCCAGTCGTCATCCGAGCCACTGAAACCATCGCGGCTATAATATTTCACACTCCTGGGATAGCTGAAGTTACGCAGCAGTGCAGCGGGGATGTAAGAGGTCTGCGTACCAGAACCATCAGCACCATAGTCCATACTGACGGCTACACCACAATGCCAGAGAAGACGGGCAACATCGTCACGGCCATTGGCACCAGAGAGAATATCACCCCAGTTATAGTCAGGCTCGTTGTCGTAGTTGATATACTGCGGACCATAATTGGAGGATCTATATGAGAACTCACCAACAGGTCTTGCCGGCCACTGGGCCACGCTCATGGCCTGAGCCATACCGACAGCCACACAGCCAACAACAGCCTGATCCTTACCTGTTCCCGGGCAGTATTTCTGGAAACTGCCCGTCTGGTTCCAGTTCACCTGAATCAACGGTTCAATCTTGCCACTGCCCTCAGCGTCGGCACGGGTTTGGGCCAGAGAGGCCTGTTCCCAACCAGTATGACGGCGTGCTCCAGCAGCCTGTTTGTTCTCAATGACCTGACGGCCATAGATATCCATCATGGACTTCACACTCTCGGGCTGTCCTTCTGTTTGGTAGACACCCTCTGTCGAGTAGCCGATGAAAGGATACGATGCATCGTCGGCGCTCACCAGCACCCAGCCACCTTCAGCGAACTGCACAACATAGTAAGCTTTCTGACCTTCGCAAGTAACAGTCTTCACACTGCTGACATCGCCGAAGACCTTGGTCTTTGCCATATAGACGGCCTGCTGCTGACTCACCTCGGCGGCCTCAGCGGTCGTCATAGAGGTCAGTGCAAGCAATGCCAGCAAAAACTTCTTTATCATATTTCTTTTTACCTTTTTTATTTAACGCCAAAAATCCCCTTTCTCCCCACACTATCGTGGAGAAGAAAGAGGATTTATGATTATTACCGTTTACTTGCGGCTATACTTCTTCAAGTTTACAGTCTTTGCCTTCTTGCTAACCTTCAGCTTAGGCATGCGACGACTTGCTGTAGCCTCTTGCTCTACAACCTTCATCATGATTGTTGCTGTAGCAGCTTCAGCCCAGCCCAACTTTTCTGTGAAGGTTTCATTATAGGCCATGACACCCCACATACCTGTGCAGGTCAGAGTTCCCTTCTCAGCGTCAATGGCAAATTCCACATCACCATCATCTTCGGCGTTGACAAACAGAGCGCCCCACTTGCCATCCTCATCCTCGGCAACGCCAAGTTTCTGTGACACAGGAATAGCAACAGTCTTGCTGGCCAAATCGTATGTAGCATCCAGCACAGAACCATCCAGATAGAAATCCTTGATAATCAAGGTGTTCTTACCCTTCTTACTCTCTTCAATAGTTACATTTCCGAGACTGAGAACATTCTCATCTTTGTCAAAGTAAGATTTATAAAGGACTTCATAAGTACCGACGATGTCATCAACACTCATCGTTACATACTTCCACCATACATTCTCACTGGTGAAAGCAGCGTTGGGGTTGCCATAGACGTCGTAGATAACGCCCTTCTTAACACTCAGAGTAACCACGTCACCATCCTCAATACCAGCAGGCAGTACAAAGGTCAGCTGCTTACCGCTAACGTTCCACTGCTCAGGAGTGAGCTTAATGGTTGTTGTCTTCTTATCGTTGGTATAAGTAACGCAGACATCGCCGTCCTTCACAGCCGTCTTACCTTCGTCAATACGATAGAGGTCGAAGGCGAAGGTAGCAACACCCTTGAACTGCTCAGGATACTTAAAGGCGGTCTTCGTATCAGCGAAGAGGCTGTCAGCAATCTCAAAGTCAACCTTCTTATTCTCTACGACAGCGCCTGTCCACTTGTCCTTCTTCTCATCGTATGTTGTTGTGAAGACACCGCACTTGTTGCCCTTAGCGTCAACGAAGGCACCTTCAGCCCATGAGAAAGCAACGACGGCACCGGCAGGAGTCTTAGGAGCTGCGAAAGTAGCCACATTGTCCTTGATGGTGACAGTGATGTCAGCAGGATCAACAGTGACAGGGTTCTCCCAATCCCACTCCTTGTAATAGATAGCAGACACAGCACCTGTACCACGCTTCAGAGCCTGATCAAAGGTAACAGCCACTGACTTCGTATCGGGATCAGCCTTGAAGGCGCCCTTAGTCAGAGCAGGAGCCTTACCATCGGTCGAGCTAGCAGAAGCCACAGCAACCTTACCAACAATACCCTTGTCGCTGGCAGCAACAGCGTAAATCTGATACGTTGTGTTGGGCTCAGCCTTGATGGTGTAGGTGAACGTCGGCTTCTCGGCTGCGTTCTTCACGTTGGCAGCATTGCCATAGCTACCCTTCAACAGAGCAGTAGCATCGAGTTCTTCGGCCTCGTCGCTGGCATCTGTGATGAAGTTATAGAACTGTGTTCCCTGAGCCGGCGTCAGCGTGAATGTCACAGCAGAGTCGGTCGTTGAGACGATGGCGATATCAATTGAGGGGCCGTCGCCATAGTTCTCGGTCACGGGGTCGTCCCAGCTGTTACAGCTGGAAAGACCGAGTGCGAGCATTGCTAAACTATATATCAGTTTCTTCATAATACTTCTATGATTAATTATTTATTACTTCTTCATTACAACGCCAGACATCATGATGTCAAACCAGTCGCCAGCCACGCCATCAGTATAGATGCAAGATCCAAACCAGTCAATCAAGGTAATGGTGCCATCAGCAGCAATCAAACCTGTAATGTAGCCACCGGCTTCAATATCCTCTTCGGCTTCAGTTGTATGACCGTCATCAATGCCAAACTGACTATGATCGCCATAGAATGCATCAAGGTTAACCGTGGGATAACTTGATGTCTTAGCAATCAACTGTCCAACAGGAATATGAATTTCCGTCTTCTGGCTGTTAACAGTAGCATAGACCTTCTGATTAGATCCATCAGGAACGAGGTTACCAATCCAAACTTTATTCAGATCATCTGCATCCTTCTCAATAGTAACACTCCATTCAGTATCTCCTTTGAAATAAGACTCACCCTTAGCTGTCAATGTACCGAGGATGAAGGCCAGCGGGTGCTCGTCGTCCTCAATAGTGACAACGCACTTCTTGTTGGCGCCAAACTTGGCACCCTGAACGTTTGTAAGCTCAATAGTGAACTTCACGTCGCCCTCGAAGATGTCGTTATCGTTGACATTGATGATAATGTTCTGAACAGGATTCTCTTTGGTGAAAGTCAAAGTCTTGCTCTCGTTGCCGATGGTGTAATGTGTATTCTCTATAGCGCCAGCAACAGAGTCGGGAGTGATCACGAAGTCAACAGAACCCTGCTGACCAGCCAGTGAGGTGAGCATGACGGGGATTTCGAGTGTCTTGCCAGTCTCTGCAATTGCGGCACTCGTCTTCTGAATTGCTACGAATGCGTCAGCATCGTTGAATTCAGGCTCGTCGTTGAGGCTGCACGATGCCAGTGAGAGAGCCATGGCAGCCATCAGTCCGTATGTTAATTTGAATAGTTTCATATCTTATACTTTTTTACTAATTTACCTTTTAACTATCGATTAGTATCCCGGGTTCTGGACCATGTTCTTGTTGGCTTCCATCTCACGCTTGGGGATAGGCATAGCCCACATATAGCTGGGGAAGGCAACGTCCTTGTTCTTCACGTCGTCGAAATCGATACGAGTCAGTGACTTCTTGCAACGGGCATAGTCGTAAACAATGTGACCCTCGAAGGCCAGCTCCTTACGACGCTCATCGAAGATGTTGAACTGATCGGGAACGGTAGCACCACGCTTTGTTGCGATAGTCTGAAGATCACCACGTGCAGTTGCACCGCTGATGACAGCACCGTTGCTGATAGCCTCAGCGCGGTTCAGGTACATCTCTGCCAGACGCAGGACGGGCACGTTGACCTGACGGGGAACGGCACTCTCCTTACCCTTGTACTTCAGCACGAAGTAGTCACCGTTAGACAGCTCATAGAGCGATGCACGAACGTCACCCTCCTCGTACAAGCTAACCAGATCCTTGGTAGCGCAAACGTCGGCAGAGCCGTCGTTGCCGCGGTCGAGGATATAAGGCAGGTGAGTCCAACCTGACTCATCCCAATAGTCGTTCTTGCTTGAACCATAGACCTCGAAGATGATTTCGCCACCCTTCGGAGCGACACTTGCTGACCACATAGCCTTGTAAGCGTCGGCACCAACGAGGCTGTACTTACCGCTGTTGATGACCTTCGTAGCGTAGTCGGCTGCATTCTGCCACTCACCCATATAAAGGTACACACGAGAGAGCAGAGCCTGAATAGCCTGCTTAGAAGCAACGGCTGCATTGTCGTCAACACCAGCACGGGTGTATTTGTCAGACATCAGCGACTCAGCCAACTTCAGGTCAGACACAATCTGAGTGTAAACCTCGCGAACGGTGTTACGAGCAGGCTGTCCGTTAACAGTCACGGTATCAACGGGCACACCAAGACCGTCGGGCTCAGCGGTGTAAGGCTGTGCATAAGTGATAACCAGATCGAAGTGGCAGAGGGCACGCATAAAGAGAGCCTCAGCCTTTACATTGTTGGCATCTTGTTTGGTTGCACCCTGCAGGTCCGTTGCATCAATATTGTTGATGACATTATTGGCACGGGCGATGGTATAGTAGCCGTACGACCACAGAGAAGAGGTAGAATTCTCAGTGTAGTTCCACTGAGTGTCCTGACGATAACGGCCCGAACCCGGTTCTGACAGAGGGTTCTTGGCATTACCTGCGCGCAGTTCGCTCTGCAAGATGAACTGACCGTCATACCAAGAAGCGCTCTGCATCATGCCGTAGAGGGCAGCGCTGGCTGCGTCAAGACCCTCGAGCGTAGCATAGGTCAGCTCATTACTCTGCTTCAGCTTCGGCTCTTCGTTCAGGAAGTCGTCGCACGATGTGAACATGCCGACGGTTGCCAAAAGCGTCATTCCTAAAAATATCTTTTTCATATCTTATTTCAATTTATCGATTTTTCAACTTTTCTACTTTAGAAGGTCAGATCCAGACCGATGACGAACGTCTTAGTGACAGGATAGATACCAAAGCCCATACCGTCGGTACCGCGCTCGGGATCCCAGAACGATACGTCATGGAAGGTGTAGAGGTTCAGGCCGCTGGCGTAGATCTTAGCCGAAGAGACACCAATCTTTGAAAGCAGCTGCTTTTCGAAGTCGTAAGACAGGGTTATGTCCTTGATACGGAGGTAGTCACCTTTCTCCATCCAGCGCGTTGAAACGGCTGAGTAAGAGTTGGTAGAGTTACCGGCAATGGGCTTCGGTGTAACACCTGTATCACCAGGCTTCTTCCAGTAGTTCAGGAGTTCCTTAGACTGGTTCATAGACATCTGGTTACCATCAGAACCGAGGTAACGACGCTCACCGATGAATACCTTGTTACCGGCCTTGAACTCAGTGACAACGCTCAATGAGAGGTTCTTCCAGCTCACATTCGTGTTGATGCCACCAGTGATGGTGGGTTCAGGGCTACCGGCCTTGATGTAGGCTGCATCGTTATAGTTATTGGTAATCTCACCAGCCTCGTTGCGCCACAGGGCCTCACCGTTGACGGGGTTCACACCATAGTAGTCCTTCAGGTAGAAGGTAAGCAACTTCTCACCGACAATGTGCTGAAGACGAGACTCGGTTTCGCCAGAAAGGTCGGTGTAAGACAGCATCTCCTCACCAGCCAGTTCAAGAACCTTCGAGCTGTTGTGAGCCAGGTTGAAGCCGGCGCTCCACTTCCAGTCACCCTTGTCGATAATGTCAGCATCGAACTGGAACTCGATACCAGAGTTACGCATCGAACCAACGTTCTGCAGGGCGCTGTTGAAACCAGAGGTTGAAGACTGTGACTTGTAGAGCAGCATGTCGGTGGTCTTACGCGTGTAAACATCGATGCTACCAGAGAAGCGCTTCAGGAAGCGGAAGTCGAGACCCCAGTTCCAAGCCTTGTTCTTCTCCCAAGACAGGTCAGCATTTGCAGGTGTAGAGGGGCGCATACCCGTCACACCGTTGTAAACAGAAGATGTATAGGTACCGAAAGCGCGGTAAGCAGAAATATTGTTGTTACCGTTGATACCGTAGCTGACACGCAGTTTGGCAACGTCGAGCCAGTCAATGTCCTTCATGAACTCCTCATTGTGGATGTTCCAAGAACCGCCGACAGACCAGAAGAAACCCCAACGGTTGTTCTCACCGAACAGTGAGCTGCCGTCCCAACGGGCAGAAGCCTGCAAATAGTAGCGTGAAGCGTAGTTATAGTCGAGAATACCGAACCATGACATCATGGTCTCGTTTGACATGCTGAAGTCAGCCTGCAGGTAGTTAGCGTTACCTGAGGGCAGATAAGGAATCTGCGGGTTCAGGTATTGTGCATACTGATAGTTCTGGTCATAGACGAACTTCGTAGCCTCCTGACCGAACAGCAGACGTACGTTGTGCTGATCGAAGTATGTATCCTGCCAAGTGGCGGTGTTAGATGTTGTCAGCGTGTAGTACTTGGTCTGTGTGGTCTGCAACTTCGGATAACCGGTCTGGCTGTTGTGAGCTTCGTTAGACCAGTAACGGCGACCGTCGATAGTTGTAAACTCAATACCGTCGGTGGTCTTCAGAGTCAGCTGCCTGATGGGCTGCCACTGCAGATAGATGCTTGAGTTCAGATAGTACTTCTTCTGCCACTGCTCATCATATTCAGCAGTAGCACGGGGGTTCGTATTTGAGTTTTCTGCAATAGCAACATTGTGCTTGCCATCCTCAGTGTATGAAGGTGACCAAGGCAGAATAGTCATACCTGCGAAAGCAGGGTTGGCATAGTACAGAGACTGCATGGGCACATCCTCACCATAGTTATAGGCGATGTTCGTACGCGTACCGGTCTTCAGGTAAGCGTTCAACTCGTGGTCGACATTGATACGGCCAGAGAGACGCTCAAACTTAACACCATAGTACACACCCTCGTTCTTATGATATGACAAAGAGTTGTAGTAAGTGGTCTTACCTGTACCACCGTTCATGGTCAGCTCATACTCCTGCATCTTACCTGTGCGTGTCATGTGGTCCATCCAGTTTGTCTGAGGACGGGTCAGCAGTTCGTAGGGACGATAGAAGCTGGCACCGGCAGTGGGATCGTCGGGGTTCTTACCGGCATTGATGACAGCCTGACGCTGGTACTCCAGCAGTTCCTGACCGCTCATCACGCCGAAGTCGTTATCGTTAGCCAACTGAGAGATACCATACTTGGCACGAACCGTGAAGCGACTCTTACCCTCGCGACCACTCTTGGTGGTAATCAGGATGACACCGTTGGCAGCACGCGAACCATAGACAGAAGCAGCGGCAGCGTCCTTCAGAACGGTGATTGACTCGATATCGTTCGGGTTGATAGTTGCCAGCGGGTTGTTGGTATTCGTGAAGTCGTTGTCCTCGAACGACTGGATGGCGATACCGTCGACCACATACAGCGGGTTGTTACCGGCAGTGATAGAGCTGGTACCACGCACACGAATCTGTGAGGTAGAACCGGGCTGACCAGACTGCTGTGTCACCTGCACACCGGCCAGCTTACCAGCCAGCATCTTGTCGAACGACGTAGCAGGAATCTCTGCAATCTCGTTAGCAGAGACGGTCGTGATAGAACCCGTCTTTGCCTCACGGCGCTGCGTACCATAACCCACAACAATCACCTCGTCAAGGGCACGCTGGTCGCTAGTCAGCACGATACGCATGCTAGGACGAGCGCTGATTTCGATGGGCTCCATGCCCACATACGTGATACGCAGATTCTTTTTGCCTTCGGGCAAAGTCAGCGAGAACTTACCGTTGGCATCTGTTACGGCACCCACATTCGTGCCGATTACCAGTACCGAAGCGCCGATGACGGGCTGACCATCATCCTGAGACACTACGGTACCATTAACTTTGGTCTGAGCCAGCACGCCTCCGATACAGAGGATAAGTGCTGCAAAGAGCATCGTTAGTCTTTTTTTCATAATCTCTCTCGTTTGTTTATTAATAATTAATAATGTGTAGTCTGTACGTCGGCCCTACAACATCTGCCTCAGCGGAAAAACAGACACATTGTGGACTTTCAATTCAGCGTGCAAAGATACAACATTGCTTTGTGAAAAACGAATAAAATTATAAAAAAGTTACAATTTGACGCATTTTTTTAACGAAGAGCTGCATAAATAGGCCAAAAATATCCAAAATGACACATATTGTCACTCCATCAAAACGCCCCTTATGTCTCCACAAGTTAGTTTTTACGCGCGTACCTTAATAATATCTTATAATCATCACATACTTCATGAGTATTTACCAAGACATCATAGGGCATTATCAAAACTCATGAAGTTTGGTCTGAATTCTCTCGAGAATTCAGACGACGTTCTGTGGCTTCCCGTTCACAAATGCGCGAACATTATCTATAGCTATCTGAAGCAGGCGGACACGGGCCTCGGTTGATGCCCAGGCAATGTGGGGCGTGATATAAGCATGCGGCTGGGCCAACAGCGGATTATCGGCACTGGGCGGCTCTGTGGTCAGCACATCGGCACAGAAAGCCTGCAGGCGTCCCTCTTGCAGGGCATCGGCCACAGCCTGGTCGTCCACCAAGGGACCTCGGCCAGTATTAATGACGATGGCCGTGGGCTTCATCTTCGACAGTGTCTCGGCATTAACAAGATGACGCGTGGTGTCGGTCAGCGGACAATGCAGCGAGAGTACATCGCTGGTCGTCAGCAGTTCATCAAGCGGAGCCTTCTCAACGCCATCAGGCAGGCTGCCGGCCGCTTTGCTGGTCACGGCTTTCACCTTCATGCCAAAGGCTAGGGCTATCTGAGCTACGCGCTTGCCGATATTACCCAGTCCGACAATGCCGAAGGTCTTGCCAGCCAACTCGGTCTGTGGTTCGTCCCAATAGCAGAAGTCTGGATTCTTGCTCCATCGGCCCTCGCGATTCTGAATGGCATAATGCTCCGTGCGGTTGGTCACCGTCAGCAGGTGGGCAAACACCATCTGCGCCACGCTCTCGGTGCTATAGGCAGGAACGTTGGTTACGATGATGCCACGCTGGTGGGCAGCCTCAGTGTCCACCACATTATAACCCGTAGCCAGCACACCTATATACTTGAGCTGGGGCAACTGGCAGATTTCGTCCCGTCCAAGAATCACTTTGTTGGTCAGCACGATGTCTGCGTCGGCAGCCCTCTCTACGGTTTCACTGGGCTTCGTGCGGTCATAGACCGTCAGCTCGCCATACTGTTCCAGCGCCTTCCACGAGAGGTCGCCTGGATTGGCCGAATAGCCGTCAAGAATAACAATCTTCATAGCTTATTTCAGATTGAGTAGGAGCTTACCAACAAAGACGGCATGCTTGCCGTTCTGGTCGTTGGGTACGCTACGGCCATCGAGGTCGGTGAGGTACTGTAACTCTTCAAAGTAGGTATGCGTGTGACCACCCAGCACGATGTCAATATTACGTGTCTCGGGAATAACAGAGTTGTCGTCGGGCTCACGGTCACTCATCCAGCCAAGATGCGACAGACAGATGACGACATCGCACTTCTCCTGCTTCTTCAGCATGGTAGCCGTCTCGAGCGCCACCTTAGCAGCATCCAGATACTTCACGCCGACACAATTCTTGGCAGAGACAAGGCCTTCCATCTTGGGGCAGATGGCAAAGACGCCTATCTTCACGCCGTTGCGTTTCAGGATAATATAAGGTTTGACAAGCCCCTCGCAGGCGGTGCCGGTAAAGTCGTAGTTGGTACAGACGATGGGGAAATTGGCCATGCGGAAAAGGCGCGCCATATTCTCAAGTCCGAAGTCGAACTCGTGGTTGCCGATGGTCACGGCATCGTAGCCCATACGGTTCATCAGCCCCACTTCGACATCGCCCTTGAACATGGTGTAGTAGGCAGAACCCTGCGAGAAGTCACCACTGTCGAAAAGCAGCAGACCGGGGTTCTTGGCACGCTCCTCGCGCAGCATGGCGATGCGGCGTAGGAAACCACCACGGTCGTTGCGCATCGTGTCAATCTGTGAGCTGACGGGCAAAATCGTACTGTGGGTGTCGTTGGTGTGCAGGATAACGAGTTGCTTCTGCTTCTTGGCCGAAGCAGTTGAAGGTAAGAAAGTAAAAAGGTAAAAGGGTAAAAAGAAAACCAGCCACTTTATTACCTTATTATATACATAACCTGTCTTTTTCATAATCTCTCTGTTTTTTTCATTTTTACTCTTTTACCGTTATGCGTCCTTCAATCTGGGCGTCAACCTCCTGGCCCTGAGCCGCTTTCTCCTTAAAATAGTTCATAATAATGAAGCGCGAGTTGTGCTCCTTACCCTGAGGCGAGTTGATGTTACGGCACTTCTTGAAGGTGGTCATCTTGTCGGTACCACCCAGCAGGTAGTCGATGGTCGCGAAACGGTAATCGCGTGCCGGGTCAACGGGCTCGCCGTTGAGTGTGGCGCTGACCAGCTTACCATCCTTGGAAATGACCAAACGGACAGCATGGCTGACGCCCTCACCACCCGATGCAGCCATCTCTGCGAAGAGTTCGAGCACCTCGGCACCACTCAGCGTGCCAAAGGCAATCTTGTTCTCAAACGGGGCTATGTCGAGGATGTTGCCATAGGTAACGATGCCTTTCGGCAGGTCGGCACGCACGCCACCCATGTTATAGACGCCGAAGTCGGGCTGCTCGTTATAGTCCTTGGCACCCCATACCATAATATCTGCCAAGAGGTTCGAGAGAGTACCCTCCGGACGCTGGGCCTGCATGTAACGGGCCGAGCGTCCCATAACGGGGCCCATGACGCTGTCTACCTGATGCTTGAAAGGAGCCAGGAAAGCTGCAGCATCAGCATCAAGCTGGCGGTCATAGCGGTTATCGACAAGTATGCGGCTGCGCTCAATGCTGACCACCTGATAGTGGGATGAGCAAGCCGTGAAAACTGTGGCCATCAAGAGGCCGGAAAAGAGTGCTTTTCTATTCATAGTCATCATTTTAGGGTGCAAATATACGGAAAAAATACGAAAAAGCAACCCTTGGAAGATAAAATCTTCGTTTTTATTTGGTTTTTTGCTGACTTATTCGTACCTTTGCAGCCGCTTTTCGGCGTAATCGCTGGCAGGAAGCATCGAGTGGCCTGTTATGTTGCGTTGGAACGATACAACAACCAATTAATTACTTAAGTAAAAATGGATTTAATTAAAGTTGCTGAAGAAGCATTTGCAACCGGCAAAAAGTTCCCGGAGTTCAAGGCCGGTGACACGATTACTGTCGCTTACAAAATTATCGAGGGTTCTAAGGAGCGCATCCAGCTCTACCGTGGTGTGGTCATCAAGATCGTAGGCCATGGTGACAAAAAGCGTTTCACCGTTCGCAAGATGTCAGGCACCGTGGGTGTTGAGCGTATCTTCCCCATCGAGTCACCGAACATCGACTCTATCGAAGTGAACAAGGTTGGTAAGGTTCGCCGCGCTAAGCTTTACTATCTGCGCAAGCTCACTGGTAAGGCTGCCCGCATCAAGGAGAAGCGCAGCGGAAACATCTCAGCTGAATAAAAAAGAGGCTTTCGGGCCTCTTTTTTGTTTCTTATTTTGGTTTTTCGCCCGTTTATTTGTACCTTTGTCACCAATAAGAAAAAACATCATACGACAATGAATGAATTAGCACTCAAGTACGGATGCAATCCGAACCAGAAACCGTCGCGCATCTATATGCAGGACGGCTCGGAGTTACCCATCGAAGTCATTAACGGCCGTCCTGGCTACATCAACTTCCTTGACGCGCTGAACGCGTGGCAGTTGGTGAAGGAGTTGAAGGCAGCTACCGGTCTGCCTGCCGCCGCCTCGTTCAAACACGTGAGTCCTGCCGGCGCTGCCGTAGGCCTGCCGCTGAGCGACACGCTGAAGAAGATTTATTTCGTGGACGACGTGAAAGGGCTGGACGAGAGTCCCATCGCCTGTGCCTATGCCCGTGCCCGCGGCGCCGACCGCATGTCGAGCTATGGCGACTTCGTGGCCTTGAGCGACACCTGCGATGCTACCACTGCCCTGCTGCTGAAGCGTGAGGTCAGCGACGGTGTCATTGCCCCCGACTATACCGCTGAGGCCATCGAGATTCTGAAGGACAAGCGCAAGGGAACGTATAACGTCATCAAGATTGACCCAACGTACAAGCCCGAGCCTATTGAGCGCAAGCAGTGCTTCGGCGTCACCTTCGAACAGGGCCGTAACGAAATCAAGCTCGACGACCCCGTCCTGTTTGAACATATCCCCACGCAGAAC
>Ga0247611_10007233_pt1 | contig 13994 bp, 5 predicted proteins | sample 177DNAGHGhighgp2_FD_192422 | JGI IMG/M metagenome (GOLD analysis project Ga0247611, IMG submission 192422) | Sheep rumen microbial communities from Palmerston North, Manawatu-Wanganui, New Zealand - 1770 DNA GHGhigh gp2 | ecosystem: Host-associated > Mammals > Digestive system > Stomach > Rumen ...
GTTTCAAAAAAATTTAGGGCATATTCAGCTTTATGTCAAATCAAAGAACAAAGACCAAGTATTATAACTGATAGAGAATATGAAATTTTAAAAGAAAGTATGCCAGAATCTGTTATTAAATTAACAAATCAAACATTCACAAATCAAGATTTAAATATTGCTTGTCCTTATGAAAAATTCCCAATTCTTAATTTTCATCATTTTAATAATCAAAAATGTATTGTAAGATGTACAACAAAACAAACAAACCCAGGACAATATAATAATTGTGCTTCAGAATTAGGAGCAGATATTATTACTGAATCAAAAATGAATCATAGAAGTAATAATATTATTAAATATAATAATAATTTACCATTAAATCGTTATTGTTATTTACCTCCAGAACTTCAAGAAGTATTTTCAGATTATTTATGTATAAATTTTGCTTCAATAAAATCAAATACAGATATTAAAGATTTTGTGAAATCTGTTTATAAATGTATGTGCTTAATTATTAGAAGAAATATAGAAAGAAGAGATTATGAAATTATTTCAGATTTTGATGTTTCACAAACAATGATGAAATATGTTTTAGTTATCGAACCTGAATCAAACCCTCATTTAAAATATTTAGTTATTAATTCTGGAACATTCCAACCATTATTTATTGATGATTATAAAAATTTTAAAGAATTTATTAAACATGTTTATAAATCAAGTAAAATAAATGAAGAAAATATGAATTATTTAAATAAAATATTAAATTTAAAATTAGAAACAGATGTTAGCATGTATCAATTTATTAATAAAATTTGTTCTAAAGACTATAGATTAATTATTAAAGATGAATGTATTTTAGGATTAATTAATAATGAAACTGAAAAAATATATTTAACACCTAGAATTAATTATCCATATAAACAACAAGGACAATATTTCACAAATGATTATGTTATTAAAAATATTAGAAATAAAAATATTGAAGAATTGTATCCGGATATTATGGATGTTAAAAAACATGTTTCAGAAGGTGATAAATATTGTTATGACCCCGTTATGAATAAAATAACTGGTATATTTTGGAAATATACTGGTAATGAAAATTTAGAAAATATATTAATGTTGGTTAAACCTATTGAACTTGAAAAATTAGGAGATATTCCACAAAAACAGATAGCAATTTATGATACCACATATTATATTGAATTTTTATTAAATGAAAATGTACCAGATAATATTAAAACTAAAAATAAATTAAATGAAATAAATATTTATAAAAAGATATTTATAATGATGATTAAAAGATTTATTAATTTTAATAGTTATTCAAAAGTTAAAGATATTAAAAAAGAATTTATTGAATTCTTAAAAAAGTTTGGAATGTTAGTAAAAGGTGATAATGAATTAGTTAAAAAAACAAGTTTAATGTATAATATATTCTTAACAAAAATAAATGAAAATAAATTTATAAATTATATTAATGAATATAAAATTATGAGTGGAAAAGATGAAACAGAAATTAAAATGAATATTGATAATATAATTTATAATAATATTATTGAAAATTTAAAATTAAATTGTGATGAAGAAGAAATAATAATACCTAAACAATTTATATAAAAATATTAATATATATAAATAAAATTATTAATATATAAATAAAGTATAATACATAAATAAAATTATTAATACATAAAATATAATAAATATATTAATTGTATATTTAAAAATAATATTTTTATTTATAAATTATTAATACATAAAATAAATTATAATACATATTAATCATATATTTATAAATCATAATATATAAATATGTTATCATTATTTTTAGTATTATTGTGTAAAATATTATATACTTCTAAATCAGCAAAATCAATATTTACATCATCAGTTTTAGAATTTGGTGTAATATATTCAACATATTTCGAAATACTACTTGTTTTTTTAAGTTTTATTTTTTTAGATTTCATTTAATTTGAAATGAAATTAATGAATTAAATACGATTTTTAATAAAAATAATCTTGATAAAAATATTGAATTAAATTAAATTAAATGCGATTTTTATTGAATCATTTATCTATTAATTATATTTATTATATAATTAATTTCATTTATACTTTTAATTTTTAATGAATATGAATAATTTATATAATTAATTTTAATTTTCTTAATTTTTAATGAAAGTGATAAAATTATGTTGTTTATAAATTTTTTATCAATAGCTTTAAATTTATATTTTTCATATTTTGTTTTAATAATTATTGATTTAATTGAATCAAATTTATTTAAATTATTATCAATTTTTAAATTATCAAAATTTATATTATTGATTTTTAAATTATCATTATCATTAAATTTATTTAAATTATCAAAATTTATATTATTGATTTTTAAATTATCATTATCATTAAATTTATTTAAATTATCAATTATATTATCGATTTTTATATTATCATTATTATCAAAATTATTAAATTCATTGATTTTTAATTTATTTCTTGCGGAAATTGTGTCAATGTTTTTATCTTCATTTAAATTACTATTTTCATTTTCATCAAATTTTAAATTGTTTAATTTCATTTCAATTATAATTTTATTAATAGCATTATTTAAAATATTTAAATCAATACCTTCTTTATAATCTTTTAATTTCATTTTTAATGATTTTGAAATTTCATGAGCATTAATATCTTTATATGTATAAACTAAAATTTTATTTTTAACTAATTCATTTTTATCATTTATCATACATTTTAAAATCGTATCTTTAATCTCATCTTTTTTATAAAATTCATTCTTTGAATAATTAATTATTTTATATAAATCTGGATTATAATTTACATTACCATTTGTACCAATCCATATTTTTAAATTATAATTTTTATTACAAATAATATCCGTAGCACAAATAATTAAATTATTATTCATTTTAAATTATAAATTTAAAAATATAAAATATAAATTTATTATAATTGTAATAATTTCACCATTATTTAAATTAATAATATAAATTATTGATGTTATAAAAAATAAATTTATAATAACAAGCATAAATGAAAATTAAAAAATATAAATCATTGTATAATAAATATTTAGAATTAATTTTTGAAAAATATTTTAATAAATGTAAATTAAATGAATTAATAAATATTTATGAAAAATGTAAAATTAAAATAAAAGATTAAATTAAGATATAAATTGATTATAAAATAATAAATAACATTAAAAATTATTTTTAATTTAGATATATTATTTTCCAGAATATTTTTTATTTAAATTAAATGACTACTTATAGGTTAGTAATTTTAGGTGGTGGTGCTGTTGGTAAATCTGCTATTACTGTTCAATTAGTTTCAGGACATTTTGTACAAATTTATGACCCAACAATTGAAGACTCATACAGAACATCGATTTCTGTTGATGGCCAAATGATAGCACTTGATATTTTAGATACAGCAGGTCAGGAAGAATATTCAGCTTTAAGAGACCAATATATGCGAAGTGGTGATGGTTATGTTATTGTATATTCAATTACATCAACTGGTACATTCTTAGAAGCTAATGGATTTAGAGAACAACTTTATCGAGTATTAGATAAAGATTTATCGGAAGATGTACCAATTGTACTATGTGGTAATAAATGTGATTTAGAAGCTGATAGACAGGTACAAAAATCAGAAGCTGAAAAATTAGCTGAAGAATGGCGAGTTCTATTCTTTGAAACATCTGCTAAAAATAAAATTAATATTACCGAATCATTTACAGCATTAGTTAAAAAAATTCAACAACTTAAAGGAAATGAAAATAAAGAAAATACTGATATTAAAAATATTAAAAATAATGATAACAATGATAAAAAAAGCAGATTTAAATGTAATTTAATTTAAAAATTATATAAAAATAATTTAAATCATAGTGTTTATTATTTTTAATAAATATATACTTAATAAAATTCTTGATGTAATCATTAATCCATTATTTAAAAATATGTTAAATTTGAAAATATAAATCATGCTTTAAATAATTGATTTATTACTTATAATGTTTATATTTTTAATAAATAATTAATAAAACTCTTGATGTAATTATTAATTAAGTTTAATTTTTAAACATATATTGATTTTGATTATTAAGTTAATGATTTTTAAAAATATGATTTAATTAAGTTTGATTTAAAAAACATGATAATTTTGATTATTTAAAATTTAATGAATATTTAATAAAGCACATAGCATATCTATTAATTCATCATCTGAAATATTTATAATATCATAAATAAAATTAACTGTATTACTACCTGAAAATGTAAGATTAAAAATTGATTCAAACATAGATTTTATTATATTAATCGATGGTTTATTTAATATATCTTTAAAATCATGAGGTGTTATTATTTCTAAGAAATTAATAATTTTTAGTAATTTATTATTTATATTTTTATTATTTTCATTATTAACTTCATTATCTTTAATTTCTTTATTTATATCTTTATCATTTTCATTTTTAGAGCGCTGCGCTCCTACGTTGGCTGAAAGCCTAGGAGGTGAAACCGACCTAGACACTTTGTGTTTAGTATCTTTATTTTTATTTTTATTAATTTCATATTCATCTTTAATATTTTTTAAAACAATTACATTATAACTATTTGTAAATTCATATTCATTAATCGAATACCAGTATAAACCATCAAGACCATAATTTTTAAAAGTTATTATATCATTATTAATATTAAATTTAACTTCAGCATCCGTTAAATAATATTTATCATTATATTCTATTTCATATTCTAATTTTAAATTTGATACAATAGATTTTAATATTTCAATATTCTTATCCACTTCAATTAAATCTTTTTCATCATACCATCCGCAATCATAATATTTTCTTTCATTAATAGTTCTATTTAATATATTATTTAATACAATTTTAAAAGCACTATAAAGTGATAAGAAATAAGGATTTGTAATAATATAATTATTATAATTGATTGAAAATTTATTTTTATTAATATCTTTATCATTATTTATATTCATTATCTAGAATTTAAAGATGATAAAAAAATCATATTTTTAAATTATTTCAGAAATATATATTTTAAATTTTAATTAATAATTTTTATAATAATATTTTTAAATTCAAAACTATATTATATGTTAATTAATATTTTTATAATTATATTTTTAAATTCAAAATATTAAAATTATTTTTAAAAATATGTAAATAATGACAACTTTAAAGAATGTCAAGGAAATTGTACTAAAGGGTAAAAATATTCGTGATGTAGATACTACTCCAATAACAATGCCATCACCTGTTTATGAAAATGGTGAAATTAAAAAAGATTCTGAAACTGGTGAAATTATTTATAATCCTTCATTAAATACATTAAAAACAGATACTTTATTAACTGAAACATCATTACCCATTGCTTATAGTTTAGAAGGTAAAACGTTAGACCCAGCATCACAAGATTTTAAAAATGAAATTTTAACATTATCAGCAGCAGCTGAATTAAAAACAACTGTTAAAGAAGAGCCATTACAAATTTTACCTGATAATAAATATAAATTTGGTGATTCTGAAGCTGAAGATTTTGGAGATAATCAAAATAAAGATGCTTTATCAGTTGGTATTTTCAAAAATACATTAACTTCAGGAATTGAATTTTCAAAAGAACATAATTCTGAAATTTCTGATAATTTTATGACTGAAAAAATATTTAAAGATAAATATGTTTATTCAAAACTTCATTTTAATGAAAATAATTTATCAGATGTTGATTTAACAGATACGACAACACAATATATTAAAAGTTTAATAACATATTTACAGCCATCAACAGATAGTAATATTATTATTGATAATGAAGAATTTACTATTTATACAAATAATGACAATACAACTATAAACATTTTTATAGATGGAATGAAAATTCAAATTATCGATTCTAATACTAACACAAGTAGATTTACAATAAATAATAATGATGCTTCAAACAAGAGATGTATTTTAGCAACTTATTCAACAATGACAGATTCTAAATATTGTCAAACAAATAATGTAAATAATACTTACAATGTTCCTGAAAATATATTTGATGCTACATTGTTAGAAAATGGTTTATATGAAGGTGTATGGGATAAATCAACTGCTCCAAAACCATTTAAAATTAATTATGGTGTTGTAAATAATGAAAGAGTATTTAAAGCAATTGTGGAAGATAAAAATATAATTGATGTTTATACACATTTTGATAAAAATAATGAAATAGTTTATCATAAATTAGTTTTATATTCTTCATTAAATAATTCATCAAAAGCAGAACATATAATATATAAATATAATTTTGAAAAATATGATTCATCAAAAACTTATGCTGAATATACAGAAACATTAAATGGACCAGATGAAATGAATTCAAATATAACATTTAGAAATCTTCAAATCAAATATACTTATGCCTCTCAACCTGAAATTGTTGATGCTTCTGAAATTCCATCTGAATTATTACCTGAAGTTAAACATAAATTATTAACAACTGAAGCTTTAAAAGATGCTTATGTTAATTCATTAGATTTAAAAAATAATGAATGGTATGATGAAAATAAAGATAAATTATTAACTGTCGAAGCTATTTCAAATTTAGAAACAGAAACTGAAAAAGAACATTTACAAATAGCAAATGTAGATGGAGTAAATAAATATCAATTTGGAAATGATGATTTAAAATCATTTGATTCTTCTGAAACATCAACAAAACCTTTAACTGTTAATGTTTTGGCAGATACAAAAACAACACCTTTCGAATTTTCTAAGACTGAAACATTTGGAAATAATTTAATAACTGAAAAAGTTTTAGAAGATACTTACATCAATGATTCATTGAAATTTAGTAAAACTTTAACAACTTTAGATGAAAATACAGAAATAGAAGATACTACAATTGACCCTGAAATTGAACATAAATTAATAACTACTGATGCTTTAAATGAAACTTATATTAATGATTCATTAAAATTCAGCAAAACTTTAACAACTTTAGATGAAAATACAGAAATTATTGATTCCACAACATCAGAATTACAAACTATTGACCCTGAAATTGAACATAAATTAATAACTACTGACGCTTTAAATAAAACTTATATTTCCGATAAATTAATATTTGGTAATACATTGACAACAAATTTTGTTAAAACTGAAGAAAGTGATGAAAAATATGTTGATTTAATCGATGTAAAAGAATTTTCTAAAAATGATAAATATAATAATGAACGTTATTTTGATAATAATGACTATTATATATTTAATAATGATTATCATTCACCAGCAATGGAACAATTAGTTAATGATGCTGAAAATGTTTTGCTAATTAATGAAATTGATACTTTATATTCATATATTCATCGTACATTAAATAATACACCAGATAAAATAGAATATAAAATAGAAAATAATAATGATTATATTTATGTTTATGGTTCTCTATTTGTAAATTATAGATATGATGTAGCTAGACATATTTTACAAGAAAGAATTTATCAATCTGGAACTTATATATACAATGACATATCAATATCGAGTGATAATTATTATTATAAAAAATCAAGCAATGAAGATACATATATATTAGTATATTTCAATTTTGAAAATTCAATTCTAAAATTTAAATATTGTGTTTCATATCCTGATTATGTTAATATTGATTCAAATAAATCATTTGTATATTCTATTTCTAATGTAGATAAAACATTTATTCCAATTTATGATTTTGAATTTACATTTATAGATAATGAACTTGTTAAAATCAAAAGGAAATTATTATTTACAGCATATGAAATAGCAACTCAAACAATTACAACGGTACAATATAAAAATATTTCATTAATTGACCCAGAAATTAGACATAAATTATTAACAACTGATGCTTTACATGATGCTTATGTTAATGAAATTAAATTACTTGATGGGATGTGGTATGATGAAAATAAACATAAATTAATTACTGTTGAAGCATCAAAAGATTTAATACCTGATACAGAACACGATGAATTACAAATTTTCCCGAATAACGAATACCAATTCGGAAAAAATAAAATAGAAAAATTTAATAGCGCTAGCACTTCAACAAATCCATTATCAGTTAATGTATTATCAAATACAAGAACAACCAATTTCAATTTTGACCAATCACAAGAATTTAAAGATAATTTGATGACTGAAAAAGCATTAAAAGATACTTATATTAATGATACATTGAAATTTTCAAATAATTTAACAACTTCAGATTTAAATTTAAATTCACAGGAAATTGAAGAATGTGAATCAACGACAAATTATAATTATAATTATGGTTTTTACTCTGAATATGATTTTAGTGATATTAAATTTGATGTTAATAATGTTGATAATACTGAATGTGATAATGTTAATATAATTGTTGATGATACAAAATTTAATCTTAATCTTCAAAATAATGGAAATGAAATAGCATCAATTATATTAGATTCAGATTCAAATTCAAATAAAATGTTTAGATTTATTAATCCTCAAAATAATAATTTAATATGTTTATTTACTTATGATATTATTAATAATAAATTTTATACATATACTAATAATATTTATGATTTATCAAATAAAATTGAACATACACCAACTTTAGATGATGATAATTATTATAATACTTATACTGATGAACCATCTTATAATGAATGGAAAATCAAAGCAAAAGCAGGTGAATTAATATTATATCATTATGAAATTGAAATATTTAAAATATGTTATTCAATTTCTGAATCAGATTTCTCTAAATTTGATTATAGCATTAAATATCATACTAAATTATTTAATGTCGATAAATATTTCACAATTTCAAAGCAATTATTAATAAAATCAAAAATTAATGTTAATAAAATAACAGCTAATCCATTAATTATTACTGAACCTGAATATCCTGAATATAAAATTATGGAAATAATAAATATTAAATATAATATTAACGAAAATAAATATAAAGTCGAAACAAATTATGATATTGATAATAAAAAATTAAAAACTATTGATTCTGGAATTGAACATAAATTAATAACTACTGATGCTTTAAATGAAGCTTATGTTCCTTCAAAAATATTATTTAATGAAAATTATGAATCTATTTCACCATTAGTTAAACCAACATCTAAAGATGATTTTACTAAATATTTAGTTACATATTACACAACTTCAAGTAATGATACAAAATATTATTCAATTACATCAAGTCTTGAATCAGGCCAAAACAAATATTACAATTTAAATAGTAATGAAATCCCTGAATATGTTTATAAATTTGAAGTTAAAAATTTAAAAAATACACCTCCTGATAGATGTATTATATTTGTTTCAACTAATACTCCTGAATTTGTTTATTGTAATGTTGATGGTAATTGTTCATGTCCTATGTTAGAAATTTCTGAAAATGAAATTGGAATTAATGAATATGTTGGTAAATGTTGGAAAAGTACGTTTGAAAGGTCATTTAATATTTTAATGGGTACAGATGGAATGTCAATAAATGTTCATATTACAAGGGATGAAACAGGAATATTAACAGATGTTTCTATAACTGAAAATATTTATCATAATAATATATCAAGTAATATATTTAATGAATATAATGCTAAATATGATATAACATCTCCAACAGAAACACATATTATAGGTGTTGTTAATTCTGAAAATGTAAAAGTCGAAGAAAATAAATTATTGACTACTCAAAATTTGAAAAATGCTTATTTAAATGATAAATTATTGTTTGGTGATAAATTAAAATCAATTCAGCATTCAAATAATAAAAATGAAAAAATCAGTTCTGAAATAACATCAAAATTAATAACTACTGATGCTTTAGCTGATGCTTATGTTAATTCATTAGATTTAGAAAATGAAGAATGGATGAATGAAAATAAATATAAGTTATTAACAGTTGAATCAGTAAATGATAATAATTTTAAATCTTTTGATAAATCATTATTATTCAAAAAAGATAACTTAACTATTTCCGAAAATGCTGATTTGAGTAAAGTTAATTTTGAAATTGCTGGAAAAAGTGTTAAACCTGAAAATTTAACAAATGCTTATGTTTCAGATAAATTAATATTTTCAGATGAATTAGGAATTCCATTTGCTGATGGAAAAACACATAAAATAATAAATTATACTGTTAAAAATATATCAGGTAAATATAATAAATGTAGTTATTATAGTTCTGAAGCAACTGAACCAACAGTTTTTAAATTACCATTACATTATTCAACTGATTCTGAATCAGATTTAACATTTAGTAATTTATCATTTAAAGTAAATGAAGGTTCAATAATATTTGAAGTCAGACCATATAAATCGAATGTATATATGATTCATTATTTTAAAGAAAATAATGAATATAAATTAAGATTAAGAATTGATAAATGGGCTAATAATTTATTATTTGATTATAATTTAACAACTTCAGAATGTACATATAAATTAAATAATACTGCTCAAACATTAACTGAAACAATACAAGATAATAAACGTATTTATGAACATGAATATACATTAGATTCAAAAAATACGATAGATTCATTTGAAATTGAAAACTTAAATACAAAAACAATTAAATTTAGTTATGCTATTAATAATTATAAAATAGGTGAATTTATTGTATATTTTGAAGATGAAAATTATTTAAATCCATTTAAAGTATTCATCGATTATTATTGTTATTTGGATTTAAATTTATCAAAATATATTGAATATACTGAAACTATTAATTTAATAGGTAGAGAAATATATGACCCATTAAATCATGATAAATATATTCAAGATATTTCACTTAATTATTTACACTCACCCGATAATAATTTATTCAGATTTTCTGTAAATCAAGGAATTAAAACATATAATCAAAATCAAGTTGCGGATGAATCATTAATGAAAGATGTTGATTATAATTTTGAAGTTGAACATAAATTATTAACAACAGATACTTTAAATGATGCTTATGTTAATTCTCTTGAAATGAATAATAATGAATGGTTTGATGAAAATAAATATAAATTAGTTACTGTTGAAGCTATGAAAGATGTTGAAGTTGAAGGAATAAAAGATAAATTATTATTTGCTAAAACATTAACAACAAATCCAGATAATACAGAAATAGAAGATAAAACAATAGACCCTGAAATAGAAGATAAACTTATTAAAACAGATGCTTTAGATAATGCTTATACTAAAAATAAATTGACATTCGTTAAAAATAATTTAACAAATATTGATTTAATAGATACAGAAACTAAATATGTAAAATCAATTTTATCAGTTGATTCAGACCATACAAATAATTTACAAATTATAAATTCTAGTACTTTGGAAACAATAAAAAATTATGGACTTGATTTAGTTGAAAGTAATAGAACATTAAGTATTAAATCAGGTACGTTTAGAATTCAATATCTTCCAAATCATGGTGAAACTAGATATATATTTAATGTAAGAGCTACTTCTAGTCAAGGTTATCAAGCTTTAATAATGATTGGTGATAATGAAAATAGAAATAAATATGTCCAAACAAATAATCCAAATAATAGTTGGACATTTCCAGATCGTATATATGATTCTGTATTGTTAGATAATGGATTTTATGAAGCTGTTTGGACTTTTAATGAAAATAATAACTTTAAAGTAATTTACGGTACTAATAATGAAAAAGGATATGAATTTTATAAAGCAATTAATATTTCAAATGGTAATGAAGTACCATATATTGATTTATATGTTTATGAAAATTATTATGATATAATATTGTATTATACTGAAAACTCGGAATTAAAACCTGTAAAATTTAAACTTAATGGTATAAATTATGAAAAATATGATTCAACTCAAAGTTATACATATAAAGAAATAAATTCATGTAATGATTACATATTACCAAATCTTAAATATTATAATGCTAGCTTAAAATATACTTATTCTCCAGATGATTTAAAAACATCTTCAGAAATTCCACCTGAATTATTACCTGAAGTTAAATATAAATTATTAACAAGTGAAGCTTTAAAAGATGCTTATGTTAATGAATTGAAAACAAAGGATAATAAATGGTTTGATGAAAATAAACATAAATTAGTTACTGTTGAAGCTATGAAGGATGTTGAAGGAATAGAAGATAAATTATTATTTGCTAAAACTTTAACAACAAATCCAGATAATACTGATTTAGAAAAAGATGTAGGATTAGATTCAGAAGATATAAAAATAGATTCGGAAATAGAAGATAAATTATTATTGACTAATACATTAGCTGACGCATATGTTTCAGATCCAATTAAATTTGGAATTACATTAACTGATGATTATAGAAATACAGAAAAACAAAAAACCACCATTAAATATAATAAGTATTATAATATATTGGTTAAATATTTAGATATGAACGCATATAATCAAATCATTACATCAGATGCTGGTGGAAATATTGTAAGTACAAAATATTATATAATGAAACATAATTATGATAATGATTATTATCATTTAGACGAATTATATTATCATTTACAATCAAATGCATTAAAATGTGCTGAAACAATTAGATTAACAAAAGATAATAAAATTAAATTTGAAGGTTATTTTGAAAATCCGGATGTTCCATATAATTCATTTACATTTGATTTAACAAATAATACAGCTTTAAGAGGCAACAATGATATAACAGAATCATTAGAAGAAATAGAAAATGGCTATAAATATATGTCAGGTAGAGTAATGTATCAAGTATTACGTTATATTACTAAAACTAAGAATAATATTTATAATGTTGTACAATTTAATAAAATTCAGCATGAAATAAGAAATACTGGTGTAAATGCTTTAACCAATGAAGTTAAATGTTATTTCGATATCATAACTAATAAATTAATGAGGATAGATGAAAAACTTGGATTATATGATTTCCATTATGAAGAAAATGAAAATCATTACGATATTAATAATAGATATATATTTGATGATACTGAAATATATAATACAACAAAAGATTATTCTATTACTAATTATATTTCTGATGATAAATCAATAATAACAAAAATAGTTGGAGAAGATTTAATAAACCTTGAATATTATGATATTAATGATACATCAGTATCTAATCCAAGTAAAAATAAAAGAAATAATAGTATGATTAAAATATATTCATTAGATTCAATTGCTGATGAAATAATAAATATTGATGATGAAATTAAACATAAATTAGTGACAACTGATGCTTTAAAAGATACTTATGTCAATGAATTAAAAATGAATGATGATAAATGGAAAAATGAAAATAAATATAAATTAATAACAGTTGAAGCTATGAAAGATGTTAAAGCTGATGGAATTAAAGATAAATTATTATTTGCTAAAACATTAACAACAAATCCAGATAATACAGAAATAGAAGATAAAACAATAGACCCTGAAATAGAAGATAAATTAATTACTACTAATGCTTTAAAAGATGCTTATGTTTCTGATAAATTGATATTTGATGAAAATAGATTTGATAATAAAATGTTTTATAAAGTTGAAAGTAATAATGTTAATGTTAAATGTATTGATTATACCGATAATTCAATTATTTATAGTAATATTGAATTTAGTTTTACTGAAAATGATGATTCCTCGGATACCTCCGGAAATAAAAAATCATTAATAATAAATGATAATTCATCTAATTATTCAGCTAATATTGGTGATAAACTTGATTATATTGTTGATTGTATAACAACTATTAATGAAGATGATTCGTTTAATATTAAAATTATTAGAAATTCTGAATATTTATGTACTATTGGTAGAAGTAATCAAAATGATGACGGAGTATTAACAATTATAGATTCAAATCCAAATCATACATTTAGAATTGATGATAATAGATATATAGTTATGGTTAAGAATGATAATGAATCATTTAATCTTTTACAAATTTATTATAATGGAGATA